>Ga0214473_10003234_pt1 | contig 19844 bp, 18 predicted proteins | sample RVTome_7_FD_203509 | JGI IMG/M metagenome (GOLD analysis project Ga0214473, IMG submission 203509) | Soil microbial communities from uranium-contaminated site in the Upper Colorado River Basin, Wyoming, United States - RVT98D197 | ecosystem: Environmental > Terrestrial > Soil > Contaminated >... | reverse complement strand
CTCGTGCTACATAAAGCCGACCCGGGAGCGGAGGACCTGCATGGCTCGCGGCTACGACTTCACCCATATCGAGACGAAGTGGCAGGCGATCTGGCAGCGGAACGGCGCCTTCGCCGTCACCGAGGATCCGGCGCGCCCCAAGTACTACTGCCTGGAGATGTACCCGTACCCCTCGGGCAAGATCCACATGGGCCACGTGCGCAACTATTCCATCGGCGACGTGGTGGCCCGCTACCTTAGCATGCAGGGATTCAACGTCCTGCACCCGATGGGCTGGGACGCCTTCGGCTTTCCGGCCGAGAATGCGGCCTTCGAGCACGGCGTCCATCCCGCCAAGTGGACCGCCGACAACATCGCCTACATGAAGTCGCAGCTGCAACGCATGGGCTTCTCCTACGACTGGGCCCGGGAGGTCACCTGCTGCGACCCGAGTTACTACCGCTGGAACCAGTGGTTCTTCCTGAAGATGCTGGAGCGCGACCTGGCCTACCGGGGTCGCGCCCCGGTGAACTGGTGTGAGAGGTGCCAGTCGGTCCTGAGCAACGAGCAGGCCGAGGGGGGCGTGTGCTGGCGCCACACCGACACGGCCGTGGTCCAAAAGGAACTGGAGCAGTGGTTCCTGAGGATCACCGCCTATGTGGAGGAGCTGCTGGGGGACCTCGACAGCCTCGCCGGCTGGCCGGAGCGCGTCCGGGTGATGCAGCGCAACTGGATCGGGAAGAGCGTGGGGGCCGAGGTGGAGTTCCCCCTGCAGAACGGGGGCAGCCTCCGCATCTTCACCACGCGGCCCGACACCCTGTTCGGCGCGACCTTCATGCTGCTGGCGCCCGAACACCCCCTGACCCTCAGCCTGTCGGCCGGCGCCCCGCAGGCGGAGGCAGTGCATGCCTTCGTCGAGCGGATGCGGCGCGCCGACAAGGTGGTCCGGGTGGATGCCGCGGCCAAGGAGGGGGTGTTCACCGGGGCCTACGCCGTGAACCCCATGACCCGGGAGCGTATTCCCATCTGGGTGGCCAACTTCGTCCTCATGGAATACGGCACTGGCGCCATCATGGCGGTGCCCGCCCACGACCAGCGGGACTTTGACTTCGCGCGGACCTACAACCTGCCGATCCGGATCGTGATCCAGCCCCCGGGTGAGCCGCTGCCTCCCCCGGAGCAGATGGACGCCGCCTACGAGGGCGAGGGCCGCATGGTCAATTCCGGCCGCTTCAGCGACATGGGCAGCGAGGAGGGGAAGCTGGCCGTCTGCCAGTCCCTGGAAGAGCAGGGGATCGGCAAGCGGGCGGTCAACTACCGGATCCGCGACTGGCTGATCTCGCGCCAGCGGTACTGGGGGACGCCTATCCCTGTCATCTACTGCGACGCGTGCGGGATCGTGCCGGTACCGGAACGGGACCTCCCCGTGATCCTGCCGCGGGACGTGGCCATCACCATGGCCGGGGGCTCCCCGCTGGCCCGGCTCGAGGAATTTGTGCGAACCACGTGCCCCACGTGCCGGCGGCCGGCCCGGCGCGAGACTGACACCATGGACACCTTCGTGGACTCTTCCTGGTACTTCCTCCGGTTTGCCAGCCCGCAGGAGAGCATGCGCGCCCTGGATCCGGCCGCGGTGGGTTACTGGATGCCGGTGGACCAGTACATCGGCGGGATCGAGCACGCCGTGCTCCACCTGCTCTACGCCCGCTTCTTCACCAAGGTCTGCCGCGACCTGGGCCTCACCACGGTCGGCGAGCCCTTCAGCAACCTCCTGACCCAGGGGATGGTGTGCAAGGAAAGCTACCGCTGCGCGGAGCACGGCTATCGCCTGCCGTCCGAGGTGGACAAGCTGGGGCGCTGCACCGAGTGCCAGCGCCCGGTGGAGATCGGACGGACCGAGAAGATGTCGAAGTCCAAGCGGAACATCGTGGACCCCGACGACCTGCTGGAGCGGTACGGGGCGGACACCATCCGGCTCTTCTCGCTCTTCGCGGCCCCGCCGGAGAAGGACCTGGAGTGGTCCGACGAGGGGGTGCAGGGGTCGTTCCGATTCCTGACCCGGATTTTCCGCCTGGTGGAGGATCACACCGCATGGCTGCGGGCGGCCCGAGGTCTCGCGTGGGACGGCGGGGAGCCCACGGCAGAGGTCCGGGACCTCCGGCAGGTGACCCACCACACCATCGCCCGGGTCACCCGCGACCTGGAGGATGCCTTCCACTTCAACACGGCGCTGGCGGCCTTGATGGAGCTGCAGAACGCGCTTGCCAAGTTCCAGGAGCCGCCGGGCCCCACGCCGCCGGCATCGGGCGGCATCCCAGCCTCGCAACGGGGCCAGGCCCTGGCCTTTGCCGAAGGGGTGACCACCTTGGTGGTGATGCTGGCCCCCTTTGCCCCGCACCTCGCCGAGGAACTCTGGGAGATGCTGGGGCACCGGGGAAGCATCTTCCGCGAGGTCTGGCCCGTGGCCAATCCGGTCCTGGCCCAGCAAGAGACCGTGGAGGTGGTCATGCAGGTGAACGGGAAGGTCCGGAGCCGCCAGCACGTCCCTCGCGGGACAGTGCAGGATCGTCTCAGGGACCTGGCCCTCTCCGACTCGCGGGTGCAGTCGTGGATCGGTGGCAAGACCGTCCGCAAGGTCATCGTGATTCCCGACAGGCTGGTCAATATTGTTGTGGGATCATGAACACCCGACATGCTGACCGGCCATCCTGACGCCAGCCGTCGCCCCCTCCCGCTCCCCCTCGTTCTCCTGGTCATCCTTCTGCTGTGCGTCACCGGGTGCGGCTATCAGCCCCACGGCCTCGGAAGCCTGCCGCCCGAGATCCAGCGCGTTCACCTGACTGCCCTGAAGAACGGCACGTTGCGGCCCGGCCTGCAGGGGATCGTGGGCACGGCGATCCTGCGGCGCCTGCAACAGGACGGACGGATCCGGGCGGCCCCTCAGGAGGCCGCGGACGCTGTCCTGGAGGGCACCCTTACCGCGTACCAGAACACTCCCGTTGCCTTCGAGCAGGTGGACATCGGCCGCCGCTTCCGCGTTCGGCTCGCCCTGACCATGCAATTGACGGGGCGCAACGGGCAGAAGGTACTGCTGAGGGAGGAAGTCTTCGGGGAGGCCTACTACACGGCGGGGACCGGCGTCGTGGCCACCCGTGCCGCCGAGGAAGAGGCCAGTTTCCGTGCGGCGCAGGATCTCGCCATCCGGGTGGTGACGCGGCTCCTGGAAGGGCTGTAACGACAGCGACAGGGACAGCCGACAGCGACAGGGAGCGAGAGGCCCAATAGCGACGTCCGATCAGATTCGCTATCGCTGTCGGATATCGCTGTCGGCCTGGGAGGACGATTTGGCCAGCCGGTTCAATTGGCGCATCAGCCGCGACTTCTGTCGGGCGGCGGCATTCTTGTGCAGGATCCCCTGACTCACCGCGCGGTCAAGGATGGGGGCAGCCTCGGCGAGGTGCTGTTTCGCGGCGTCCGCCTTATTGCTGGCCAGGGCCACCCGGACGCGCTTGATGCTCGACCGCACCTTTCCCTTGGCGGCGCGGTTGCGGGCGGTGCGGCGCGTGGTGCGCCGCAAATCCTTCATGGACGACTTGATGATCGGCATGCAGATGACTCCTCTCTCACGTTCATGACGCGACGATCCCCGGCATGTCCGCCCGGCGGGTCGGACGGCCGTCTCCTTGTAAGGGAGCGTGGAAGGGATGTCAAGGGATTTCTCTCGGAACGTAAGGCGTAAAACGTAACTCGTAATCTGCGCTGCTTACGTATTACGCTTTACGTTTTACGCTTTAGGTTGTGTGCTTCACATCTTGTCGAGGTATGCATGAGTTCCGAGGCCGGCCAGGTGCGGCAGATCGCCTCGGCGGCGGGCGTCGTCGGCGTCGCCACGCTCCTTAGCCGCGTCCTGGGGTTTGTCCGGGACATGGCGTTCGCATGGTTGTTCGGTGCCGGCATGATGGCCGACGCCTTTTTCGTGGCCTTCCGGATTCCCAGCACCCTCCGCGAACTCCTTGGGGAAGGAGCCCTGTCGGCGGCCTTCGTTCCCGTCTTCACCCGAACCGCGACCCGGGAGGGCCGCCAGGCGGCCTGGGATCTCGCGTCGGTGGTGATGGGGACCTTGGTCGTGGTTCTGGCAGGCGTGACACTCCTGGGGGTCGTTTTCTCGCCGGGGATCGTCCGGCTCCTGGCGCCCGGCTTCGCCGAGATTCCCGGGAAGCTTGCCCTGACCATCCAACTGCTCCGGATCATGTTTCCCTACATCTTTTTGGTCGGGCTGGCCGCCCTCTTCATGGCGATCCTGAACAGCCTGGGGCACTTCCTGACGCCGGCCCTCTCTCCGACCGTGCTGAACGTCGCCATGATCGTTGCGGCGCTGCTCATCGCGCCTCGGGTCAGCAATCCGGTCGTGCCGCTGGCCGTCGCGGTGCTGGTGGGTGGTGCCGGCCAGCTGCTCATCCAGGTGCCCCCCGCCATGGCCAGGGGATGGCGACCGAGGCTGTGCGTGGCGCCGGGCGATCCCCGGGTGCGGGAGATTGCGCGCCTGATGGCACCGGGAGTGGGGGGACTGGCCATCACGCAGATCAATTTCTTTGTGGGAACGTTCCTCGCCTCCTTTCTCGCCCAGGGGAGCGTGGCGGCACTCACCTATGCCTTTCGCCTTGTGCAGTTTCCCATCGGGGTCGTGGGGGTGGCCATCGCCACGGGAGCTTTGCCTGTCATGGCGGCGGCCTTCGCGAAGGAGGCCGTGGGAGACATGAAGGCTGCTCTCCAGGGGAGCATGCGCCTGGCAATCTTTCTCACGCTGCCGGCGATGGTGGGCCTCCTGGTCTTCGGGCGGCCGATCGTGCACGTCCTCTTCGAGCGGGGCGCTTTCACCCGCCCGGTGACGATCCTGACAGCCGACATCCTTCTGGCCTACACGCTGGGGCTGGCCTTCTACATCTGCAACCGGATCCTCGCCCCGGCCTTCTACGCGATGCAGGATACCTGGACGCCGATGAGAACTGGGATGCTGGCGGTCGGCGTGAACATCACTGCCAGCCTCCTGCTCATGCGGCCCCTGGGGGCGGCGGGCCTGGCGCTGGCCACCGCGGTGGCGTCGGCGACCAACCTTATCCTCCTGTTCACGTTCCTGCGGCGCCGTCTCGGCCCGGTGGGGGTCACACGGCTCCTGTGGCCGGCGGCCAAAGTCGGCCTGGCCTGTCTTCCCATGATTATGTGGGGGATCGTGTCGCAGGCCTGGTGGGACGTCCTGGCGACCTCGGGGACGGCGGCCAAGGCAGCCGTGTTGTTCGGGCAACTCGGGGTGGCGGTGGCACTCTTCGTAGTGACCGCCGGGGCCTTGCGGTGCGAGGAATTCCGCTGGGTACTGGATCTTCTGAGGCGACGTGGCTCCGGACCGGTGGGAAACGGAGTGGCCCCGTAGCTGTCATGGGCATGAAGTCAACGGGTTCCGCTCTGGCGTTCCCGCACGGGTGACCAAGCGAATCGCGGCGGCGGATGACGGCGGGCACCTGGGAAAGATTTGCCTTTGGACAGAAGGGATGAGCAAGAGTTGCCCCAACCTATCCTTCCCGGTCCTCTTCGGGCTCGCTGGGCACAGGTGGGCGGCCGTACTGGTAGCGCCGCCGGAGGCGCAGGATCCGGATAAGCTCCAGGACCTGAATAAGCTCCTGCTTGGTGGCTGCTTCCAGCCAGGCGAGAATCTCCTGGCGGATCTCCGTGGGTTTTCGTTCAGGCATGCGTTGCCCTTGTTTCTTGGCCCCCCGCCCGGATTTCCGGCAGTAACGGCTTGAAGGCGTGCAAGAGGGCGGCCAGGCGAAGAGAGAGGCGTGTAACTTCGCGCCATTTCGATTCTCTCGGGAAATTTTTTAGTTGACGGGAACGGTGGCATATGATATCAACCCAGGCTTACGAGCCCGCCCCTAGGTCCTACCGGTTGGACGGCCGGGCGGGTGTTGTTGCCATGCAGCCGGCAGGAGCGATCCTCCTGCGGCGGGAGGGACGCCGACATGCGACTCACCGGTTCCGAGATTTTCATGAAAAGCCTGCAGGGCGAGGGTATCCACACCGCCTTCGGCCACCCAGGCGGGGCCATCCTCCACGGCTATGACGTCATGCTGGACTATCCCATGAAGCACATCCTCGTCCGGCACGAGCAGGTGGCTGTCCATGCGGCCGAGGGTTTCTACAAGGCGAGCGGGAAGACAGGCACCGCCATCGTGACCTCGGGGCCAGGCGCCACCAACACCGTCACGGGCCTGACAGACGCCCTCATGGACTCCATGGCCATCGTGGTCTTCACCGGTCAGGTTCCGACGGCCGTCATGGGCTGCGACGCCTTCCAGGAAGCCGACGTGGTCGGGACCACCCGGACCTGCACCAAGCACAACTTCCTGGCCCTCAAGACCGAGGAGCTGCCCCGAATAGTCAAAGAGGCCTACTACATCGCGCGAAGCGGCCGGCCGGGCCCGGTCCTCGTGGATCTGCCCAAGGACATCATCATGGGCCGGGCCGAGTTCAAGGGCTACCCGGAGGATGTGTACATCCGGGGGTACAACCCCTCGGTCAACGGGCACCCCGGCCAGATCAGGAAGGCGGCCGAGCTCATCGCCTCGGCCAAGCGGCCGGTCATCTACGGGGGCGGCGGGATCATCCACGCCGACGCCTCGCCCGAGCTGACCGAGCTGGTCGATATCACGCAGATCCCCACCACCCTCACCCTCATGGGGTTGGGTGGCCTGGACACTTCCCACCCGCTGTGGCTGGGGATGCTGGGGATGCACGGGACCTACGCGGCGAACATGTGCATGATCCATACGGATCTCATGATCGCCGTCGGGTCCCGGTTCGACGACCGCGTGACCGGGAAGCTTTCGGAGTTCGCCAAGAACTGCAAGATCATCCACATCGACATCGACCCGACCTCCATCCGGAAGAACGTCCACGTGGACGTGCCCATCGTGGGGGACGTCAAGCGGGTGCTCGCACAGCTCAACGCGGAGCTCCGGAAGATCACGCGCGACTGGCGGAAGGACCTTGAGGAGTGGTACGGTCAGATCGCCGAGTGGCAGCGGGATCACCCGCTACGCTATCAGCAGAACCCCGAGGGGGCCATCAAGCCCCAGTTCGCCATCGAGCAGCTCTTCAAGGCGACGGAGGAGCACGACCCCATCTTTTCCACCGGGGTGGGGCAGCATCAGATGTGGGCCGCGCAGTACTACCGGGGGCATCACCCCCGGCGATGGATCACCTCCGGCGGTCTGGGAACCATGGGGTTCGGGTTCCCGGCGGCGCTGGGGGCCCAGGCGGCCTTCCCCGACAAGCTGGTCATCGACATTGACGGCGACGGCAGCTTCCAGATGACGATGCAGGACCTCATCACCTGCGCGCAGTATAACCTGCCGGTGAAGATCTTCATCATGAACAACCGCTACCTGGGGATGGTCCGGCAGTGGCAGGAGCTGTTCTATGGCCGGCGCTACTCCCAGGTGGACCTGGAGGTCCATCCGGACTTCGTGAAGCTGGCCGAGGCCTGCGGCTGCGTCGGGATGCGGGCGGAGCGGCCGGGGGATGTAAAGCCCATCATCGAGAAGGCCATCAGCACCCCGGGGCCCGTGGTGGTGGATGTGGTCTGCGAGCGGGAGGAGAACTGCTTTCCCATGATCCCGGCCGGCGCGGCCCTCAAGGAGATCATCGACGTCGGCGAACCGGTGCCCGATAAGCTCTTTCAAGGCTGGCGGTAGGGGAGGATGCCATGACGGACCCCAAGGACTACCGCAAGCACACGTTGTCCGTCCTGGTGGAGAACCACCAGGGCGTGCTGGCCAAGATCGCCTCCCTCATTGCCGCCAAGGGCTACAACATCGACAACTTGTCGGTGGCGGAGACGCTGGATCCCACCGTCTCGCGCATGACCATGTCCGTCCGGGGGGACGAGTGGGTGATAGAGCAGGTGGTCAAGCAGCTCCACCGGCTCATCGATGTCATCAAGGTCGTGGATCTGACGGACGAGGCGCACGTCGGGCGCGAGATGATCTTCATCCGCGTCAACGCGGAGCCGGTGAACCGCGCCGAGATTCTGCGCATCGTGGAGATCTTCCGCGGCCGGGTCGTGGACGTGACGCCCACCAGCTACACCCTGGAGATCACGGGGGAGGAGAGCAAGACCCAGGCGGTCCTGGAGCTGCTCCAGCCCTTTGGCATCCAGGAGATCGTGCGGAGCGGGAAGCTGGCCATCGCCCGGGGGAGCAAGACCGTCCCGAAGCGGGAAGAGGGCAAGCTCCGTCTGGCCAGCCGGAAGCAAGCCGTGGGCGAGTGAGCCGAGGAGAGCCATGGCCAAGCTGTACTACGACAAGGACGCGGACCTGGGGTTGCTGAAGGGAAAGACGATCGGCATCATCGGCTACGGGAGCCAGGGGCACGCGCACGCCCTCAACCATCGGGACAGCGGGCTGGAGGTGATGGTCGGCCTGTACAAGGGAAGCAAGTCCTGGGACAAGGCCAAGGCCGAGGGCCTGAAGGTCGGAACCGCCCAGGAGACGGCCGAGGCCTCCCAGGTCATCATGATCGTCCTCCCCGACCAGACCCACAAGCAGGTGTACGAGGCCGCCATCGTCAGGGCGCTCACACCCGGCAAGACGTTGATGTTCGCCCACGGCTTCAACATCCACTTCAACCAGATCGTCCCGCCTCCGGAGGTGGACGTCTCCATGATCGCCCCCAAGGCGCCGGGGCACATGATGCGGCAGGTGTACACCGAGGGGTCGGGGGTGCCCGCGTTGCTGGCGGTCCATCAGAACCCCTCGGGCAAGGCCAAGGAGATCGCCCTGGCCTACGCCCGGGGGATCGGCTGCACGCGGGCGGGCGTCCTGGAAACGACCTTCAAAGAGGAGACCGAGACTGACCTGTTCGGCGAGCAGACGGTTTTGTGCGGCGGGGTGTCGGCGCTGGTGAAGGCCGCCTTTGATGCCCTGGTGGAGGCCGGGTATCAGCCGGAACTGGCGTACTTCGAGTGCCTCCACGAGCTGAAGCTGATCGTGGACCTCATGTACCAGGGCGGGTTGGCCTACATGCGCTACTCCGTGAGCGATACGGCTGAATACGGAGACTACAGCCGGGGCCCCCGCGTCATCAACGACGCAGTGAGGGCGGAGATGCGGAAGATTTTGGGCGAGATCCAGAACGGCCAGTTCGCGCGGGAGTGGATCCTGGAGAATCAGGCGGGCCGACCCAGCTTCAACGCCATGCGCAAGAAGGACGCCGACCATCCCATCGAAGTTGTCGGGAAAGAACTGCGCGGGATGATGAGCTGGTTGAAGGGGCGCCGCTGACCCCGCCGTCTGCTGGCGAGGTGACCGGGAGGACGCATCCTGAACGGGCAGCGCACGCTGGCCACTCTGCGGCCACAGGGACGCCACGGGAATGGGAAGGCCCCGGGGAGGATTCGCCTCGGGGCCTTGCTGTTCATCCTGGTGGTGGGGGCGGCGGTCTACCTCGCCGTCAGCCTTGTTCCCCCCTACTGGACCTATCTGAGTATGCAGGACCCGGTGAGGGACGCGGCCGTGACCGCCGCCACCGCCCGGGATGGCGAGGCCACCGCACGAGCGGAACTCTTGCGCAAAGCCCGAGACATTGGCCTCCGCCTCGAGGACGAAAACATCGAGATCGTCCACGAAGGCCAGGAGCTGGTGATCCGGGTCAGCTGGGTGGAACCCGTGGACCTCCCCCGGTATCGCTACGACATCCACTTCCGCGTCGAGCAGCGTGTCTCCACGCGCTGAGCCCAAACAGTAGGATTGTTGAGGTCTGGCCGGCCTTTGCAATCTTGGCGTCTTGGCGGTTGAGATTTTTGGACTGACCCCCCACGCCAGGAGTCGGAACCATCTCGCCCGAACCCCTCCTGATCATCGCCGGCCCCACGGCCGTGGGGAAGTCCGCCTTGGGCCTGGCCCTGGCCCGGCGCGCCCCGGGCGAGATCATCGTGGCCGATTCGATGCAGGTGTACCGGGGGATGGATGTCGGGACGGGCAAGCCCTCGGTGGCGGAGCGGGCCTCCGTCCCGCATCACCTCCTGGACGTCTGCGACCCCTCCCAAACCTTCTCGGCCTCGGCGTTCGCCTCCCGGGCCCAGGCGGTGGTCCGGGAGATCCGTGGACGCGGCCGCCTGCCCATCCTGGTGGGTGGGACCGGGCTGTACCTGCGGGCGTTCCTGAAGGGTCGCCTGGCGGGTCCCCAAGGGAATCCTGCGATCCGGGCGCGCCTCGCGCAGGAGGCCAAGGTGGGCGGGGCGCGGGTGCTGCACGAGCGGCTTCGGGCCCTGGACCCGCCGTCGGCCGAACGGATCCATCCCGAGGACCAGTTCCGGATCGTCCGCGCCCTGGAGCTCTGGGAGGTCACAGGGCGGCGTCCCTCGGAGCTGCGGCCGGCGCTCTGGGACCCGCCCCGCGTGACGGTGTCGGCCCTGGTGGTGCTGACGCGGGAGCGGGAGGAGTTGTACCGCCTGATCGACGAGCGCGCCCGGCGCATGTGGGAGGGGGAGTTACGGATCGAGGTGCGGGGCCTCCTGGACGCGGGCTACGCGCCGGACCTGCCGGCCCTCAAGTCGCTGGGCTATCGCCAGGCGGTGGCCTATCTCGCGGGGCGCCGGACCGCCGCCGAAGCCCTCGCCGAGATGCAGCGGGTCACCCGCAACTATGCCCGGCGGCAACTCACCTGGTTCCGGCGGGAGCCGACCGCCGAGTGGGTGACGGTCCACGGCTGGGAGTGGGTGGAACCCCTGGCGGAGAAGATCCTGCTCCGGGTGGCGCAACCCCAACCCCCGCCAGACTAGCGAATGTCGAATGACGAAGACTGAACGAGGCGGGATGCGGTCCTGGGTGCTGCACGGGTGCGACCAGGTCGAGGGCACCGTTTGCGTCCCAGGGGATAAATCCATCTCCCACCGGAGCCTCATCCTCGGGGCGATGGCCCATGGACCAACGGAGGTCCACGGGTTCCTGAGGAGCCAGGACTGCCTGGCGACCCTCGAGGCCCTGCGGGCCCTGGGCGCTAAGATCGTCGAATCGCCCGACGGGCGCCTCCGGATCGAGGGCGAGGGACCAGAGGCCTTGCAGGAACCCGAGGCCGTCCTGGATGCCGGAAACTCCGGAACGACCCTGCGCCTGCTGGCGGGCCTCCTGGCGGGCCGGTCGTTCTTCAGCGTGCTCACCGGTGATGCCTCCCTCCGAAATCGGCCCATGCGGCGCGTGGTGGACCCGCTCACGGCCATGGGCGCCACGCTGCTGGGCCGGGCCGCTGGGCAATATCCGCCGCTGGCCATCCGCGGACGTGAGCTCTCCGGCATCGCGTGGGACTCCCCGGTCGCCAGCGCCCAGGTCAAATCGGCCGTCCTCTTGGCCGGGCTTCAGGCGCGGGGGGCAACCCGTGTGCGGGAGCCGAGCCTCTCCCGGGATCACACCGAACGGATGCTGCAGGCCTTTGGTGTCGCCGTGGCGCGCGAGGGGACGACGGTGGCGGTCACCGGGCCGGCGCGCCTGCAGGGCGCCACGGTCAGGGTCCCGGGCGATTTGTCGTCGGCGGCGTTCTTCCTGGTGGCGGCCGCGGCGCGCCCGGGTGCGACGGTCCTGATCCGCGATGTGGGGGTGAACCCGACCCGGAGCGGCATCCTCGAGGTCCTGGAGGCAATGGGGGCCACGGTGGTGCAGGAGCGAGGGCGGGAGGAGGCGGGGGAGCCGGTGGCGGACGTGCGCGTGCGCGGGGGACGGCTCCGAGGGACGACCATCGGCGGGGAACTGATCCCCCGCCTGCTGGATGAGATCCCGGCCCTGGCGGTGGGCGCCGCCCTGGCCGACGGGGAGACGGTCATCTCGGGGGCGGCCGAACTCCGGCTCAAAGAGGCGGACCGCCTTGCCGCGCTGGCCAGCGAGCTCGTGAAGCTTGGGGTGCGACTGACGGAAGAGCCGTCTGGCCTCCGCATCGCGGGTGGCGGCCACCTCAAGGGTGCGGTGGTTTTCAGCCGGGGCGACCATCGAATAGCCATGGGCCTGGCGATCGCCGGACTTTTCGCGAAGGGCGAAACCCGGGTCCAGGATGTCGCGTGCGTCGAGACCTCGTTTCCCGGGTTTGCGCGGCTGCTGGCCGAAGTGGCGCCCGGCTGCGACATCCGCGAGGTAAGCGAAACATGATTCCGAGGGATTCAAATTGATCCGCAGATTTCGCAGATTTCGCAGATTTCTTTTGCAGAATTCCCCCGTGGAATCTGCGCAATCTGCGTAATCTGTGGATAAGTCGCGGGTGCCCATCCGGGATTTTCACAGAATGTCCGATCTTCTGCGGATGCAATGACTTCGGGAAAGCGGCGGCTGGTCATCGCCATTGATGGGCCTGTGGGGGCGGGGAAGAGCACCGCGGCGCGGCGCCTGGCCGAGGCGCTGGGATACCTCTACATTGACAGCGGGGCGATGTACCGAGCCCTGGGTCGGAAGGCGGTCCAGGCTGGCGTCGACCTGCACGATCCGGCGCGGCTCGCGGACCTAGCGGCGGCCACGGACATCCGGGTCGCGGCGGGCGGATCCGGCCCCCGGGTGCTGGTGGACGGCGAGGATGTGACGGATGCATTGCGGACGCCCGCCATGGATCTGGCGTCCTCCCTGGTGTCCGTGGTCCCCGAGGTCCGCCGCCGGCTCGTGACCATCCAGCGGGCCATGGCCAAGGAGGGGGGCATCGTCATGGACGGGCGCGACATCGGGACCGTGGTGTTTCCCGATGCCGACGTGAAGTTCTATCTCGACGCCGATCTCATGGTGCGGGCCGCCCGCCGGCTGGAGGACCTGCGGCGGGGCGGCGCGGAGGTCGATCTCCAGGCGCTCCAGGCAGAGGTGGCCCGCCGGGACGAGCGCGACCGGCAACGAGACGCCTCACCGCTTCAGGCGGCGACCGACGCAATCCGCATCGATTCCACCCGACTTGCCGCCGAGGAAGTGGTGGCCTGCATGCTGTCCGAAGTTCGGAAGTTCCTGAGACCGGATAACTCCTGAATTTCCGGGGGGATACGGAATTTTTTCCTTGCCTCGGTCTGAGAGGGTGTGTATGATCAGCCGCCTTCGCGTTCCTCGCCGGGGTGATCGCACGGGATGCTCTACACAATCGGGTCGTGTCTGTGCCGATGGATCGCCCGTGCCTTCTTCGCTCTGGAAATCGAGGGAGCGGAGCACGTTCCACAGGTCGGGGCGGTCATCCTCGCGCCGAATCACGTGAGCTACGTGGACCCGGTGCTGGTCGGTATCTCGATCGAGCGTCCGGTTCACTTCATGGCGAAGAAGGAGTTGTTCCGGAACCGCGCCATGGCGTGGTTCTTCCGCGGCCTGCATGCCTTTCCCGTCACCCGGGAGCGTGTGGATCCCTCCAGCGTGAAGCACACGCTCTCCCTGCTGGCGGCGGGGCACGTGGTCCTTATGTTTCCCGAGGGGACGCGGGGGGACGGGCGGCGCCTGGGTCCGGCCAAATCCGGCATCGCGGTGGTGGCGGCCCGGTCCGGGGCAACCGTCGTTCCGGTGTTTCACTGGGGAAGTGAGCGCGTGCTGCCGCGGGGGGCTCGCTGGTTCCGCCGCGTGCCCCTGCGAGTTCGGTTCGGCCCGCCTCTCCGATTCGGCGCCGGAGGCGCCGGTGAACGGGCCGACCGGGAAGCGGCCGAGGCCTTCGGTCGCCAGCTGATGGAAGCCATTGCGGCGCTCCGCCCGACGACGGAGCCGCCGGTGTCCATGTCCCGCTGAGGCGGCTTGGTCGCCCTGGCGGGTGCGGCCAACGCCCCCGACTGGGGTCGGCTGCCAATTCATTTCATCGCCACGCGTAGGAGGTAAGGGTTCGCATGACGTCACAGCCGGTGCATTCAGGGGCCCAGTTTTCCACGGATCCCGAAGAGGAGGAGCAGTCCGGCCCCTCGACGGAGATGCAGGAGATCTACGAGCGGAGCGTCCGGGACATCGTCGAGGGCGATATCGTCAAGGGGACGATCCTCGGGATCAAGGACGATGCTGTCCTGGTGGATATCGGCTACAAGTCCGAGGGGGTGATCTCGCTCAAGGAGTTCCGAACGCCGTCGGGCGAGGTGACGGCCAAAGTCGGGGACGTGGTGGATGTGTTCCTCGAACAGAAGGAGGACAGCGAGGGCATCATCGTCCTGTCGCGCGAGAAGGCGGAGAAGATCAAGATCTGGGACGAGCTGTCCCGGCTGTACGAGAAGGGGGGTCCCGTCACCGGCACCATCCTTGGGCGCACCAAGGGGGGCCTGATCGTGGACATCGGGGTGCGGGCGTTCCTGCCCGGCTCCCAGGTGGACCTTCGCCCCGTCCGGGATCTGGACAAGCTCATCGGGAAACCCTTCCCCATGAAGATCATCAAGCTCAACCAGAAGCGGGGCAATATCGTCCTTTCCCGGCGGGAGCTTTTGGAAGAGGAGCGCAAGCATCTGAAGGATCAGACGCTGAGCGGCCTCGTCGAGGGGAAGCGGATCAAGGGCAAGATCAAGAATATCACCGAGTACGGCGCCTTCGTGGACCTCGGCGGGCTGGACGGGTTGCTCCACATCACCGACATGTCCTGGGGGCGGGTGAGCCATCCCTCCGAGCTGTTTCAGGTGGGGGACGAGATCGAGGTGGTTGTCCTCAAGTTCGACCGGGCCAACGAGCGGGTGTCCCTGGGGTACAAGCAGCGGCTGCCCGACCCGTGGGAGGCGGTCGAGCAGAGGTATCCGGTCGGCACCAAACTGAAGGGGAAGGTGGTCAGCCTCACCGACTACGGCGCCTTCGTGGAGCTGGAGGAGGGGATCGAGGGCCTGGTCCACATCTCGGAGATGTCCTGGACGCAGCGGGTCAAGCACCCCTCCAAGGTCGTCACCATCGGGGATGTCGTGGAGGTGGTCGTCCTGGACGTGGACCGGGGCAACAAGCGCATCTCCCTGGGCATGCGCCAGGCCGAGCCCAACCCCTGGAACTTCATCGAGGAGCGGTATCCGGTCGGGACCCGGGTCGAGGGCCGCGTCCGGAACCTGGCCGATTTCGGCGCCTTCGTGGAGCTGGAGGAGGGGATCGACGGCCTCATCCACATCTCCGACATGTCCTGGACCAAGCGGGTGCGCCACCCCTCCGAGGTCCTGAAGAAGGGGGACAAGGTGGAGGCCATTGTCCTGCACGTGGACAAGGCCAACCACCGGATCTCCTTGGGGCTCAAGCAGATCCAGGAGGATCCTTGGCAGTCGGCCGTGCCAGAGAAGTACCGAGTGGGCATGGACGTGAAGGGCAAGGTGGTTCGCATCACCGACTTCGGCGCCTTCGTGGAGCTGGAAGACGGGGTGGAGGGCCTCCTCCACGTTTCGGAGCTGTCCCACGAACGCGTCAACAAGCCCGAGGATATTGTCCAGGTCGGGCAGGAGCTGATTCTCAAAGTGATCAAGTTTGACCCCGAAGAGCGAAAGATCGGCTTGAGCCTGCGCGCCTACCTGGAGGGTCAGGCGGATGGCTCGGCTGAGGAGGACGGCGGGCGCGGGCGGAAGCGGCGCCGACGGGAGGGGGCGGAGGAGTAGCGGGACGTGGGCGGCTCACGCGGACGATGGGTGGCGGTGTGGGCCCTCGGCGGGCTCGCCCTGTTCCTCGTGGTGGTGGGCCTGGCGGCAGCCCTCCTGGGTCCCCGCCTCCCCTTCGGCGGGGAGCGGGTGGCCATCATCGCCATCGAGGGCGTGATCGCCGACTCGCGAGAGGTGATCGAGCAGCTTCACCGCTATCGCGACCTGCCCGGCGTCCGGGCGGTGGTCCTGCGCATCAATAGTCCGGGTGGGGCGGTGGCCCCCGCGCAGGAGATCTACCAGGAGGTCCTGAAGTTCCGCCGGCAGACCGGAAAGCCGGTGGTGGCCTCGCTGGGGAGTGTGGCCGCCTCGGGCGGCTACTACGTCGCCGCGGCCGCGGACCGGATCGTGGCCAACCCCGGGAGCATCACGGGCAGCATCGGCGTCATCCTGCAGATCCCGAACGTGAGCGGACTGCTCCAGAAGGTCGGGATCAAGACCACGGTCATCAAGGCCGGGGAGAACAAGGATCTCGGCTCCATCACCCGGGATCTGACCGAGGCGGAGCGCCGGATCCTCCAAGAGGTGATGGACGACGTGCACGCCCAGTTCATCGAGGCGGTGGCTCAGGGGCGGCGCATGGACCGCGCCCGCCTGGAACCGCTGGCAGACGGCCGGATCTTCAGCGGACGCCAGGCCCTCGGATTGGGGCTGGTGGACGAGCTCGGCGACCTTCCCGATGCCATCGAGCGGGCGGGCAGCCTGGTGGGGATCCCGGGCCGGCCGAAGGTGATCCAGGAGCGCCGGCGTCGGTCCTGGCTGTGGGACCTCTTGACGGAGACGCTGGGCCCCGTGTTCCCCGTGGGCGGGCCTGCGGCGCCAGTGGCCTTTCACTATCTGTGGCAGTGATCCCGCCAAAGGCGGGACGGATCTTCACATCAAGAAAACTGACAACCGACAACCGGCCAACGGGACGGGTGACCGGTTGTCGGTTGTCAGTTGTCGGTTTTGCATTGGTTCGCAGGCCGGAGCCGGGCGGGTGCCAGGAGGAGGAGTCCATGACCAAAGCCGATCTCGTAGAGAAGGTGGCCGCTCAGGTCAACCTGACGAAGAAGGACACGGAAGTCGTCATAGATACCATCTTCGACAGCATCTCGCAGGCCCTGGCGTCGAAGAATGACGCCAAGGTCGAACTGCGGGGATTTGGCAGCTTTCGGGTGCGCCGGCGCCGGGCCCGGCAGGGGCGGAATCCGCAGACCGGCAAGCCGGTCCAGGTCCCGGCCAAGCGCGTGCCGTACTTCAAGCCCGGGAAGGAGTTGAAGGCCCTGGTGGACTCGTAGGTCCCGGCCACCTTCCGCCACGACAAGCAGGGCACCGCCCTGCTTTTTCATTGCCTGGAAAGCGGGGGAGCCACCCCCGCACCGGGGAGCCGGCATGCGGAACTTCTTCGAGTCTCGCAAGGACGTGGGGACCCGCTTCATCGAGGGCACAGTCTCGGAGGTGGAGGAGTTCTTCGGCAGCCCGCCCCCCGAATTGCCGGAAGCTCAACACCTCCCGGACCAGAGCGACGCCCTGCTGGTGGAGCTTCACCCCGGACTGCGCAATGCCTTCCGGGAGTTGGTCGACTTCGCCTACCGCACCCTTACCTCGGCCCGGAGCAAGGAGGGGGGCGGGGAGGTCGGCTTCGATTGGAGTGCCCCGGGCAGCCCCTACATCCGCTTCGAGGAGACCCTGACCGTCATCCTCATCAACATCCTCGACCGGGAGCGGCGCCTGGGCCTGGTGAACCTGTTCTGGCTCGCCCACTCCAAGGACGCCGCCGAGCTGATCCAGGAGTTCTTCTCCAAACCCGGCGTCAAGATCAACCTCCGGTACCAGATACACCCCTTGCTCCAGGGGGTGTACCGCAACGCCCGCAACAAGGCCTGGACCCTCTACAAGGGGCAGAAGGGCGACAAGCTCCGGTACAATCTGGGCTCGCGCTTCAACCTCCGGCTCATGGACTGCATCATCGACGACCAACTCCCCCTCACCGAGGTCAACCTGGCCCGCCTGAACCTGGCCCAGGTCCTGGTAGAGCACAACAAGCGGTTCCGCCTGACCTTCAAGGAATTCAAGGAGATCTATGCCGGCTGCCGCGAGCGGCTGCGGGAGGGGCTCCAGCGCCGGGAAGCGCGGCTGCTGGAGATCCTGCGACGCCACCTCCCCTCCATCCGCCCCGAGCTGTATGACGACGAGAAAGGGGCGACCAAGATTCTCTTCAACACCCGGGTCATGGCCTACCTGCTGGCGGACCTCAGCAGCCTGGGGGCAAAGCTCCAGGCAAACTCGATCCTGAAGGCGGAGATGGCCCTGGGCAAGAGCTGGAGCGAGCTCCTGACCGACTACCTGGACCTGCTCCAGGCCGTGAAGCGGAGCGAGGTGGTGGACCTGGTGCGCCAGGCGGTGATCGTCGCCGGGCCGGAGCATTCCGAGGCCCAGCGGCGGGAGCGCTTCGACGAGGGCCGGCTCTACCGCTTCCACCCCGACAGCGAGGTGCTGAGCCTGGCGCGCAAGATCACCGTCATCTTCGCTGACCTGCGCGGGTTCACCCGCACCTCGGAGGGCGGGGTCTCGGAGCGGGAGTTGACCCACCACCTCTACGAGGTGTTCGACCCCCTGGCCTCCGTTGTGGAAAAGTATCACGGGAAGATCGACAAGTTCACCGGCGACGGGGTGATGGTCACCTTTGGGGCGGCCGGCCTCACCCGGCAGGACGAGTTGAACGCGCTGCGGACCGCCTTGACCCTGCAGACCATGATGCGGAGATTGCGGGCCTCCGGGCGGACGAATTTCGAGATGGGGATCAGCGTTCACACGGGTCGGGCCCAGGTGGCTCACTTCATTGTGGACGACCGCACCATGGATCACACGATCATCGGCCGAAACGTCAACATCGCCGGCCGGCTCTCGGGCTCGGGCAAGACGCAGGCGACCGCCTTCGACGACGAAGAGTGGATCGGCGCCACTCCGGCCAAGGCCGAGAAGGTCGCGGCGGCGGCGCGGGATGTCTGGGTGGACGAAGAGGGCACGCTGTACAATACCGGCATCGTGGTCAGCCAGGATACCGTGGAAGAGGTGGTGAAGGTCATGGACTGCCAGCCGCTGGCCGGGGCCAGCGGGGGCGGACACCGCTTTTTCGATGACCAGCTGCGGAAAAATGTGTTGCTGGAGTACGTGGGGGATGCTAAATTCAAAGGCATCGGTCGTTCCATCGCGATTTACCGGCTCGGCTTGGAGGGGGAGCCACCCGCGCCATCGCCGCGCCCGCCGCGGTAGCCGTGATGACCTGGACACTCTGGGCCCCGTGGCGCATGGCCTATATCGAGGGCGCACGCAGCGACGGGTGCCTATTCTGCGAGAAGCCCCACGAGGGCGCGGAGCGGAAAAACCTCATTCTCTCCCGCGGGCCGTTGACCTACGTGGTGATGAACCTGTTCCCGTACAGCAACGGCCACCTCATGATTGTGCCCTACCGACACTGCGCGGACCTGACCCAGCTGTCTCCCGAGGAATCCCTCGAAATCATGCAGTCGGCCCAACGCTGTACCCAGATCCTCCAGGAGGCCTTCCGCGCCGAGGGGTTCAACATCGGGTTCAACCTGGGCAAGGTCGCCGGTGCGGGGATTGCCGACCACATCCACCTGCACATCGTGCCGCGTTGGATGGGCGACACCAACTTCATGCCCGTCCTGGCGGACACGAAGGTGATGCCGGAGTACCTGGAGATCGGCTACGACAAGCTCTACCCCCTCTTCCAGGGGCAGGGGAGGTGAGGAGGGCCTCATGCTCATCAAGATGACCGTCCGGGGCATCGCGCTGGATCCCATCACCAACATGCCCATCATCATTCTGAAGGACGTCGACGAACGGAAGGCCCTCCCGATCTGGGTCGGCATCTTCGAGGCGAACGCCATCGCGTTGGAGCTGGAGAAGGTGTCCACCCCGCGCCCCATGACCCACGACCTCCTCAAGAGCATCCTGGACGGCCTGGGGGTGACAGTGCGCCAGGTCATCGTGAACGATCTGAAGGAGAACACCTTCTTCGCCGTGATCGAGCTGAACCACAACGGCAACCTGATCAATATCGACGCTCGTCCGAGTGACGCCATCGCCCTGGCCCTGCGGGTGAACGCCCCGATCTTCGTCACGGAGAAGGTGGTGTCCCAGGCGAAGAGCGTGGAGATCTCCGAGGAGAAGGAAGAGACCGACAAGTGGAAGGAGTGGCTGGAGAACCTCAAGCCCGAGGATTTCGGCAAGTACA
>Ga0214473_10003233_pt1 | contig 19845 bp, 14 predicted proteins | sample RVTome_7_FD_203509 | JGI IMG/M metagenome (GOLD analysis project Ga0214473, IMG submission 203509) | Soil microbial communities from uranium-contaminated site in the Upper Colorado River Basin, Wyoming, United States - RVT98D197 | ecosystem: Environmental > Terrestrial > Soil > Contaminated >... | reverse complement strand
CCATCGCACGCTTCAATTCCTCTACACTAACCTGTTGATCTTCCATGACTTAATCTCCTTTCTTATAAGGTTCATAAGTCACTATACACAAAGCAATTGCATCGCGCCAGAAAAAAACCTTACACACCACACAGGGAAGTGGTTGCGCTACATAACATTGACGTGCGGCAAGACCAGTCAGGAGGGAGGATCAGTCCGGCAATTCCTCGCCGGCGCTGAGCGGCCCGACGGATCGGGTTAACCCGCCTTACGTTGGGGTGGCAAAAAATCTTCTTGCAAAGGGCCGGCGGGGTACTATATTGACAATTTTCGATTTTCGATTTATGATTTGCAATTTGGACAGGATAACAGGATTAAGAAGATAAATCATAAATCGCAATTCGTAAATCGTAAATCAAGGAGCTTTTGATGGGACCAGTTATGGAACCGGGTACCCCTGCCCGAACGACGGCAGGCGGGGACCTATTCGCCGACAATCAACTGTCGCTGGATGAGATTGCGAGGCTGTCGGAGCTCGTACATTCCAGTGAAAAAAAACGGATCAATTTCGCCGGACAGGTGGAATCGAACATGTCCAGAACGGGGCAGAAGGCCTTGCTGGACGCCGGCATCGGGCTGTTCATCCTCGGCCGGAACGCTGAAGCCGTCGAGAAGCTCACCAGGGCAAAGGACTGCAAAGAGAAATTCATGTATTTGGCCTTCGCGCTTCGCCGGCTGCACAGATTCGACGAAGCCATCAAAAGTCTGCAAAACAGTCTCAGTTTCGAGGCCGACAAATTGAGTGTGGCCATGGAGAAGGTCGCGACGTATCGCTGCGCCAAGGGTCTCGATGCCGCCGAAAAGGAGCTCAAGGCTTTCGCGAATTTCGAGAACGTCAGCGCCGAGTACCACTACCAGCGTGGCCGGGTGCGGGAAGCCCAGGGGGCGTACGACGCAGCATCGGCCGACTACAAGACCGCTGTGGATTTATCGCCGCGCCATCAAGGAGCCCTTTTCCATCTGGCCTTTCGCTGCGATCTGGCCGGCGACGAAGAGGCCGCCATCGACTACTACAGGCAGATATCCTCGGGTTCGCCGGTTTACGTCAGCGCCCTGCTGAACCTGGCGGTGCTCTATGAAGACAGCGGCCAGTTGGACAAGGCGACCCAATGCGTCGATACCGTTTTGGAGATGCACCCCAATCACCAAAGAGCCCTGCTGTTCAAAAAGGACGTCGAAAGCGCCAAGACGATGTTCTATGACGAGGAAAGGGAAAAGAAGAAGACCCGCAAAAATCAAATCCTCGAAACGCCGATCTCCGATTTCGAGTTGTCGGTGCGAAGCAGAAATTGTCTCAAGAAAATGAAGATCGAGACACTCGGCGACCTTCTGAGAATCAGTGAGGCGGAGCTGTTGTCGTATAAGAACTTCGGGGAAACCTCGTTGCGAGAGATTAAGGCCATCCTCGATCCGAAAGGATTGCATCTGGGCATGGCGATTGAGGAAGAGCATATCCCACCGGCGGAAACAGAAGACACAGCCGTCGTCCAGGATGACGACAAGGGGCTCAGGAGTAAATCCGTGGATGATCTTCAACTGTCGGTGCGTGCTCGCAAATGTCTTGCGAAGCTCAACGTTCACACAATCGGCGAGGTGACCGCGCGAACCGATGCCGAGCTTCTCGGCTGCAAGAACTTCGGGGTCACAAGCCTCAACGAAGTCAAAAAAGCGCTTGTCGACCTTGGCTTATCGCTGCGAAACCTGGATTAGCCGATTGTCTTTTGTCGGGTGAATTGACATTGTCCATCACAATTCAACTGCCGGCAGAGCCATGGAAACCTGCGTTGCGGACAATCTCAGGGGGATACCGTCTTCGCTCGTGGCGCAGCCGGGCCGCAGTTCTTGTGTCCGGGCTGCTCATTCTCGGCGGCTGCAAGGGCCGGCAGCTCGCAACGCCTACCGTCCAGATGGACATTGACGGGCAACTCTGGGTGAGAGTCCTGCTGCTCGATGATGTCACCGCCTGCACGCTGAAAACAAACGCGCCCTTCAGCGTTCTCGACGGCCGGACCAGCCTGCAAACCCCGATGGCCAGAGCGCGTTTCGAGCAACCCGGTGTCCCGGCGAATATTCGCCTGACAAACGGTGCGATTGAAATCGGGGGCCAAACCTTCACCGACGAGCAGATCGTTATCCTGCCCGACGAACCCCACGTCTTCAACCTGGACGGCAACAATTACCGCGGCAAGCTCAAGCTCATCCTCAATGCCGACCGCGGCTCGTTTGACGTGCTCAACCTGGTTCCACCCGAGCCGTACCTGGCGGGCGTGGTCGGCGCCGAAATGCCCGGCTATTGGGAACCCGAAGCGCTTAAGGCCCAGGCCATCGCCGCACGTACCTACTGCTTCTATGTCAAGAAGCGATTCGGCGTCAATCGCGACTGGGACCTGAAACAGACGGCAGCCCACCAGGTGTATCGCGGCATGAGCGCCGAGTCGGCCCAGATCTGGGAGGCCGTCAATCAGACCCAGGGCCGAGTCCTGGCCTGCAAGCAGGCCGACGGCACCGAAGAAATACTGCCCGCCTACTACAGCTCGACCTGCGGCGGCCACACGGAAAACAGCCGGAACGTGTTCGGCGACTCGTTTGAAACACTCATCGGCGTCTCGTGTCCCTACTGCCAGGACGTGGCGAAACCCAAATTCTTCTTCTGGCCCATGGTTCAATTCGACAAGACTGCCGTCAGGGATAAGCTCCTCGAGCGATATCCTTCGCTCAAGCCGCTCGGAGACATCACCGGCATTCTCGCCGCCGGACGGACCGACTACGGGGATTTTGCCAGACTCACAAACATCAAGCTGGTCGGCTCGACCGGCAAGAGCGATTTTCTCAGGGCCGAGGACTTTCGTCTGGCGCTCGACCCGACGGGGCGAAAGCTCAGGAGCGCGGTCTGCCAAATCGTCGAGCTGGGCGAGAAGTGGGCGTTTTTCTCGGGTCGAGGCTGGGGACACGGCGTCGGAATGTGCCAGTGCGGCGCCGAGGGCATGGCACGACAGGGCCGCAACGCCGAGCAGATCCTCGCGCACTATTACCCGGCCTCCAGAATCATTTGTGCCTATTGAGACCGGCAACGTCCAATTTCTGAATCAGGATTTTGGTTCGACTAATCCGGCACGCATGATATTGAGAAAAGGACGAAAAAGAATTGACTGGTCGAAGTCTGCCGAATATTTTATTGCTCGAGCAGGGATCAGTGCCTTAAAGGCTAACCCGAAACAAGTGAAGGGCAATTATGGATTTGGACGAGATAAAAAGAGTATTGAAAGAACACAAACCGCTGCTCGAACACAAGTACCATGTGAGCACCCTCGGCATCTTTGGCTCCTACGTTAGAGACGAACAAGCTGATGATAGTGATCTCGATATCCTTGTCGAGTTCGCGGCTCCGATAGGTCTGTTTGAATTCATTGACCTGGAGGAAGAGCTTTCGGAATTATTGTGTGCGCGAGTCGATCTCGTATCACGCAGTGCGCTGAAACCCTATATCGGCAGGCGGATTTTGAGTGAAGTTCAGATCGTATGAAAGAAGAAGATAGAGAGCTACGGGATTACATTAACGATCTGATAGAGGCGTGTGAAGACATTTTAGCCTTTACAGAAGGGATGTCCTATTCTGACTTCGTCAACGACAAGAAAACGATCAATGCGGTTATTCGCAGCTTGGAAGTAATAGGTGAAGCAACTAAGAAACTGCCTGCATCACTCAAGGATCGTTATCCCAAAGTGCCGTGGAAACAAATGGCAGGCATGCGCGACAAACTCATTCACGAGTATTTCGGCGTCGACAAGCAGATGGTCTGGCAAGTCGTAGAAAAGCATATCCGCGACCTCCACGCGATTACAAAAGAGATCAGTACTGACTGAGATATTGGCTGTAACACAAAGGTATGGGAGACGAACGCTGTGTACCCCATATCCTGTCACGCGCTCACAGGGACTCGCGGATTGTGCGGACATTGTAAGATGAGTGGCTTTGAAATTCTCCATCAGGATTGCGGCTCCGCCGGCCGGTGCGGCTTGCTGAGAACCACGCACGGGGAGGTGGAAACCCCCGCCTTTATGCCGGTCGGCACCGCCGGCGCCGTCAAGGGTATCACGCCGCAGCAGCTCAAAGAAACCGGCGCCGGCATCATCCTGGCCAACACGTACCACCTGCTGATCAGGCCCGGCGTCAAAACTATCGAGAAGCTCGGCGGGCTTCATAAATTCATGGCCTGGGACCGCCCCATTCTGACCGACAGCGGCGGATACCAGGTGTTCTCCCTCAGCCCGTTGACCAGAATCGATGATGACGGGGTAGAATTCGCCAGTCACGTGGATGGGGCAAGGATCTACTTGAATGCGGAAATCGCAACCGATATCCAGAATCGCCTGGGGGTGGACATCGCCATGTGCTTCGACCAGTGCGCGCCGCACGGCATCGGCGCGGCGCAGCTCGAAGAGGCGGTCGCAAGAACCATCCTCTGGGCGGAACGAGCCAGGCGGGCACACGCCGGGGCGAACCAGATGCTGTTCGGCATTGTCCAGGGTGGGACCGATCTCGAGCTGAGGACACGCTGCGCGTCAGAGCTTATCCGGATTGGTTTCGACGGGTACGCGCTCGGCGGCCTGAGCGTGGGAGAGGGGCACGAGGAGATGATCAGAACGGTTGCTCACACGGCGCAGCTTCTGCCCCACGACAAACCCCGCTACCTGATGGGAGTCGGCACGCCCAAGGACATCATCGCCGCGGTCGCAGCGGGCGTGGATATGTTCGATTGCGTGCTGCCCACCAGGAACGGACGCAACGCCTTTGCCTTCACGGAGAACGGCCCGTTACGGCTCAGAAACAACGCTCACATAAATGACACGGAACCCATCGAAGCCGGCTGTGAATGTTATTGCTGCACGAATTTCAGCCGGGGCGCCTTGAGGCATTTCTTCAATTCCGGGGAAATGCTTGGTCCGATATTAGTTTCGCTGCACAATCTGACGTTCTACCAGAGGCTCATGGCCGAAATCAGGCAGGCTTTGAGGAGAAACGAGCTTGCGGAATTGGCAAAAAGAATTGACTATTGATTAAAAATGGAAAACCGTTAGTATAGCGGGTTTGGCCGGCGGTAAGCCGCTGGTTATTCTGACACGAAAAGTAATCCTTGAGTTGATGAAGGGAAGGCAGAAATGGATAGTTTATGGATATTGGCTCAAACAGAGAGCAACGATGCGCCGTCGGGCGTCTCTTCGACGCCGGTCACTTCGGAGGGCGAAGCGACAACGACCACGTCTCCTGAAACCGGGACCCCCTCCACACAGCAGCAACGCTCGCCCTTCCAGCCGAGCCAGTTGATTCTTCTGGGGCTGATGTTCGTCCTGATGTACGTGGTTCTTTTCAGGGGTCCGCGAAAGAAGCAGCAGCAGCACAAACAAATGATGCAGACCCTGACCAAGAATGACAGGGTCCAGACCATCGGCGGGATCATCGGGACCGTCGTCGATATCAAGGATGATGAGATCACGCTGAAAATCGACGAGTCGAATAACACAAAAATGAAGATTGTCCGGTCGGCAATCAGCAGGAATCTGTCGAAAGACTGATCATGGAGAAATGAATGTGCGGATGAGCCGGCCGCAGAACACGCAGGCCCATCATCGCACAGATGCATGAATATGGCACGAGGAAAGTTATGAGCAAAAATCTGACGCCGAAAGTCGTTCTCATCGTTGTTCTGGTGGCTGTTGCGGCCTGGATCCTGTACCCGCCGAGCCAGACCTTGAAGCCCGGGATAGATCTGGCGGGCGGCACAAGCCTTATCTACGAAATTGACACCCACGGCCTCGAAAGTGCGGCCGAAAGAAAAGACCTCGCACAGCGCATGGTCACCGTGCTGCGAAAGCGGATCGACCCGGCCAATATCCAGAACCTCGTGTGGCGGCCCCAGGGCAACAACCGATTCGAGATACAGATGCCCCTGGCCAGCGCCGAAGCGCGTCAGAAACGGCAGAATTACGAACAAGCCGAGACCGCGCTGCTCGAAAAGAACATCTCGCCCGCCAAGATTCTGCGTTCCCTCGATAAACCGGCCCAGGAACGGGCCGAGCTCTTCGAGACGCTGGCCTTGGGAGATCCCAACAGGCAGCAGATTCTCAATATTCTTGCCAAGGCTTACGATGAACGCAAAGATATCAGAAACCAAAGAGACGAACTCTACAGCCGGCTCGAAAGCATGGAAGCCAAGCTCTCGTCGGCCGGGCTGAACCTCGACAGGATCAACCAGAGCAGAAACGACTGGGCCAAGCTCAGCGGTGATAAGCTCCAGGAAGCATTGAAAGCGGTCGCCGACGCCAACGACACGCGCGCGTTGCTCGGCGAATATGTGAAAACCTACACCGATTGGTCCAAGGTAGCCGATCAGTATCTCCAAAAGGATGAGCAATATAAGCAGGCCCGAGCCTCCATCGACCAGCTCAACCTGACCCAAGATCAGTTGAATTTCTGCCTTGAGATGGATGAGAAGTCACCGAAACGCCTGGAGCAGATCAACAAGCTCAAGACCGAGTTTCCGGACCGGGCCGGACAGATTGACCGCGCGGTGACCGCATTCAACGAGTACCGCCCCTTCCGAGGCAGACTGGACGACCCCAAGGACCTGCAGCGCATGCTCAAAGGCGCCGGAATCCTCGAGTTCAGGATACTCCCGACCCTGGGTCATCCCGAGGTGGACGCAGACCTGATGAACACCTACATCGAACGGCTCAAGGAAAAAGGGCCGCAGTACGCCTCCGACACGCGGTACGTATGGTGCGAAATAGAGAACCTCGATGATTGGCACGCCGCCGATGGAGAACAACGGCCCGCGATTGTCGCACAGTTCGGTGAAAAGTCCTATGTCCTGACCAGCAACCAGACAAATGAAACCATGCTGCACGGCGGCGCCGACCGGACCGATTGGAAGCTGGAGAAGTCCTACCCGACAACGGACGAGATGGGCCGAAGGGCCATCGGCTTTCTGTTGAATGACAGGGGCGGCATGCTCTTTTCAAATGTGACCGGCAAGAACATCGACCGGCCCTTGTGCATCCTGCTCGACGGAATCGCCATATCGGCGCCAAACATCCAAACGCGGATCTCCAGACAAGGGCACATCACCGGCACCTACAGCCAGACCCAGGTCGAAGACATGGTCAACAAGCTGAACGCGGGCTCTCTGCCGGCCCGGCTGATCGAGCAGCCTATCTCGGTCAACACGATCGGCCCGTCCATCGGCGAGGACAACCGCGACCAGGGCATCAGAGCCGGCCTAATCGGCCTTGCGGGCGTCATCACGTGCATGGCGATTTACTACTGCTTGGGCGGCGCCGTCGCCGATACGGCGCTGCTTCTGAACCTGCTTTTTGTCCTGGCCATCATGGCCGGCCTTCGGGCAACATTTACATTGCCCGGCATTGCGGGCCTCATCCTGACCATTGGCATGAGCGTGGACGCCAACGTGCTGATCTTCGAGAGAATCCGGGAAGAACAGGAGCGGGGAGGGAGCCTGCGAATAGCCATAAAGAACGGCTATGAAAAAGCATTCAGCGCGATCTTCGACTCCAACCTTACCACCGTAATTTCAGCGGCGATCCTGTACTGGGTCGCCTCAGAGGACATAAAAGGCTTCGCCATCACGCTGATGCTTGGTCTTTGCTCGAGCATGTTCACGGCGCTCTTTGTGACTCGGGTTATCTTCGACCTTCTGGTCTCGAAGCGAATCATCAAAGACCGTCTGCTGATGCTCCGCCTCATACGCAAGCCCAACATTAACTGGATGGCGTACAGGCCGGTTTTCCTGGCCATCTCCGCGGTGCTGACCGTCGGAGGGCTGGTCGTTTTCTTCACCAGAAACGAGGCGAAGAACAGCAAGTACGACATCGAATTCACCGGCGGAACCAACGTACAGATCAATCTGAAGGAGGGCGTCAACCTGACCCGACAGGATGTCGAAGAAAGACTCCGCAAGATCGGATTGGATTTGAAAAACGCCGCTCTTGCGGCAGCGAACGTTTACGGGGTTGGTGAATCAGGCAGCCAATACGAAATCACGACGACGGAGACGAACAAGATGAGCGTCGTCGTGACGTTGCAGCAGGCGGGGGCGTCGGTTCAGGAGCTCACCGCGACAATCGAGAAGGCTCAAGGGCAATTCCCCGGAATACTGACCAATCTGCAGGTGACACAGGACCCGCAAAACGCCGCGAAAATCACCCTATCGACGAGCCAGATGAACCAGTCTCTGGTCAAAGACATTCTGGCGGCGGCGTTCCCGCAGGCCCAGATTGCCGAACCCCAGGTCGATGAAGTAGTCAATGATGCGATACTAAGCGCGTTTTCGGGTCAGCTCGAAATCCAGGAAAACCTCCAGCCGAGAATCATCGCCGAGGAGAAGATATCCGAAGAGCAGATAAACTCTTTTCCGGAGCTGATCGATTTCATGGGCGGCGTCAAGATCGTATGTGAGGTCGAGCGCCTCGTCCCGGCGGGAGAAATCGTACAGCGGTTTCGCGATTTGCCGTTTAAGCCGGACATGCGAAACGTCCCGCGGTATCCATACGAAATCCTCGATGCCGGCCTGAACGAGCTGACCGATCCAAACCAGCCGATCAAGTCCTTCGCATACGTCAGTGCCGAGCCCGAGGCCGGATTTCGGGAGCTTGCCGAGGACGAGTGGACGCGCTTCGTCGAAACCGAGAAGTCCAAAGTCCTGGCGGCAACCCGGCTCGAAACCTCGTTGCCGCGGGTTAATCAGATAAGTCCCTCCGTGGGAGCGGAGGCCAGAGCGAGGGCTTTAATAGCCATCGTGCTGTCGCTGGGGGCGCTTCTGGTTTACATCTGGGTCAGGTTTGGCAACCTGCGTTACGGCGTAGGGGCCGTCGTAACGCTTGCCCACGACACCTGCGCGACTCTCGGTGCAGTCACAGGGTGCACCTATATCGCAGGAACACTTGTCGGCGCAGGACTTCTTATCGGAGATTTCAAGATCGATCTGGCAATGATCGCAGCTTTCTTGACCCTCATTGGGTATTCGCTCAATGACTCCATCGTCATTTATGACCGTATCCGTGAGAATCGCCGCAAAGGGACGCTGACACCCCAGATAATCAGTACCAGCATTAACGAGACTTTGTCGAGGACCATTTTGACGGGCTGTACTACGCTGCTTGTCGTGCTGATAATGTACATCTTTGGCGGTTCGAAATTAAGAGGGTTCAATTTCGCACTGCTTTTTGGCTTGATCGTGGGCACGTATTCATCGATTGCCATATCAGCTCCTATATTGCTGATTGGCGTAAAAACGGAGAAACAGAAGAGCAGGTAAGAATCGGGCGAAAACGCCCGAATTCTGGATGCTAGATTCTGGATACTCGACGAGAATCGAGGATCGAGAAAAATGCAAAAGGATTTGAGAATAGGATTGGTTGTAGGTCTGGGCCTGGTGGCCGGCGCGGTGGTGTGGGTGGCCACTCGCCCGAGCATGAGTCCGGAGGCGAGAATGCGCCAGCTTCATGAAACCGCGTCCGTTGAACAGCCCGGCCCGGGGGAAGAACCGAACGAGCAGCCCGTGGTCAGCGTCATTGCAAGGAGTCCCGAACCGAATCTGCCGCCGCGGGAGCCGGCCCTTCCGGAGACTCCGCCTGTTGCGACCCCAGCACAAGAAGCTGTGGCCGCCGTCGAGAAACCGACCGAAGGCGCGTTTGACTCAACTGTACACGAGCAAACCGAGAAGATCGAAACGCAGAGGTTCTACATTGTACGCCGGGGTGACACGCTGTCGAAAATTTCGGTGACTTACTACGGTTCGGCCGGGCAGTGGCGCAAGATTTTCGAGGCCAACAGAGGGACAATAGCAAATCCGGACAAGCTCACCCTCGGACAGAAACTGATCATTCCCGAATGAGCGCCCCGGTCACGGCAACGACAAGCCCTGTGCCGCCGCCCTGTCCACCAGCCAGGTAACCTTGTCGAGGACGGGCCAAAGCGAGTGAATAGGATACCGCACTTCGTCCGGCTCGCTCGTCAGGACCTCTTTGAGGATCTGTGCTTTCTCCGGGCCGCACACCTGCACCACGAGATGAGATGCAGCGCACAAGACCGGATGGGTCAGCGTGATTCTGGTGAGCTTCTCATCGAGGACATAGACAACGCACGCCAGGTCATCCGTGTCAAAACAGGCATAGGAATTCGGAAACAGCGAGCCGGTATGGCCGTCCGGACCCATCCCGAGCACGATCAGATCGAACTGGGGTATCCCCCCCGGTTCCAGGGCGAACACCCCTCGAATGGTTTCCTCGTACCGGCGAGCGGCTTGCCTGAAATCACAGTGCTCGGTCGGAATCCGATGAATGTTCCCTTCGGGGATGGGCACCTCGCGAAGGAACGTGTCGGCAGCCAGCTTGTAGTTGCTCAGGTGCGAATTGACGGGCACAATCCGCTCATCCACCCAGAATAACTGGATCCTGTCCCAAGGCAGAGAGCGGGCCTGCGGCTGCTTGCCGAGCAGCTCGAAAAAACGCTTTGGCGTGTGCCCCCCGGATACGGCTACGCGGAAAGTATTTCTTGCCTCGATGGCCCTTTTTGCCCCGCCGACAAAAACCGCGACGCTTCGCTGAGCGAGGCTTTCTGGGTCGCAGACAACTTCGACATTCGGCTTGTATTGTATCGTCGTTTTCATAGTTCCCCCGACTTTGCCCCCGGACGAGAAAGTATGCTCCTACATAGACCCATACTCGCACCTCGTTTCATCGCTTACATGCAGACGACTTCTATTATCCACTGCCGCCGACGGTTTGGCCAGAGAATAATCGCAAAAAATGGAGTTGCTTTAGTAAAGCCCTTAGTGCAAAGAGGTTAGAGATTGAGAGTTCCGAGAAAATCAGCCGGCCGTGCTGCTCGCCTGGCGGTGCTCTTGGGCGACCCGTCCGGCTCTTCTTTGATGCTCAGCCATTTTTCCCTGCCGCCACTATTTCTTCTTCTTGCTTATTCCAGTCCCCGCCCAGCGCCAGGTAGAGATTGACGCGGGTGGTCCAAACCTGGCCCTTGAGGACGGTCAGATCTTCTTCAGCCATGCTGCGGCGCCGCTCGGATTCGAGAACTGTCAGGATTCCGTCAATGCCCTGCTGATACCGCTGCCTTGAGAGTTCTTCGGCGGCTTTGGCCTCGCCGAGACGACGCTCGGCGTGCTCCAGTTGCCTCTGGAGCATCTGCTCGCCGGCAAGGGCATCCTCGACCTCTCTCATGGCGGTTAGAACCGTGCCGGCGTAGTCGGCCGCTAACTCTTCGTAGCGTGCCTTGGCCGCATCGATTTGTGCGCGAATCTGCCCCCCTCTAAAAATAGGTTGGGTCAAGCCGGTCACCACTGAATACGTTTCCGAGTAACGCTTCCAAATATCCTCCCAGGTGTCGGCGCTGGCACCGTAGCTGGCTGAGAGGGTCAAGTCCGGATACATCTGCGTAATACTGACGCCGACCATCTCGTTGGCCGAGCGCAAAGCCAGCTCCGCCGCTGTCACATCCGGCCGGCGGTCCAGAAGGGACGCGGGCACACTAATCGGGAGCGGCCCCAGGTCCGGCAGTTCATCCAAGGTCTCGGGCAAATCCTCACCGGAGCCGGGCGGACGAGCCAGAAGCACGTCCATGGCGTGACGAGTCTTGATCAAAGACAGCTCGATCACCGGCTCGACGGCCTGCGACGCAGCCAGATTCTCACGCGCCAGCCGGATATCGACCGGCCCGACCAAACCCTGCTGATATCGCCGCTCCACAATCTCCAGAGTCATCCGCTGATTTTCCGCGTTCGCCTTTGCGATCGCCAACTGCCTTTGAATTGTTGCAATGTTGATCCTGGCGCCGACAACGCCGGCAATCAATGAATTGGTCAAAGCCTGTTCGGTCGCTCCGGCAGCCAGCAACTGGGCCCACGCCGCACGCTCGGCGTGCTTGAGCTTGCCGAACAAATCGAGCATATAAGCGACGGAGATATTCTGCGACCACGTTGTGCTTAACACAGTGAATCTGCCGCCGCCGAACGGCCCGCCGCCGAGGTTGAACGACATCTTGTTCCTGCTGCGACCTATATCGTAAGAGACATCCGGCAATTGCCGCCCGTGCGCTTCAGTCAGCGCCGCATGGGCCTGCAATACCCTGGCCGCCGCAGCTTTGAGGTCGTAGTTGTTCGCAAGGGCCTCACGTACTAACAGCACGGTGGGTGGGTCTCCGAAGTGCTCCCACCATCGGTCAATATCATTGAAATCATTTACATCCTGCTTGTGCGTTCCAGCGCGTTGATAACTTTCAGTAGTCTGCGCTGCGGTCTGCGGTCGAGAGTACTTCGGCCCAACCGTGCACCCCGCACCGATGACGCAAACCGGAACAAGAGACAGCCAACAAATAGAACATAATCGTTTTTTCATTCGGTCTTCCTCTCAGCATAAGCGCGAATCCCCGCGGCGGAAAACGCCACGATGTGATCCACGAGCTTGGCCGGATCGAACACGGCCAGTGCTTCGTCGTCCGTCCAGCGCAGTATCGGTTTGATCCGGATGGTATGTATGAGCTGCCCAATGAGAGAAAACACAACCAGCGGAACCTTCGACTCATCCAGGCCGGGGCAGGTTTTTGCAAGGGCCTGCTGCATCTTGACCAAGGTCGGCTTGATCACGTCTTCGCCGAACATGTCCGAAGGCAAATGCGGATCGATCAATTCGCGGGCCATAAGCCTGATCAGGCGGCGACCGCCGCTCTGATCCACGAGCGGGCCGATGAACGCATAAGCAAATGAACGCAGAAGCTCTTCCAGAGATGGATTACCGCCGCTGTCGGCCATGACCTTGTCGATGCTCGCCATCCGGGTGTCTCGAAGCAAGGCCAAATGACGGCGCCAGACCTCCTCGTAGAGCTTCTCTTTGCCCCCATAATAATAGTTGACTGACGCGATGTTGCAGCCGGCGGCACCGGCGAGGTCGCGAACGCTGGTACCGTCGAAACCCCGCTCGGAAAAAAACTCTTCCGCCACGTCGAGCAACCGCTCTCGTACCCCCTTGGCAGGGCTGCCAACGGGGATGTTTTCTTGCGAAATCGCCATACTGACACTCCTAAACAGTCGTTTTATACAATAGTTTAAAACAAATGTTTCAATACTGCAACAGTTTTCCTTCGATTCGCGATGAATTTTTGACGGTCCGAGAAAAGCGGCAGAAAACTCAGAGTTTCTGCACTCCTATGCAGGTCTGGGGCCTGGAAACTGGGGTCTTGCGGGATTTCACTTGACAGAACGGCCTGCCATCTTGATAATGAGAATGGCGTTTCGGGAGCCCGCATGTTGGGCGTATATCCTGTCTGAGACGATTGATTTGAAGGAGGATTAACATGTGCAAGAAACTGACGTGTGTGGTGTGTTTCATCCTGTCGCTCTGTGTGCTGGCAGGCACAGCCAAGGGAGACCCCACAACTGACCTCTTGGCACACTACGAATTTGGAGGCAATGCCAACGACAGCTCCGGCAACAACTTCCATGGCACCGAAAAAGGTAACCCTACTTATGTGGCTGGAATGATCGGGCAGGCAATCAACCTTGATGGTGACGGCGACTATGTGGATTGCACGAACAACGCGGCTTTCGATATCACCGATGCGATCACGGTTGCGGCCTGGATAAAGGTCCACGCGTTCGACAAGCAGTGGCAGTACATCGTTGGCAAAGGCGACAGTGCCTGGAGGATGGTCAGAGAAACCACCACCAACAACATTCGCTGGAGAGCGAATGGTCCGTCCCCAAACCTGATAGTCACCGGGACCGTAAATGTCAATGATGGACAGTGGCATCACTTGGCAGGGACATACGATGGATCTATGGCCGTTCTGTACGTGGACGGCATAGCCAATGCATCACTACCGTGTTCCGGGGCGATCAGTAAGAACACATTTAGCGTTTGGATCGGTCAATGTTCTCAGCAAATGAACCGCGCGTGGAACGGGCTTATCGACGACGTGCGGATTTACAGACGGGCGCTGACGCAAGACGAGATTTCAAGTGCAATGAAGGGGAAGCCACAGCCATACGCCTTTCGCCCCGACCCCGCGGACGGCGCTCTTCGCGAAGACATCTGGGTGAGCCTGGGATGGACTGCGGGAGCGTTCGCGGCCTCGCACGATGTGTATCTGGGCGACAATCTTAACGATGTGAACGCCGGCGCCGGCGACACGTTCCGAGGCAATCAAACGGCCAATACCTATCTGGCTGGCTTCCCCGGACTTGCTTATCCCAACGGTCTGGTTCCGGGCACGACCTACTATTGGCGCATCGATGAGGTCAATAACGCCGATCCGAACAGCCCCTGGAAAGGGGACATCTGGAGTTTCAGCGTTCCTCCGAGAAAGGCGTATAACCCGATCCCGCCCGATGGGGCAAAATACGTCGCCACCGAGGGCGCGACCCTTCGCTGGATCGCCGGCATGGGCGCCAAGCTGCACACCGTGTATTTCGGCGACAACTCTGACACTGTCAATACCGCCGTGGGTGGAGGGTTACAGGCGGCGGCAACCTATAATCCCGGCGCACTTGCGTCCGACAAAACATACTACTGGCGCGTCGATGAATTCGACGGAGCTGCAACCTACAAAGGCGACATTTGGAGCTTCAAGACCATTCCGACCCTGCCCGTGATCGATGTCAGCCTGTTAGGGTGGTGGAAGCTGGACGAAGGCCAAGGCACATCGGCAGTGGACTGGTCAGGCCATGGCAATCACGGCAAGCTCAACGGCACCCCTCAATGGGCAGACGGCTACGACGGCGGGGCCCTGGACCTCGAATATAGCCGTACCCATGACGGGGTGGCCGTCAAGGCCTTTGACGTCCCCACCGGTGCCATCACGCTGGCTGCCTGGGTCAAGCCTGAGAGCTTCTCGCAGAATGACGGCCGGATCATCACCAAGGCCACCGGCACCGCCGAGAATGACCATTTCTGGATGCTGAGCACCGTCGCCAGCGGGGGCCAGTTCGTCTTGCGTTTCCGCCTGAAGACCAATGATGGTCAGAACACAACCACGCTGATTGCTACCCAGGGGACCCTGGCGGTGGGCCAGTGGACGCACGCTGCCGCAACCTGGGACGGGACATCCATGGTCCTCTACAAGGATGGCGTCGAAGTCGGCCGGGTCGCCAAAGCCGGCACGGCGGTCACCGCCAATGCCACTTTGGGAATCTCCATCGGCAATCACCTGGCCGGCACCACCGGCAACAGGGCGTGGGACGGTTTGATCGACGACGTTCGCGTCTATAATAAGGCGCTGAGCACCGCCGAGCTGAGCCAGGCCATGCGGGGCGACGTGTTTGTGGCCTGGGCCCCGGCGCCGGCCAGGGACGCGAGGGTGGAACTCGACAAGGCGCTGCCGTTGAGCTGGTCGCGCGGAGACAAAGCAGTTCAGCACGACGTCTATTTCGGCACGAGTAAAGACGCCGTCGCCAATGCCGATGCTTCCGATACGACCGGCGTCTACCGAGGCCGCCAGAGCGCGAGCTCTTACACGCCGCCCGAAGGCGTCGAATGGGGTGGCGGACCCTACTACTGGCGGATCGACGAGGTCAACAACGATGGAACGATCAGCCCAGGCAGAATCTGGAGCTTTACGGTCGCCGACTTCGTTCTCGTTGATGATTTCGAGCGATACGACGTCGGCCAGAACCAGATATGGTGGGCATGGAAGGATGGGCTCGGCTATGCCGCACATGATAATCAGCCGGCTTACCCCGGGAACGGGACCGGCTCGGCGATAGGTGACGACACGACACCTTCTTACACTGAGGAAACGATCGTCCATGGCGGCGGCAAATCGATGCCCTTCTCGTACGACAACAATCAGCAGGGCAAGTCCAAGTACTCCGCGGGCGATCTGGCGCTGACCTCCGTGCGAGACTGGACGGCCGACGGTGTTGCAGAGCTGTCCCTGTGGTTCAGAGGCGATGCAGCCAATGCCGCCGAACGAATGTACGTGGCTCTCAACGGCACGGCAACGGTCTATCACGATAACCCGAATGTAACTCAGACAACGGCATGGACGGAGTGGGTGATCCCCTTGCAGACGTTCGCGGGTCAGGGCGTGAATCTTGCCAACGTGACCAGCATTACTATTGGCATAGGCACGAAGGGCAATACAACGCCCCCCGGCGGTGCGGGCAAGATGTATTTCGACGACATCCGGCTCTATCGGCCGGCGACACCGTAGGAGCAGAGGCGGTTCTCGCATGGACTGTTGTTAATCAATATCCTGACGTACTACCGAAGAATAAGGCCGGAGTTTTTGTTCACAAAGCCCTTGCAAGTGAGGAAAAGGGTGCCAGTCGTCGTAGTTAGCATCCTCTGTTGTGTGTGGGCCGGGAGTGGTGTGTCCGCCGCTCAGCCATTGATGTGCGTACGGATCGAAAGCTCCGCGGCAGAAAACCTTGCTCAGCAACTGATCGAGGCCGGTTTTGATGTGCCCGCCGGCGGTATTACCGAGCAGTATTTTGAAGTTATCGTCTCCGACGCGGAGCTGGAAGTCCTGAGACAGAACGGTTTGAAGCCCCAGATGATCACCGTGGGGCGCCCCTTCCGGGACATCCAGGCAGAGCGGCTGGTTCGTAGTGACGCCGTAAGGCGTTATTTCGAAGATGCCCTTACGGGCACACTGCAAACAGTGCCGGCAGAGTATCCGGATCTGGCACAAATCCGGGCCCAAATGGACGCCGTGCAAGCCACTTTCCCTTCGATTTGCGGCGTGGTGGACCTCACGGAAACTTTTGGGACGCTCGCCACTTTTGAAGGGCGCCACATCGTTGCCGTCAAGATCTCCGACCACGTGACTGAGGATGAGGACGAGCCCGCGTTCTTGCTGGTCGGCGCGCACCACGCCCGCGAGATCGTGACGCCAATCGTAGCGTTGCACGTCATCGAACAGCTTACACAACAGTACGGCCTCAACCCCGCGATTACCGCTCTGGTCGATGAATATGAGATATGGGTCGCACCCGTTTGGAATCCCGACGGTTACGAGTATGTGTTCACGACCGACAACTACTGGCGCAAGAACCGCCGTGACCTTGGCGTCGGCGTGGGCGTCGATCTGAATCGGAACTACCCCTTCGGCTGGGACGCGGGGTGCGGCGGCGGTACCACCGTCACGTCCCAAACATACCGCGGTCCCACAGCGGCATCCGAGCCTGAGACCCAAACCATGATCGCATTCGGGTCGGATCGCCGCTTTGCCAAGGTCGCCGATCTTCATTCGTATGCCCGCGAGGTACGCTACTGGACTGGATGCCTGCCTCACCCATTTATGTCCTTCCTGGCCTCCGAGGCCGGTGATCTGGCGACGACTATAGGTTACCGGCCGGCCCGGTCGTGCTGCACCGGCGGAGACATCCATTTCCACATGGCCCACCACGGCAGCCACGCCTTTCTATGGGAGGTGCACGATGCCTTCCAGCCCGAGTACGCCAGCGCTCGGATTGAGGCTGCCCGCGTTTTTTCCGGTTTGCTGGCGCTGTTACAGCGTCCTATTTGCCTGAGCGGTCACGTCACAGACGCTCTCACGGGAACCGCCGTCGCCGCGACGATCACCTACCTCGACGTGACCTTCGAGCACAGCCAGACGAACGGCAGCGACGAACGCTGGGGACGATACCATGCCTTCATGCCTTCGGGGACATATACCCTCGAGTTCGCCGCCGACGGCTATTTCCCGCAGTATCACACAGTCGAGGTAGTCTCCGGCGTACCTCAAGTCATGGACGTAGCCATGATCCCCTCGGCCGGCGATATAAACGGCGACCATCGTGTCGATCTGGCGGACTTTGCCGCTTTGGCCGCGTGCTGGCACAAGAGTGGGAACGGGGCATGTAACGGCTCGGATTTAACAAAAGATGACAACATTGACTTCGGCGATCTCAAGACACTCGCGGATGTTTGGCTGCTGAGTTTCGACCCCGCCGGCGTGATCAGAGCGGCCTTGTAAGTAACTGCGGGCAGCAGGCACGTCAATTCCCTGGACAAGGCCATTCGCATCTCCTATCATGGCCGGGAAAGATTACAAGTAGCGGCTGAGATTCAGTAAGAAAGGAGCTGAAATGACAAAACAAACAAGGAGAGATTTCTTAAAAAGCTTGGGCTATATGGCGGGCTCTGCCACCGCCCTGTCGATCCTGCCGAGCTGCAGCACCATCGGTCAAACGGCGGAAAGAAAGCGGCCGAATATCATCTTCATCATGAGCGACGACCATGCCTCGCACGCGATAAGCTGTTACGGCAGCAAAATCAACAAGACGCCGAACCTCGACCGGATCGCCGAAGAAGGAATGCGTTTTACCAACAGCTTCTGCACGAATTCCATCTGCGCCCCCTGCCGCGCGGTCATCCTGACCGGCAAGTACAGCCACCTTAACGGCGTCACGGATAATGCCCTGAAATTCGACGGCAGCCAGCAGACCTTCCCCAAATTGCTCCAGCAGGCCGGCTACGAGACGGCAATCGTCGGCAAATGGCATCTCAAGACCGACCCGACCGGCTTCGACTACTGGAACATTCTGCCGGGACAAGGGGTGTATTACAACCCGGCGATGATCGAGATGGGACAGCGGAAGAACTACACCGGGTACGTCACAGACATCATCACCGACCAGGCGCTGAGCTGGCTCAAGAGCCGCAAGGCAGATAAACCCTTCTGCCTGATGTATCACCACAAGGCCCCCCACCGCGAGTGGGAGCCGGGGCCAAAATATCTGACAATGTTCAGCGACGTGACGATCCCGGAGCCGCAGAACCTGTTCGACGATTACTCCAACCGCGGAAGGGCCGCCAAAGAGCAGGACATGAGCATCGAAAAGACGATGAACGACAGGGACCTGAAGCTCGTGGCCCCGAAGAACCTCACGCCGGAGCAGAAGAAACTGTGGGACGCGGCATACGAGCCCGAGAATGAGGCTTTTCGCAAGGCGAATCTCCAGGGCAAGGACCTGGTTCGCTGGAAATATCAGAGGTATATCAAGGACTACCTGCGGTGCATCGCCTCGGTTGACGAAAACGTCGGCCGGGTCCTGGACTATCTCGACCAGTCAGGTCTGGCCAAAGATACCGTCCTTATCTACACGTCGGACCAGGGCTTCTACTTAGGCGATCACGGCTGGTTCGACAAGCGGTTCATGTACGAAGAATCGCTGCGCATGCCGCTGCTGGTGCGGTACCCGAGGGAAATAAAGGCCGGCTCGGTGAACGACGATATCGTGCTCAACCTGGATTTCGCCTCGACGTTTCTGGATTTCGCCGGCGCGCCGGTACCTGCCGATATGCAGGGCGTGTCTTTGCGGAAGGTGCTGCAGGGCAAGACGCCCAAGGACTGGCGGACGTCGACGTATTACCACTACTACGAGTATCCGGCGGTGCACAGTGTCAAGCGGCACTACGGCGTTCGCACCAAGCGATACAAGCTGATCCACTTCTACAACGACATCGACGAATGGGAGCTGTACGACCTGCAGAAAGACCCGAAAGAAATGAAGAACGTCTATGACGACCCCGCCTACGCCGACACTATCAAAGAGCTCAAGGCCGAGCTTGAGCGGCTTCGCGAAAAATATAAGGACACGACCGGGGGGTAAACGAGTGTTGTGAGGTTGTTGACTATTGACGATTGAATATTGGTTCTTCCGACTAACGGGTAGGTGAGCTTGCATAAGAAAAGACATGGCCTTACACTTCATGGAAAAATCCGAAGGGTAAAACCATGTCTACAAGTGTGCTCTATCATGTGTTTGGAGTTGCTGG
>Ga0214473_10003232_pt1 | contig 19850 bp, 27 predicted proteins | sample RVTome_7_FD_203509 | JGI IMG/M metagenome (GOLD analysis project Ga0214473, IMG submission 203509) | Soil microbial communities from uranium-contaminated site in the Upper Colorado River Basin, Wyoming, United States - RVT98D197 | ecosystem: Environmental > Terrestrial > Soil > Contaminated >... | reverse complement strand
AAAACAAAGCCAAACCCAAGTGAAATCCGGCGAAACGAAGCTCAGGAACGTGAAATAGTCAAGAAATATGGAATCACTGAAGACCAGTATCAACAAATTCTCAAACTTCAATCAGGAGTTTGTGCAATTTGTGAACGGCATCAAAGATATCGTCGATTAAGTATAGATCATTCACACAAAACAGGTAAAGTTCGCGGTTTGCTTTGTAATTTTTGTAACAGATCATTAGGTAGGTATGGAGATTCTCCTATACGCTTGAGAAAAGCTGCGGAGTATTTAGAAACGTTTGAATCGAAACTCGTCAATATAATCAAGTGAGCCACACTTGATTTTGCGACGTTAAAAAGGAGGGTCAATGGCAAAAGGTGATTTAGTAGTCCCAACTAAGGAAAATCCAACGGTAGGTGAAGACCAACCGATTCCCGAACAGGACGCGACGGAAAATGCTGAAGAACAGCAAGACGCTGCTCCGTCACCAGCGCCACAAGTAGATTATGAAGGTAAGATTCGAGGTTTTGAGGAACGACTAGCTCGCGCCGAAGAACGGAATCGCTACCTTGAGCAGACTGCTCGATTGCTAGAAGAAGATCGTCAGAATCGTCAAAATCAACGTCAGGAGCCACAGAAAACCGATGCGGAACTTTCTGCCGAGTTGCTTGATCTTGATAAGACACTCGATCCGATTTTTTCGAAACGATTGAAAGGTTTGACTCAGCCATTGGTCGATACTGTAAGTCGATTGTACGACGAACAAGATAGTTCGCGTTTTGAAATGTACTTGATGCGAAACCACCCCGACGTTTTCGAAGAAGAAGGTGGAATCGATAAAGTGTTTCAGGAAGTCGAACAAGTTCGTCAGCAAGCGGCGAGGAATTACAATCAGTGGTTGAGCCGTGTTGATGCTTTTTTGTACTCCCAGGGTATTCGTGGAGTCCAGGAGAAGTATAAGACGCGAAAAGAAAAGAAGTCTGCTCAAGTTCATGATGAAGCCAAACGATTGCAGAGTGTCAAAGCTGCTGGAAGTGGCGTACCAAACGTACAGCCAAAGAAGGTGGTTGGCGGTGATGTTCAGGCAATTCGTGAAAAGGCTCAACGTGGAGAGCGATTGACCGATCAGGAGCGTGCGAAGTATCGTGACTTTATTGCGGATCAAACCTTCTAAACGAGAGATTTAGAGGTTAAGTAAGTTTATGGCTAATACAACTTTTGCAACATTGGCACCTGGTGCTGGCGCTACGGCGACAACTGACGATGCAGTCAGATATATCCGTGACGAACTGCTCAGTATTGCCGAAAAGAACGTCGTCTTCGCGCAGCAAGCGTTGAAGGTGCAATTGCCGCAGCATAATTCGAAGACTATTCAGTTTTCGAGATATCCTCGGTTGTCGCTTCCTACTACGCCGCATACCGAAGGCGATGCGAGTCCGACGCCGCAAGCGTTGAGCGTTGAGACTGTAACTGCGGTTGTCGATCAGTGGGTTATGGTTGTTCAGTTGACCGACCTGGCTGTTTTGACGATTAAGCATCCATTGGTTCCAATTGTTACCGAACGACTTGGTTTGGCGAAAGCCGAATTGGTTGATCGGGAAATTCAGAAAGTCCTATTGGCGTCTGATACGGCTGCGTTTGCGAATGGCAGAACGAGTCGTGCAGCGTTGACGACTTCTGACGTGATGAACTCGGTCGAGATGCGAAAAGCATGGCGAACTCTGAAGCGTAATGGTGCGCGTCCGGTATCGCAGAACTTTCTCGCGATTGTCGATCCTGAAGTATCGCAAGATATTTCCGCCGACGATATGTTTCACTCTGCTCACGAATTGAAAGACGTTACCGCGTTGTACAACAACGAAATCGGTGAGTGGATGGGATTCCGCGTGATGGTGAGTAATTTCGTCCCGGTTGTTGACCTTATTGCTGATGCAAGCTGGACAACCGCGACTGCAACTTCCGGTGGTTCTTGGGTAACAGGAACCCCAACTTTGTTTACCAAAATTACCCAGGTGGAAACTGATTTTGGTTTTGAAGTTGCCGTTTCTAATCCTGACAGTCAGATTATTGCTGGAACTGATGATACTTATAGTATTTCGTTTCCAACAACTCCGGCAACTGGCGTTACGTATAACGTCTATGCGTCGGACACTGATAATACGTCAACTGACGCTAATCTGCGGTTGATTTCTACTGGAAATCTTCCAAGTACAACGTTGGATATTACGTCGATTATCACCGCGCTTCCAACGGCTGCTGTTTATCCTACGACTGCTCCTGCAAGTCCGGGAACTGGCGTAACCGTACATACGTCGTATTTGTTCGGTAAAGAAGCGTATGGAATGGTCGATTTGAGTGGCGACAACCTTCGGGTTTTGATTACTCCAAGTGGGCCATCGAAGTCTGATCCTGCCGACCTGACCCGTCCGCTAAGTTTGAAGGGTAGCTTCAAAGCGGTCGTGTTGAATGAAGACTATTTAGTTCGGTACGAATCGGCGAGTGCATTCTAATATCAACAATTAACCGTGATGGACGGTTGGGGTAATTCCTAACCGTCCTTTACGAAAAGGAGAATATCATTGGAAACTGAAAACAAACAGACCATTGATGAACAGCTTGCTCAAGCGAACGCCGAATTCAATAAGCGTTTGGCTGACGAATCGAAAGGTTTGAAGGTTGCAGGTGAACGAGTAATCCCGAAACCTGTGAAACCTGTCGTTCGACCGAAAGTTCAACGAAAGCAAGTCGGCGATGTTGCGCATGTGCATTATGACGAACGCGACTACGAGATTGTCGAACGCGATTGTAAGTATGTTGGGCATACTGTAAATGATCGAAAAGGTTTCAAGATTAATAATATTCGATATCAAGGTAGGGTAGTTGTTCCCGAATGTGTTGCAAATTACCTTTCTATGATGGAGAATCGCGCTCATGCTACTGAACGTGGAATCTTCGAAAACCGTGGTCGAAGGTTGAATTATGGTGAGATTGTTGGCTAATTGACGTTTTCAACAAGGGCGCGCATCCCCTGGCACGTTAGTTTTCCTTGCGTGGCCGAATAATGCGAACAAAGGAAATTGGTGATTTATGAGTTTGGGAATTATTTCGAGATCGTTTAGACGTGGGAGGCCGCACAACAGCACGGTCATCGATGGCCTGCCGGTTGTTTTTAAAGCTGGCACTGTGCGGTTTGTTGATGGTGGTTTGGTAAGTTCGGGTGATGGAAGTGATTTCAATAGCGCCCGTAATACAATTCAGCTTTCGGTAGATGATGCAAGCAACGCGAGTGGTCGTGAAGATACGATTTTCATTCGACCGAAGGCTTTGGGTACGTATTACACCGAAAGCGTCATTGTACCAAGTTCCTTACGCGGCTTGAGTATTATCGGTACAGGCAATGGCAAAGGTGGAAGCGTATACCAGGCGTGTACTTGGCGGAATTCGTCGAATTCAGTTGATGATTCTGCTTTGGACCTTCGTTCGGGTCATTCGGCTGTAGAAAATATCCACTTTTTCAGCCGAGCAGCCCAATCTAGTGGATTTGGTATTAGAGCATACTGGAATACTGGAAGTGGGTTGAATATTGGCTCCGCAATTGTGAATTGTGGCTTTTCGGCGGATTTAGCAGATCATCCCGCTGCCGCTGGAGTAGTTCAGAGCGCAATCAGGTTTGATAGTAACGAAGGTATGCGAGTTGAAGATTGCGTGTTTGTCGATTGTCGAGTAGGTATTGCTAGTGGTTCTACGATGAATGCCTGGAAAGAACTGTGGATCGTGAATAATCACTTTAATGGGTTGGCTGCGAATATTGCTGCTGATTTGTTTTTGAGTGATGGAACTAACCTAGCTTTGATTGGCAATCATTTTGGACATACTGTGCCTAGTCATGCGGCAGGCACTATGACAAAATACGTTTTTGTTATTGGTGGGGCTACAGTAAGTGGTAGTGCCAGCGGAAATTTTTTCGCTAGCGCAAACGCTGGATATGGTACTGATAATACGGCCAGTAGCGTTGTACGATCTGGAAACTATTACGATGGTGGTTTGATGACTTCGTAGGAGTTATTTATGGGACTTACTATTATAGTAAAAGACGGTAAGCCTCGTGGTGAGACCCGATCCAGCATTGATCGTAAACTGGTTGATGCTGGATGGGGGTCTTCGTTCAAAGATGAAGCAGCCCGCGACAAATGCGAGTTTATAGAGCGTAAGCTGAAAAAAGACCTTGGCGCTGACGAAAGCCAAGTTCCAGCTTCGATCTATAATCGAATGGGCGAAAAACGATAATCGTTTCGGGCCGAGGCGCGAAAGTATCGGCCCCAAGTTTTTCATTTACGTATGATACCGACGCCAATTCTCTGCACGACTCGTGACGAGCAAGGTGCCGTTGCAGTAACGATAGCAACGATCTATTCAGCACTTTATTGCTTGCGAAAAACTCCAATATATATACAAAATGGCGCGTTAGGGTATGCATATTCAAGAACTATTCTTTTTCGTGATGCTTATCAAAAACTCAAAATCCCACGAATTCGTGGTTTCTTGATTGACGATGATATTCGATTTGTAGACCAAAAAGAACTTGAACGTGTGATTCAACTAACCGACAAAAACCATTGGAACGTCGTCGCACCGTACAGAGCAAAAGATGGCAGATTCACTATCATCAAAAAGGTGCCGTTGCCAAATTCTGGAATTCGCACCGAAATGCTAACACAAACCGAATTGGAGAAAATCAAACCTTACGATGAAGTTGGCCTTGCCGGTTTGGGGTTTTATTATGGTGATATTCCATTGACGTATGCTTTCCATGAAGGTAATCCACATATAGGGGAAGACTTGAACTTTTTTCACGACAACGACTTGCACGTTCGTCTAGCTCCACTATATTTGGAACATTTAAAAGTAATGCCTTTGCAAGGGGCCAAATACAATTCAGCTTAGGAGGAAAAGGATTATGTCCGATACCGAAACCAAAGTCGAAACACCAGCCAATGAACCTGGCTTGATGTTGACGATTTCTAAACAGACTGCAATGACAGGAGAAGTAATCTCAGTTGCAACGAACCTTCCAAAAGGATGGTCGAAGCAAGAACTTGCTGGACTCATCAATGATATCACCTGGGCAATCGACAAACGATTGGAAGCAGTGAATGAAAAGGTTCTCGAACGTACTGGAAAGCGTCTTGAAGAACTTCTTGCCGCGACTCCAACTGAAGGTGAAGCATAAAGGATAGGTGAATTAGTGGGCGCATTAACAAGTACTACGATTGTATCCCAGGCACTTGGGCGATTGGGTAACGACAGCTTGACTACAGAAGCAGGCATTTGGTTGCTCAATGCACTTGACCGGCTTTATGAAGACTTTTCGTGGCCATTTCTTGAAACTATGGCAACTGGAAGTTTGACGGTGGGGCAATCGAGCGTCAATTTGCCATCGGATTTCGATTCACCGATATCACACAATTCATTTAGCGTGATTGACTCGGATGGGATTCACTTTTCGCTTTCATTCAATATTGGTTACGATCAAGACTCAATCGCCGATCCAGCGGTGGAAGGTACTCCAGCATCGGCATTGATCAACCTCGATACGATGACCTGGCGACCATATCCGCTTCCTGGCCAGGTTTATACGTGGCAAGTTCGCTACAAAAAGAAGATCGCACGAGGAACCGAACCATTTACGCCGGATTTTCCAAACGACGAAATACTTATCCAAGCGGTTTACGTTCGCGGCTTGCAGTATGAAGACGACGATAGGTTCGGTGCTGAGAATACCGAACTCCAACGAATGGTTGCGATGTACAAACGCAAATTCAATCTCCAACCGCAGAAACAGCAACGGGTGCAGTTTTCACGTAAGTTCCGTACCCCAACGAATTTTAGGTAACAAACTTTGGGGGCTTTATGTCCCATATAATTTGTTTATGCTCTTATGACTGTTTCAAACACTGTGTACCCAAAAATAATATTGTTTTTTATTGCATCAATTTTCACGGCAATGCATTTAGTTGCATGGCAGAAATAGATAATGCAATACACGTCTATCATGGGCACAAACCAGCAACGTTTGACGACGATTACAAAAATGTAAGTGAGTCTCCTGGGCTGGAAATAGATTAAAGTGGAGTTTTTGTGAATATTACATTGACATGGAATGATTTCCAATCGCTAAATAAGCAGCAAGGAACTCAAATATTGTTCATCAAAGATATCAATAATGATATTACTAAGTGTACAATATTATACGATTCATATCGTCTTGATACAATTTTTATATTTACTAATCCGCCAAGCAAACAGAATTTCTTAGTCGCATATCCAGGAGCTTTGCAAGTAAACGATATAACTTAAAAAGGATATTTTATTATGGCTAATGCAGCAAATTCAATAACAAGCGATGCGATTATCGATCCATGCACACGAGTAATCACTGGTGTTGTTGGAACCGACGCTAACTTCGAACTTGGCGATGGTTTCAATACGTTTGAGCATATTTCGATTCAGACGACTGGAACATCATTCGATTCGTTGACGGTTACTGCTCAGATAAGCAATGATGGTACAACGTACGAAGCACTTCCTACGGCGTTGGCATTCTCGGCCAAAGGAATTAAGTTTATTCCAAAAGGCGAACTCGGTTTTCGATATCTCCAGCTTGTTATGGCAAATGATGGAACAAACTCCAGCGTACCTTTCATCGTTGTTTGTTCTCGAACCAATTCCAAAGCAAAATTCCCGAATTAGGATAACAAATTTATGCCATATAGTCCAGATGAATTTGCCAAATCACTCCCACCGATGCGTTTGCTTGAACGTGCTTCTGAAGGCGGAAATTCGTTGCTTGACTTCCTCCAACGACTTCGGGGGCGTCCTGGAAACCTTCGTCGCCCACCAGTTGATGATCTACAGCAGCGTCGTGGTCAAATGCCGGAACCTGAATATCGCAAATGGTTGATGGAACAGCGTGACGCAGGGCAGCAAATGTCCGAACGTCCGCTGGAAGTCAAACCTTCGAAGTAAGGCGCGATTGTGGCTGAACGAACTTCGGCGGGATATTTAACCAGTTCTACTGGCGTAAAGTCGAAATCGACAGCGTTGACGACGCGTTTCTCTGTCGAATTGCCACATATGCCGTCGGTTACGTTGCTTTTCATCGACGTTGTTTCGGGTACTGCATCGATAAATGTTGAAGTTCGTGATGGACGTTCGACCGGATTTATTCCAGTTCGAACGATAACATCAGATGCAGTAGTAAAGTTGTCGTTGCCGTCGAGTACGGTTGCATGCAATATTACTGCGAACACTGGCAGTGTGACGATAACCTACCGTTCGATTGTCGTCGATTCGATACCAAACCTTGCGATTGAAGTCTTCACTGGTGGAGTAATCGAACCTGCGACGGTGACGACAACTGGAACCGTGACTTCCACACTTGTCGATCTTCGAAGTCGCTTATATGGTCCTGCGCAACCAGGAACTACGACAACTTTACTTTATACGGTTCCAGCAGCGACGAAAACTACACTTGAACTTATTCATGTCGCGAATACGACTGGAACTGCTGCAACATTGACGCTTTCAATTGGTACGATTGCTGCGGCGACGCATCTTTTGAGTGCGTTTTCAATACCTGCAAACGGAATCCTTCTTTTGCCTTGTGAATTCACACTTGCAACAACCGAAGTTATTCGAGCACTTCAAGGCACTTCATTAGCACTTACGGTCACGCTCAATGGCACCCCGACTACTGTATAAGACACCAATAACGCCGGTCAATACTACAACACCAGCATCGGGGTTATCTCAATTTTATGCTGCTGAAGATCATGATCATGGTTTATCTGGAAGTGATTTTGATCATGGTGAATTGCTTGGGTTGACAGATGACGATCACACTCAATATGCCTTGCTTGCGGGTAGGAGTGGGACTAATGACTTCACTGGAAATATTGGATTAACTGGCAATTTAAAATTACCTACCACTACGGCTACAGTAGGTCAAATTACAATGGCCGGTTCCCGTTTTATTCATACTTTTGGTGGTGGAGATCAAAATGTTTTTGTTGGACTTACAGCCGGAAATCTTACGCATACTGGAATTAGAAATACGGGAATTGGTTATGGCGTATTGGCAGCGTTGACATCTGGAGGGGATAATCAAGCAATAGGACGTTTAGCTCTTGCTAATTTAACTACGGGCGTACAAAATACAATTATAGGAATGGCAGCAGGGGTTAATATAACCACACAGAGTTTGAATACTGCTGTAGGACATAATGCTTTAAATGCATGCACAGCCGACGAAATGTCAGCCTTCGGTGCTAATTCGATGAAGAATGCAACTACAGCTATACAATGTGCTAGTTTTGGCAGTGGTGCTTTGTCAGCTTTGGTCGATGGGTTTTTTAATACGGCTGTTGGAACTAATGCACTACAATTAAGTGTATCAAATTCTTCCTGTTCAGCTTTAGGTCGAAGTGCTTTAGCTGCTGCAACAGGGGATAATAACTCAGCGATTGGGTCCAGAGCAGGCGAGGGAATCACAACCGGAACTAATAATACATTTATTGGTATGCTCACAGTAACAACTTTAGGTACGATTACCAATTCGACTGTCATAGGAGCAAACTCAACAATAGCCAACAGTAACACAATAATGTTAGGAAATTCTAGTATTAATGTTTGCATAGCCGGTGCAGTTCCTCCAAGTACAGGGACAAAGGGACTAATATTTGATGATGGAACTGCTCTTGCTACAATGGCAAGTAATACTGCGGGGCTGTATGCCGACGACATTGCCGGTAACGTCTCAATGCACGCGATCAACGAGAATGGTGATGTGATCAAACTCATTAAGACGGGAACTTACACTCCTACGAATGTAACAGCCGATCGAAGTTATGATGCCAACTCCACTACGATAGATGAACTGGCGGACGTGCTCGGTACTTTAATCGCGGACCTTCAACTCACGGGGATCTTAGGCTAATGGCAAATGCACTTGGCACCATAAATACTACCACAGAGGTTCCTGATTCGATTAGTGGTAATACGAAGCTAAGTACGGGGGATTCTCTTGTCATCAACAAAACTTCAGGGCTTGGGATTAAAGTAGATACTACCACACCGACATTTCCCTGGCATGATATTCTCGGTGATTTAATGAATGCCAGATTGCCTCCGGCTACTGCTCCTACTTTAAACACATATCGAGGCAACGTACAGCAGTTACAATTTGCGGTTGGAGATTTTGCCCTACTCAATTACCATATCCCACATGATTATGCTCCAGGAACGGATATATTTATCCACTATCACTGGAGTCATATTGCAACTACGGTGACAGGTGGAACGGTGACATGGAGAATAGAATGCACCTATGCTAAAGGCCACAATCAAGCAGCTTGGCCTGCAACAGGAACGATTGATTTAAGTCCAGCACCATCAACTACTCAGTATCAGCATATGCTTAGTGAGGTTCAACTTTCAGCAGCTAGTCCTGCTGGTGGGCAACTTACAACTGGTTTAATTGAACCTGATGGATTGATTCTAGTTTATGTTACACTCCAAGCAAATGCTATTACAGTAAGTGGTGGGGGAGTGCCTGATCCGTTTCTACACTTTGCTGATGTACATTATCAGAGCACAAACATTGGCACGAAAAACAACACACCTAACTTTTATGCTTAGGAGATTAAATGCCTAGAACTTTCACGACTCAGGATATAACCGACGTGGACCTTGACCAAATCGTGATTACAAAAACCAAGGATTTGGAAGGTAATCCGCAAATCAGGGTAAGAGCTAGTGTCAATGTAACGCTTAAGGATAATGCTGATCCACTTCGCCTGACTACAATGAATCTCAATGTTAATAAGACTATACAGGAGTTGAATGTAGTTGTGTCAGTTGCAGCTTTGCGTAATGCAGTTTTGAAAGCATTGAAGGATCAAATACTATGATTTCACTATTAGCTGCTGATTGGAATTTCAAGTTTGGTAAAATGCCAAAACACCCAACAACTGCTGGTGATGGATGGAAATTTGAATTTCCTTATTCATTACCATCTGATAGGCCACCAGAGCTCAATTCGGTTAATTACTTGAATACAACGCATTTTGATAAGTTAATATTAAATCAAACATTGCGTATGACATTTCAAGTTACACAATCTGATGATGTAGTATTCGAATATGGTTTTGGTGTTGATAATCCAGGTACGCGGCCAGCTAACGTTAGATTCTATTTGCAAAAAGGTCTTATTTTAAGCAACTTTGCTAATACTCGATGGTGGAGTAATCCAGTATCGATGGATTTGGTGTTGGCGAAAGAAACAGTTACAATTGAAGTAATATTAACTCCTGCTGCATGGAGCAATATCAACGGGCAAATGGGAGATACCAATGAGACTACGATCAATGGTTTCAATACCGCAGTTGCTAAAGCAGGTAAAATTGGAATTACTTTTGGTGGTGGAAGCTTTTTTGGACATGGCGTATGGGTAAGTCAAGGATCGGCAGAGTTTGTATTGACTGATTATAGTATATCATAGGAGGCGTGATGCCAATTACGTTTGAAGATGCAGCACTTGCGTGGGCAAAACAACTTATGCGAGCCGAACAATCTGAAGTTCGTGTGAAAGAACTCGAAGATGAACTGGAAAAACTTAAAAAAGATACTAAATAATCGCTGGTTGCCTTTGATTATCGTATTGGGATTTTTAGCGTATTTGTGGCTAGATTCACTCAGGCCAGGTTTGAACCTCCAATGAAAAATAACGGTAGAGTAACTTTGGCATTGATCGGGCAGAAACTTGATGCATTGTCTAATACTGTTGATAAAATCGACAGTACGATCAACGGTGTTGAAGACCAACCAGGTTTGAAAGGCAGAGTTCGCGCACTCGAAGATAGTGAAGATCGCCGCAAATGGCATTTCAGGACGATTTGGGCGGCGATAGTTGCAAGTGGTACTGGATTTTATATCAAAGGGTAGTTTGGTGCTTCGTAACCGCATAGAGCAAGAGGAAATCAAACTTCGCGGAGTTGATCTCGTAAGCGAGGATTCCGACCTGAAGCTTGGGCAGTTTACATCGTTACAAAATTACGTACCGACTGCGATATTTTCGATTCAAAAGAAACGTGGGGTAGTTGCGCTTTCAACAACTGTTGTAGTTCCAACCGTTCCTGGAGCCTGCACCTGATGTTACGCAATCGCCAAGAAAAAGAAGAAAACCTTATTAAAGGTGTCAACCTCGTTGCGAACCCAACTAAATTGGAGCTTGGTTATTTTACGTCGTTAGCGAATTGGATACCATCGAAGAAATATAAAATCAAAAAGAAGCGTGGCCCAACACGACTTTCAAGTGATCCACAGACTGTTGATCCAATTGTACTTGGATTTGGTACGCTTGTTGATTGCGAAACGACGACACCACCTGGAGTTGTCGGTACATGCGATGAATGCTTGACAGTTGATACCGATGGTACATTGATTGCAAAGTCTGCCGAACTTACGGTGCCGTGCTTTTGTTTCTACGCGCCGCAGATTTGTTCGAATGGCGTACGAACAGTTCAAGCGACGTTTAAGGCAGTTATTGCTGGTAGCCCAATTTCAGGTATCGTTCTCGCTGTTCCACCTGATGCAACAGATACGTCATTTAGTGGGTATGCACTTATTTATGATCCTGGTCACGCAACACAAAAGCTGAAGATCGTTGAATGGAATACAGCATCGCTAGCGGCACTTGGAACAATCAAAAGTTCGGCAAATACGACACTTGTTGCTGACGACATAATCAAGTTGACATACGATAGCAGCACTGGAGAATTGAAAGCTTATATTAACGATACGCTACAATCTGCCCTAAATGTAACCGATACGTCGTTGGTTAGTGCAACCAATGAAGGTATGGGAATCGTCGTCGTTGGAACTGCTGGTGCTGACGACCGAATGCGTTGGGATGATTTGGCTGGAAGTTGCGAAGGAACGACTATACCAATAGTATGTTCAGAGCCAACATTTACATTTAGTGAAGACTTCGTATTTGGTATGAATTCGTTTGATGGCTCCGCGCAACCACCAGAATGGATAACAGCAGCAGATTGGATTATTCCTGATGGAACTATAACTTGTGGATCGTGTGATCCTGGAATTACCGGCACCTTATTAAAATTTGATATATCATCACTTAATTGTTTTGGCGCTATTGATCCTCCATGCGCTGATTTAAATCTTGCGGACCAAAATGCATGTATCGATATTGCTACAAGTTCAAGTAATTGGAGTGCTAATGAAACTATGCGAGCGACATATGTATCCGAAAGCAATCAAGGTATTTCTGGTATTGCATGGTTGATAGAAGATAGTACCATTAGTAATACAACTGGATATGGTTTATTAATAGATCGATCAGATGATACTGCTAAATTTGTTCAATGGTCGGATGAATCACTAGATAATCCTACAATTTTATGGTCAGAAACGTATATACCAACAGCAGGAGATCAGTTTATATTAGATGTTCAAGCGCCAGTTTTTCCATTTGATGGTACTTATAATGTTATTGCCCAAATTTACAACGCTGCTGGAGATACTTTATTGTGGCCCGGTGATATTGCCGATACAACGTTATTAATCGTTGAAGCTACAGCAGTTACGTTGAAACAAGGTTCAATGGTTACACTAACTAATCTTTTAAATAATAATGGATCAATTACGTATGAAATGGTGGTATCCAATGGTTCTTCAATTACTGCGGTTTGCTAAATATTTTCGTACATGAATATTATTTATGGCCCCAAAGGTACAATTAAGTGGGCGGCAAAACGAACTGGACCAGGTGACTTGATCGCAAAAGCAACAGCGTCAGTTGGAATCAAACCATGCGGTGGATGCAAACAACGCCAACAACGATTGAACAAGTGGTGGTTCGAATTGACCGACAAACTCGCAAACGCAATGAAGTAGGGTAAGGAACTTCAGTGGCAAACGTAATTAAACACATACAGGTAGTTAAACGACTCGCTCAGACCGATATACTTCTATCGTGGCAGTCGCGAACTGCCGACGTTGACGCACTTTACCAGTGGAATGGCACCGGATGGACCTTTCTCGCCGACTTGCTTGGAACCGACCTGATTTACGATTCAACGGTGATGCAGAATCGTGTTTATTGGGCAGACGGTAAGAATCCAATTCAAGTTTGGAAACCTGATATCGATGAAATCTGCGAAGTCGTTGACGCGCCAGTAGTTCAGTATCTCGTTACATACCAGGGTCGCGTCGTCGGCGGTGGTGACGCACGAACGAAAGCAGAAGTCGAAGCCGATTCACAAGTATGGCCAGCGGACTCCAACCAGGATCGCGTCGTTTACTGCGAACCTCTTGACGACACACTTTGGCCACCGAATAACTTTATTGACGCGAACTTCGACAACGGCGAAGTGATCTCTGGTTTGGGTATCAATTCGATCAATAGTGCCACACGGGGGGCACAATCACAGTTGGTGGTGTTCAAACCTACTGCAACACTTATCAATGATGGTGTTCTCAACGCCGCAGAACAACGATTAAATATCGCATCGGCAATTTTGGGTTGTCCAGGATACCATTCTATTACAAATACGCCACATGGATTGATCTTCGCGTCGAAACAAACCGTTTGTTTGCTTGATACGTCAGGTAAAGAGCCTACACAGGTTGGTTTCTTCATCGGACCGCAGATGGAATTGATTCCTGATGCTATGCAAAAGTGGATGTCGGCGATATTTCACGAAAACACATATAAACTGAGCTTCTCTAACGCCAGTGCAACAACCAATAACGAAGAATGGTGGCTCGATTTGAAGCCGCAGATATTTCCACAAGAGCACAACTGGTATGGCCCAATGACTGGTGACTTCATACTTCAGTACGAAGTCTTCAGTGGTGATCTCGTCGGCGCTGAAATGCTCACCACCAATATGTGGAAGCTTGACGTTGAAGGTACGTATGGTTCAATGACAGCTTCGGCGACTCCGCGAACTCAAGTGATGACATGGCCACGATTCCAAGCTAACGACCTCAAACGTGGATTCGTCGATGCTTTTGGATTTCGTGGTGTAACTGACGTTGCTGGTGCATTAACCTTTACTGAGTCAATATCGCTCAACCAGGGTGCATCAACAACGTCAGTATCGTTTGTTACACCAGCCGATGACGCAATTTACAATGTCAGTCGGCCATTTCGCAAAATGAAGTACGACGGTCAAATATCGATTTCACATACGTCAGCAAACGATCTTGAGATTCAATCGCTCTATCTACGTACCAAACTTTCGCGTCGTCAATCGGAACATCTCGAAGGTGGAAGTCAGACACGAACATAGGAGCAACAATGCCTGGATTTTTACAAAACCCAACTGGATTCCTTGCACCAACTGGATTTACGAATTACCTTCAGCAATATTCTGGTGCATACCCAACTCAGCGAAGTACTGGTGGAATGTTCGGCAACAAACCACCAAACGTCGTTGGTGGAAATCTCACTACGCGAACCGCCGCTGGAGCTAATCCTAGTTTTCCTGGTGGAATGGGATTCACGAATTCACCTGGCTTGAGTACACAAGAGCAATACGGTGGTCCGTTGATGAACGCACTTCAAAATTTAATCCGTGGAACAAATGTTGCTGGTGGTGGACGACCGACGCAACCAAAACCACCGATTTCCCAATTTGACGAAACGCAGTCATCGGGACAAAGTCAAGTTCAAGGAGTAAAATAATATGCCACTTTCTATCAAACGTATTCAAGGGCGGGATATTGGCCCTTTACGCGAGATGTCAGTTGATTTCGTTCGGTCACTCGAAATTGATTACCCACAGATTGACGAAACTGAAATTGATAAACATATGCTGAGTGTTTTGGCGAATTGTAACAATGAGGATTGCATTTATCTTATCGCTTACGATGGCAAAAAGCCTGTTGGATTCATTTTGGGGTATGTCGGCAACAAACCATATTCACGTCCATCGCGGGTAAGCGTTGCTGAAGAACTTTACGTCGTACCAAACAAACGTGGTGGGAAAGTTGGGCTTCGTTTGATGCAAGAAGCTGCGAAGATCGCACTACAACGTGGTGCCGAAGCTTTTGAATGCATTGGTACGTACAATGATACAATCAAACGATGGGAGAAGCTTGGGTTTAAGCCACATACGGTATACGCGCATATGGATAATTCAGATTTTATGAAGTTGGTTGGGAAGTTTGTAGGAAAAGGAAGTGAAAATGAAAACCAAAGTGTATAGCAAAATTGTCGTTGATATCACCACTGGTGACGTTATTGAGGCAGTACCGTTTGACTACGATGGTGAAATCGCGTTTTGCAAAGGTGGAGAAGCCGCAAAACCATATGATTCTGTCGCGGCACAAATTGTCAAAGGTATGCGAGGTCCACTGAGTGGTGCGATAAAACAAGATATCATTACGAATCCATTTATGGATTATGGTAGTCAGCAATACAAACAAGCCGTTGGCGATATTCGTGGTGGCTATGGCGCTCGCGGATTGGAAGGTAGCGGAATTGCCGTAAAAGGCGAACAAGACGCACTTCAGAAGATCGCAAGTCAAGTTCAGGCGCAACGAGCAGGACAATTGACTGGTGTTCTTCAAACTGCTAGTGGAGCACCAACTGTTTCAGCGCCAACTCAAGGTAGTGGGTTTATGGGGATGAAATGAAAATCTACAATAAAATCATAACAGATATCGAAACTGGCCAGCAGATTGAAGCAGAATCGTTCGAATACGTGGGAAAAGTTGCTTCCTGCGGTCCTGCCGCAGCAATAGGTGGTGGTGGAGGATTGCTTGGTACTATTGGTACTGGCTTAAGTATGGCAAGTGCAGCAAACGATCTTTTCGGGCCAAAAGGTGCAATGGTGACTGGCGATATTTCGAAAGGTGCAAAAGCAGCACAAGGTTTGTATTCTGGTAGTCAAGATATATTTGGTACTAATGCCCCAACACCAGAAAAGTTTGGCCCACCAACAACGCAAACAACTATGGGTTTGACGGCGGACGAATTCAGCCGTATTCCACCTGAAGTCCGACAGGAACTATTGCGTAAACTTGCCGGGAGATAGGTGATTTGTGGCCGGACTTCCGCAAGATATTATTGATTATTTACTTGGCCAACTTCGCGGCGCTGGTGAATCCGCGCGGCAAAGCAGTGAGCGTGGTGGACAGATTGCCGATCAATATATTAGTGGTCAACGTCCAAATACTCAAGATTTAAGTCAATTAGCTGCTGATATGATTGGTTTGAGCCCAGTTGGTGCTGGAATCACCAAAACGCAATTGAAAGCAGGCTTCAGGCCAGAAACTCAAATTGCCCGTATTGCACCTGAAGGCGCTCGACCAATGGTAGACTTTACTAAGCTTTGGCCTGCATGGATCAATGAAAAAACTGGTGAAATTCGTCATGCAATGCAACCAATACTTCAAGGTTGGCATGAACCGAATACGCCAATGAAAGCGTTGAATAAGAAAATGACACTTGATCCAAACTGGACTCGCGGGCATGTTGATCCAGTTACGTGGAATGCTTTTCCAGAAAACAGGTTTGTTACTTACGATCCTAGACTACAAGCGCCTGCTAAACTTGTTAATACAATAGAAGATTTCGTGCGTGAATCAACGAAATATAATAAATAAGGATCACCTTTATGGCAAACGGTAGTATGTTCGATCCATCGCAATTTTCAATCGCACCTGGCGATATGCGATCACTTCAAGATAGGTTGTTGGAGTATCGTCGCAGCTTACCTCCATCGCTTCAAGGCCCTGAAGTTGGTGGGCAACCACAGCAAACGCAACCTGAACAGCAGCAAAGTTCACTTGTTAAGCAGATTCTTAGTCAAGCACCGGGATTTCTTGGTCAGGCAGCGGCAGTTGATGAAGCTGGCGGTGAGAAACCGAAACCAAAGACGATTGACGAACGCAATGCCGAAATGCAAAAAGTCGTCAATCAAGGTACGAATCCGTTTGCACCGAAGGAGTCAATCGGATCGCCTTTCTTGGGTAAATTGCTTCATGGTCAAGACGAAGGTGGAATACTTGGTACTGGAATTCAACCACTCGATGTTCTCGCATTTGCACTTGGTGCGGCAATAACGTCGAAGATGCCACAAGACAAAGCAATTGCGACAACGATGATGTTCGCAAAGATGCCGAGTGAGTTTCGCAAAAATCAGGCAGACGCAGCCGATAATTTTATCAAACGGCAGCTTGCTGCAACTAATGCTGCGACAGGGATGGCAAATGCTCAAACATCTCAGATGAAAGCAGTTCAGGTCCAACAAGAATATGAAGCCGGTATCAAACTTGCCGATACGTTTCGTAAAGCTGGAAAACCAAACGAAGCACTTGCTATCGAAGCCGATAAAGTTAATGATTACGTAAAATTATCTGGCGGAGATATGCCAAATCTACCACCACACCTTGCAGACGAACTTGATATCATTGCTGGTGGTGGCCCCATTTCGCCCGCACTTCGTCAACGAGGTATTGACTCACCAGAAAAAGCACGAATGTTGTTGGAACGCACGATGTCGCGGCAACGCCCGATTGTCGATGAATCAGGTCAGCTTTGGGTAGGTACGCCAGAAGGTTATAGACCAAGTACGACAATAGGACAACGACCTGCTGCACCAACAATGCCTGCTGCTGTAACGCCTACGGCTCCTGTTATAACGCCTACTAGTCAAGAACCAGTTCGTCGATTGGAACCAACGCCTAGCGGTGGATTTATGCCACCGCGCACAGCAGCGGCACCCCAAACGCAAGAACTGGTTGATCCAAAACAAATCTATGCTGCGATGACGCCAGATCAACAATTAAAGGTTGATCTTGCAAACGCTCAAATGGAAAAAGACCTTGGATTACGAATGCCCAAAGAACTTGATGTAGGTACAAAAGCAAAGATTCTATCATCCAAAAGTGCGTTACAATACGCACAACAACTTGATCAAGCATACGAAAAGATGGTCAAATCATATGGTGGTGATAAGAAATTTGACTTTAATACACGCCAAAAAATATATCTTGCTTCTCGTGGGCCTGCATTTGCTGGTGGTACTGGTAGTACTTCTGAAGCAGTTGTTGGTACAGCAGCCGGAATCGGTGCTGCTGCCCTTGCTGAATATGGTGGCTTAACACAATCCGCCAAAGACTTTATTGCCTTACATGAACAAGCACAACGATTTGCTCGTGGTGCAATGCAGGATACAGGGAACCTAGCGTTGAATGAACGTGCAAGGTTTGAAGCAATGCTTGGTCAAATGAACCGTGAACCGTCGTTCTTTCGTAGTTCGTTGGGGTCATTTTATAAGCAAACTTCTAGTGACTTTAACGATTTATTGCGTATGAACGTTCAACGTATTCCAAAGGGGTTTGGGGTTATGCCAACTGAATTGCGAGCCGGCGCTGGCGCGGCGACTGCTCCAAAAAAAGAAGGCGTTGGCAATTGGTTATTGATTGGCCCTGAAATTAATGCACCACAAACGAGGTAATTCTATGGGACGGTTAGCACTTGATCGAAATACTGGTATTTATGGCTACACAGATGATGGCCAAAATTTTATACCGCTAGAAACAAAAAACTACCAAGAAGCAGTTCAGCGCGCGCAGCAGCTTGCGGCAATGCCAAGCAATAGTCAAGTACGTCTTAAAACATCGACTGCTGAGGCAACACCAATTGCACCGCTTCCACAAGAACGTGCTGCGGGATTAGAAGCAACGGCACAGACTGCTACAGAACAACGACGCGATCCTGCGTTTTTGGAATCACAACGTGTGGCAGGTGCTCAAGCATTGCGTAGCACACCTGAAAGGCTAGCGAGAATGGGTGTTGCATTAGCACCTGATATTGCATCTGCATTACTAACTAGTGGTGGTACTACTGCTGCCGGATTACTGGCAAAAGCCGCTGGTCGTGCTCCGGGGTTTATTGGTCGTCGAGTACTTGGCGGACTTGGTGCTGTTGGTGGTGAATACGCTGGCCAAAAAGCTGGATTGATTCCAGAAAGTACCGAAGGTTTGGTTGGTGCTGGCGTAACTGGTGGGGTTCTGGGAATTGCAAAAGGTGGTCGAGCACTTACTGCTGCCGAACAATCTCAATTGCGAACATCGACGTCAGGGCCACTCGCACGTAAAGAAGCAAAGTTACGTACCGAAGCAAAAGAAGGATTTGCAGCGACAAAGCTTGCGCCAGATATCAACACACAAAAAATGGTTGCACCACTTGATGATATTATTATCAAAGAGGAAACTAGATCAAAGCCGTTGCGCGTTCTTGGTGAATCACTGACGCCAGAAGAAACATCAAGGAAACAGATTCTCGATAGTTTCAAAGCATATCGGCGTGACCTTGGGGATCATCTAGACCTTTTCATCAAAAGTACACCTGGCACACCTAGTATATCAGCAGCACCAAAAGAACCTGGCCTATTGACAAAATTACGAAAAATGACTGGAACTGGAGCAGACAAGCAAATTCCCGGTACTGTAGCGCCGGGGGGTGAAATACCCGAAAAGCTGTCAATTGGTGTTAAAGCAACGCCGCGAATGCAAGCTACCGAGAATGTCATCGATGACATTCAACAAATGGGTAGATTGGCACAACTTGCTGAAGATCGTGGTGCGTTTGACTTGGCTAGGGATATCCGCAAAGGCGTAAAGGAAGTACGTCAACTGGTTCCAGGATATGATGAATACGCTGCGAAGTACGCGAAATCGAAAGGTTTGGGTGAAGCGAAGGAAATTATACGAACCAAAAGTGACGCTGCGAATCAAGTTCGCAACTTACTAGAAGGCGAACGATT
>Ga0214473_10003231_pt1 | contig 19850 bp, 17 predicted proteins | sample RVTome_7_FD_203509 | JGI IMG/M metagenome (GOLD analysis project Ga0214473, IMG submission 203509) | Soil microbial communities from uranium-contaminated site in the Upper Colorado River Basin, Wyoming, United States - RVT98D197 | ecosystem: Environmental > Terrestrial > Soil > Contaminated >... | reverse complement strand
CCCTCTTCCTTAACTCGTAGATCCTCATAAGCAATGTTCGCCATCTATTATAAACTTCCACTGCCTTTACCAAATCCTGCTTTGAGATTTCAACATTCCCAAACTCCTCAAGGGCAGTCATGAACCGTGCTATCCCGCCTCTGAATTCACTACGTGCCTGATCCGAGTCCTTATGAGGTACATAGAGCATGTAAGCAAAAGAGGGTTTCTTAAGATGAATCCAGATATCCCATAGACGTCGTATGTCATCAGTCCAGTATGCAAAAACGACCCCATCCAAGAAGTCAAGACCACCATCCAATAAAGACTGAAGAACATGGGTGCAGTAAAGATCCGTTTTCACCGGACGGTATATATTGGCTCGTGAGACGTCTCCTCGCCATGTCCCCGCAATTCGCCAAGGAAACATACCTGCGGCCGATATAATCTCCTCAGGCACAGAAGGAGAAACAACCCCTATAATCTTCTTGCCTTGCCTCTTCGCCTCAAGAGCAGCTTCAGTTCTATGCTCTTCGTTAATACGAGTAACTAACTTTTTCAATATTTCTTCTGCCTTTCCACTACCTGCCTTGTCCATGATTAACCTCCTTAGTCCTCTAATCAACAAGTGCCCGTGCTCAGAAATAGCCCCCTACGGGAAATAGAACTTAATCACCTAAATGAGAAGGCGAAGTGTAATATCGAGAGATATTCGGTCAGCGAGCACTTTGTTCCTAATTTAGTAAACTTTTATTGAAACTTAAATCGATCATTACTTCATGCCAACGGAACTATTAAAAAATGGTAACCCTTAATGAGGGACTTGGTGTTTCTCTACCAAATTTTCTAAAACTTCCTCGATGAATTGTCTCTCCCAGATGAGGTTCCTAGGACGAAATCCTAGTTGCCATTGACCGAATAATTTGCTCTGCTTCGGTCGTGATCCTTTCTACCAATTCCTGACAGGTGGGGAGGTCAGATATTCTACCCACCACTTGACCTGAGACGAAGTTCCCTCTTTGTATATCGCCTTCCCAGCTGGCTCTGCGAGACATTTCAGCCCCGACCAAAAACTGGAGAATCGAGGTTTTAAGGATACGCTTTTTTTGTAGCCTAACATTCATAAGCTCCTTTGTGCTAATCCCAAAGGCTTTCTTCATGTTCAAAACACTGGGCAAAACTTCCCAAGGCCGAGTCCACCACCCTTGATAATGCTTGATCTTTTCCCCCTTAATGCTCCTCAATCGCTGACCATCATAATGAAGATCGATGGTAGCATCTGAATCTTTGGCTTTGAGGTAAAATTGCTTCGCATCAGGATGGATAGGGGACTCCTGAGTTAGGGCGAACCTTGTTCCCATACAGATACCCTCAGCACCCAGAGCTACGGCGGCAGCTAGCCCTTGGCCATCACAGAATCCTCCTGCGGCTATTACAGGAATCTTGACGCTTTTCACCACCTCGGGAATTAAAACCATGGTGCTGATGTAGCCCACATGTCCTCCTCCCTCCCAGCCACAGACTATCAGTGCATCAGCTCCCTCCTGTTCCATTATTAGGGCCTGTCTTAAACTTCCTACTAGGGGCATAAACACCATACCCTTGGGCTTGCTTATACTCAGTAACTTGAAAGGGTTGCCGAACCCATGGGTCAATACAGGGACATTTTCCTCGAAAACTACCTCTGCCATACGATGGTATTCTGGAAACCATGGCACCAGATTCACTGCAAAGGGCTTGCCGGTCACTTCCTTTATTTTTCTGATGGCTTGTCTTAGACTCTCAGGTGATTGTTCACCCGCAGTTAGAGTGCCCAAAGCACCCGCCTTCGAAACAGCTACACATAAGGGAAGCTTGGAAACATAGACCATGCCACTCTGCACAATAGGGTATTTTATCCTTATCAATTCGGTTATTCTTGTCCTCAAAAAAACTCCTTCGGAGAAACTTCCATGACTAAAAAGACTTATTGAATGCCAAAACCTTCAAACCTAATGCAGTGCAAAGCGTAGAGTCTGTTAATGCACTGCGCTCCTACAGTATATTAGTATCCCTTGACCATCCATCGCCGTTAGACCGAGAAGCTTTCATGCAAATTGAACTCTTGGATACCGGGAAGCATGGGTTCCTTTCCCTCATTCGTCTTTTTCAAACCGTTTTCTCTCTTCTGCCCTGATTTCACGCCTTAAGAGTTTCCCGACTTTCGACTTCGGAAGCGTATCCCTGAATTCGATATATTGTGGAACTTTATAAGAGGCCAGTCTTCCACGGCACCATTTGATCAAATCATAGCCGGTGATTCCTTTGATATCCTCTTTGAGAACCACGAAAGCCTTAATCCGCTCTCCGACATCCAGGTCTCGAACTCCCACGGCACATACTCCGATCACAGCTGGATGTTCCTGCAATACGGATTCGATTTCTGAGGAGGAAACCCGATAACCTTTATGTTTGATGATATCAACGGTCCGGTCAACAAAATATAGGTAGCCCCGATCATCCATGGAGACGATGTCACTAGTGCGATACCATTTCCGGCCGTCTAACTCAATAAATGAAACTGCTGTTTCCTCTGGCTTATTCCAATAACTGGTTACCATATTTTCAAACGAAACAAGCAATTCCCCTGCCTCGCCTAAAGAAACCGGCGCTAAGGTATCCGGGTCGACAATCTTTACCTTTCTCGTCGGAAAGACAAGACCCATAGTTCTTGGGGGATTCTCCGCTCCGACAGGAGTCGCCATTACACCTCCACAGGTCTCCGTGGCCCCATAACCCTGGTAGATCGGTTGATTGAATTTCTCGAACCATCGCTTTGCCACATCCAACGGAAGGACATCGCCCCCAGTAAAACAGTACTGGAGGGAATGGAGATTATAAAGGTCAATACGATCATGTTCCAAGATCATCCGATAGAGGGTGGGGACGCCGAGAAATGTCTTCACTCCAAATCTCTGTATCATCTTCATTACGCCATCCAGATTCATCCTCGGTAGTAAAATTAGGGTCCCACCCAGACACAAGGTGAAAAGCCCACAGGACTGACCTAGGACAAAAAAAGGGGCTGCTCCACTCACGATAATATTCTCATCGTTCGGAAATAGAGGGGTACTATTGGATATTTGCTCATAAGAACAATCTAAAAACATACGATGGGTGAGGGGAACTCCCTTTGGATATTTTGTGGTTCCGCCCGTGTAGACTATTTCCAGAATACCACCATCACCCCCACCCCTTTTTACAACCGGAGGGTCAGGGGTAGATCGACGAATCAACCTCTTAAAGAAATATGTATTTTTATCTCGTGAAACTCTGCCTGTTGGTACTTTATCAAAGGCTTTCCCGAAGAGTACCTTCCACCATGGGAGAAGATCGACCACATTGGTAACAATCACCCTTTTTAACTTGGTTTCAGATATCACCCTTTTGACATAGCCAAAATTGGCATCCGAACAGATAATGGTCTCCGCTCCACTGTCATTGGCGATGTATTGGAGGTCATAAGAAGTATAGATAGGATTGATGGGAACCGAAATACCTTTGATCTTTTGAATTCCAAACCAGGCAATGATCCACTGGGGGCAGTTCGGAAGATAAATGATCGTTTTATCCCCTTCCCTCACCCCCAACTCATACAGAGCGGCCGCAAATCTCCTCACCCACCTCCCTATCTGAGAGTAAGAATACTTTGTCCCAAGAAAGACGACACCTGTTTTATGAGGACGCCTCTCAACCTCCGATTCAAAAGCCTCGACAACGGTTTCAATATCGGAAAATGGAAAATTTGAATTAGTCATTTTGCATTCTCCATTTACATTCTGCATTGAGCTTATACTATACCCCAAAATAGGCTGCATGGATCTCTGGATTCTCCATCAGCTCTTTCCCTGTTCCAGAAAGCATGAGCATCCCATTTTCGATGACATAACCATGATCGATCATTGGAAGGATTGGCCTCGCAAATTGTTCACTGATGAGCATAGCAATGCCCATTTCTTTCTGGATGTTTTTGATAGCCTCGACCAGTTTGGCCTGCATGGCGATACTCAATCCCAGCAAGGGTTCGTCTAACAATAGCAATACGGGCTTAACGACCAACGCCATGCCAATGGCCAGCATTTGTTGTTCCCCACCGCTTAACAAACCGGCGCTTCGTTTTTTTAGTTCGAACAGAACAGGAAAAAGATCGAAAACAAAATCGATCCGCTCTTGCATCTCAGACCTTTTTCTCAGGTACCCTGCGATCCTTAGGTTTTCCAACACATTGCTTTCTCGAAAGATGGGGTGCCTCTCTCTGCAGAGGGTAATACCCTTTTTGACCCGATCCCAGGGGCTCATATCAATAATATTTATCTCATCGAACTTGACCTCCCCAAGCACCGTAATCCTCTCCCCTCCTCTTCGTTCCTCTTTGATCTTCATATCGATAATGAGACCTGAAATTGTATTCATCAGCGTAGTCTTCCCAGCACTATTCGATCCAATCAGCCCCACAATTCGACCCCGATCCACCTGGATGCTTAAATCATTGATTGCCAATGCATTTTCATAAAAGACCATAAGATTTTTAACCTCTAACATCTTTGACCCCAGCTTATACAAGTGAGACTAGGATTGCTTTGGGGGTAACGCCCCAAGGCTCTCGTTGCATTTTACGGATGGTTGATTTTTAATATAAAAATTTCTTTTTTATCAAAAAAAACCTGAATTCCTTTTCGTAATTCAGGTTTATGTAACCTCTGTGCCCAGATAGGCCTTTTTCACTTCCTCACTCTTCATCACGTCCTTCGGGATGTCCTCAGCAATCTTCCTCCCATGATTGAGGACCATCACACGATTGGCAATCCTGAAAAGTTCTTTTAGCCGATGCTCAACCATAATGATTGTTACGCCTTCCAATGTCATTTTTTCGATGATCGGAAGCATGCTGGCCAGTTCTGCCATGCTCAGACCAGAAAAGAGTTCATCGAGGATCACCATTTCAGGCCTCATGGCAATAGACTGGGCCAACTCCATTCTTTTCAGGTACCCATGGGGAAGCGCACTGGTGATTTTATACGGCACCAACGATTCCCGTTCAAATCCCACCTCTTCTAAAAGGTCAATGGCGATCGCATCTCGATCCCCGTATTTCCCCCCTGCCAATCGCTTCACCCTTGGGGAGTAGAGGGGTATAATGAGATTTTTAAAAGCGGGAAGTTTATAAAAAGGCCTGACCATCTGAAAGGTTCTGACAATTCCAAGGTCAGCAATCTTATATGGCATCAGCCCTGTAATATCTTTTCCTTGATATAAAACTTTGCCGGTGTTCGGTTTGTAAAATCCAGTGATCAGGTTAATGAGCGTTGTTTTCCCAGAGCCATTGGGCCCAATGATTCCCAGTACTTCACCCTGCTGCAATTCAAAACTGACAGAATCGACTGCCTGCACTCCTCCGAACCGTTTGCTGAGATTCGATACCTGAAGAAAGGGACCGTTGTTTTTCATTCTTCCACCTTCACCCATCTCTCAAATTGGTGGTATTTCCTCTGCAAATAGTGAAATATCCCTTCAGGAACCACCACAATAAAAATGACTAAGAGGACACTATAGAAAACAATTCTTACCCCACCAACGCCCCTCAGGATTTCAGACAATGTCACTAAAATGAAGGCCCCTAACATCGAGCCTGCAAATGTCCCCGTTCCACCCACCACCCCGGCGGCTATAGGCAATATCGAATAATCCAATTCAAAGGCAGGCATTCCCACAAACATATAAGCATGAGTCATGAAGGCACCTGCAAATGCTCCGATTGCACTCGCCATAAATACGGCCTGCATTTTATACCAATAGATATTGATGCCACTTCTTAGGACGGACTGGTCATTATCACGGATGCCACTCAATACCAAACCATAATCAGTATTGATCAACCTCCTAAAGAAGAAGAGAACAGCGATAACCATAGCCAGGCTAAGATACAATTCAAACCAGACACTTGGAAGAGAGGTCAGCCCATGGATTCCCTCCGTCCCCCCGAAGATCCTCGTGGCCTCGATAATTCTCACAAACATCAGCGGCAGTGCCAAAGTTACCATTGCAAAGTAGACGCCCCTCAATCGTAGGATAGGGGCCAATAAAACCGAGCAGATCACTCCTCCTCCAAGGGTAGCGATGGGTATGGTCAATAGGGGTGACCACTTCAACGAATCGTGTAATATGCCGGCAATATAGGCGCCGACACCAAAAAAGAGTGCCTGGCCTAAGGAGACCATCCCGACAGAGAAGAGAAAATCCCAACTCATGGCCAGCAAGGCAAAGATAGCTGTGTTGATCAAAACCTTTTTCCCATACATCCCCAAATACAGGGGTAATATAAGTAACCCTAAGACTAGGATTGCCCTCGGTGCCAACAAATAGAGCATCTCTTGAAGAGAGGAGAGGGCAAAGATATCCTCTGCTCGGGCCTTAATACCACGATCGATTCTCTCTTTACGGTATTTAGTACCAGCATCAGTTTTCATTCTAGACCTTCTCTTCTATTTCTTTTTGTTTACCATAAAGGCCGGATGGTTTTATGACAAGAATGAGAATAATGGCTAACAAACTGACGATCATAGTCCAGTGAGATCCTAAGTAAGTGGCGGTAAATGTCTGAGCATATCCGATGATGAAACTGGCAACGACAACTCCTCCTGGGCTGCCCAAACCACCCACAATACATACGGCCACGGCGTTAAGTAACACAGTATATCCACCTTCCCCGGCGATTATTCCTAACGGAAGGATAACCACCGCGGCTATCGCCGCTAATCCGGCACCAAAAGCCATGCTTAAAGTAGCCATTTTGTCCGAATTGATTCCAAGGACTAAGGCAGTTCGTTCTTCCTGAGCGATTCCCCTGAAAGCCAAGCCCGTCTTTGTATGATGGGTAAAAATCCACAGAAAGATTGCTAACGCCATTCCAATGCCAACGATGAAAAGGCGTTGAGCATCGACCAGGGTTTCACCAATGGGGACACTACCGGAGATAAATACGGGTAAGGTATATTCAAAACCAATAAATCCTGCAAACCGAAACATCTCCAAAATGATCACGCCTACCGCAAGTGATGCGATCACTTCTGAATTAGTTAACCCTCTCAAACGGAGAAGGATAAATCTATACATCAGGCCGCCAATGAATGCAGTGAGCAGAATAGAGAGGACGACAGCAACTAAATAGGGAATCTTTAATAGATTAAATAAAATCCATATGGTGTACCCGGCGAGAATATATAAACCACCATGGGCAAAATTGGCCACCCCGCTAATCCCAAAGGTGAGGTTAAAACCCAGTGTGACGAGAGCCAATATCACACTATTGATGAGCCCATAGATGAGCATTCCCTGAAACATTAAACCTCCTTCACTTTGTGAAGCCCACACTCCTCCCTCTCCCTGTCGAGGAGAGGGAGGAGTGAGAGGGAAATTTCAAATATCTTTGGCTGAAATTAAGAGAAAAATTACCCCCGTTATTTCATCTAGCCAAAATAAAAGTTTATTTCCCAGGTTTCAAACCAGGGGGAAGCTGAAGCCCCGCCTCAGCGATTGGTTCTGGATAGACAACTATCCTCTTTCCCGGCTTCTGCCATTGGAACATACAAGTCATTGCTGTCTCCTTTGGATCGAGACCATATACGACCTGGTGGTTCTTATCAAACCTAATTCTTCCGATAACGCCCATCCAGTCTGTTTTTTCGAGCTCGGTCACCAAGGCATCTGGATCGACAGAACCTGCACGTTCAATCGCTTTAGCCAATATATACACCGAATCATAAGAAGGTGGAACCCCATGCTGTGAACTAATTTCCTTTCCCCACCTTTTCGTAAATGCTTCATGAAATTCTACAGTTTTAGGAATTGCCTTCACAGGCATATTGCCAACCTCAAAGATTGCACCAAGGTAACCTTCAATCTGGCCCTCAAATGTCTTCCATGCTTCAGGATGGGCCAGTGGGACAATATTCCCAGCCATCACCGCTGGGACCCTCATTGCATTCTTCTGTTTTACAAGGATTCCAGCTTCGGGCATATCGAAGATAGGAATAATCAACTGGGCCCCAGTACTCTTAGCCTTCATTAAATTTACAGAAAAATCTGAAGCGCCTGTGGGAAAGAAATCTTTTCCTAAAATCTCCCACCCCTCCTTTTTGAACCAATCTTCCACCACAGTAATTGCCCCACGAGCCCATAAGACATCTTGGACCATGAGGTAGACCTTCTTAAATCCAAATCGTTTGTTTAAAAATCCTGCGGTGCCTGTCAAAGATCCTGCGAAGTGGCCTGAATTGATGCACACCCTGAACGCATATTTATATTTACCGTAATCTTCTGATATCTTCTTTTCCACAACCGGAGTCATGGCGATCGCTGCCAACATAGGCACTTTATATTTTGCAACTAAATCCATACTTGCCACAAAAGCCTCAGACCTCTGAGGCGATATTACGATTGCATGCGCCTTCTTTTCTAAGATGATCTTCTCTACTCCCAGCAGAGCCTCAGCCACTGGGACTCCTGGCAACATATCCCTTGTATCTTGGGACTCAACTTTAAGGGGGTGTTGTACCCCTTTGATAGAAACGCCTCCCTTGGCATTGATCTCCTCGACAGCCATTGTCACTGCTTTTAGCCCCTCGGCGGATTCACGAGACCCCAAAGCTGCAGGAGCTCCCAGGATAATCGGGTCACCAGGTTTAAGTTGAGAGATAGCAGAATGCGGAAAAGCGATAAAGACCCCTAACACAAAAAGTACACCGGTTAAAATTACCTTCTTTTTCATAGACCTATCCTCCTTTCTAAATTGTTTAAAAAAGTGAGTATTGCACTTTTTAAGCATGTTGCCTTTTCTCTATCACGATACGATTCGGGGGCCTATTTTTTATAGTTTAGTGGATCCATTCTAACTTAAGTTGTTTTGATAGAAGAAACCTTTTCCCAGGCTATCACGGCAGCTCCCAACGCCGCTGAAAGCTGCGGCTCCTGCGGAACTAAAAGGCTCATGCCCAAGCTATCCTCTAAGGTCTTGATTAACCCGATATCTTTCGCACCTCCCCCCGTTAAAGCACAATCCCCTGCAAGTTCCACACGCTCAATCATATTAATGATCTTAGACGATATAGCCTTGTGGATTCCTGCCAGAATATCCTCTTTTAAAGCTCCTGCGGCAATGCGCGACAATGCCTCTGATTCTGCAAAAACAGCACAACCTGTATTGAAATCTACCGGTTTTTGCGATTTGAGAGATAGCTTTCCAATTTCATCTATATTTATTTGTAATATGCGAGCAATAATCTGCAGAAATCTGCCGCTCCCTCCAGCACATTTCTCATTGAGTACGAAATCTGTAACCCTACCAGCATCATCGAGTTTGATCACCCTACTAAGATGGCCCCCGATATCGATTACAGTTCGTACTGATGGAAATAGGTGATATATCCCCTTGCCCTGGCAAAAAATGTCAGTAACCGTATCATTAAACAACGGGACACTGGATGCACCGTAACCGGTTGCGACTGTATAAGAAATTTCTTCAAAAGATAGATTTGCTTTTCTCAAAGCCTCTGTTATTACCCTTTCCGCCGTCTCCTTATAATTCCCACCTGAAGGATGGATCACAAATGCCGTAACACTCTGATTAGCACAAATAACAGCTTTAGAAAAAATAGAACCCATATCTATTCCGAGAATATGAAACATTGCGAAAAACGTCCGAACCTTAGGTAAATAATGAAGCTTCCCGTAAACTCCGCTCGACCCTAACGAGGGGTTTCCCACTTCGAGTTGCTTTTTCGGCAATATCTTTACCAAGCAAAGCAGCACCGATAGCCCCGGTGAGGAAGGGGTCCGGTGGGATCAACAATGGATAACCGAGCTTTGTTTCTAAAGCTTTGATCAAGCCGATATTTTTTGCCCCCCCACCTGTAACCGCTACCTCAGGTTCTACCTTTAATCTGGTTACCATCCCAAATATTCTACTGGCAATCGATTCATGAATACCCGCAATTAAATCCTCGAGCGATTCCCCTCTCGCAAGTTGGGATACTACCTCCTGTTCAGCAAAAACTGTACAGGTATTACTAATCTTTACAACTTTCTTAGCTACGAGAGATAATTTCCCAAGTTCTTCTAATTTTACACCCAATGCTTCTGCTATGACCTCAAGAAATCGTCCTGTTCCAGCGGCACATTTGTCGTTCATAAAAAAGTTAACAATATTCCCCTCTTTCAATTTAATCCCCTTGCAGTCCTGACCACCAATATCAATGATCGTTTTGCTACTAGGCAGAAGACTGTGAACGCCCTTAGCATGGCAAGATATTTCAGTGATTTGCTTATCAGCAAAGGGAACGTTGATTCTGCCATATCCAGTGGCAACTATGTAAGTCAGGTCTTCAAAAGATAAATTCGACTTAACCAAGGCTTCTTCCATTACCTTATGAGACATTCTTCGATGTTCCGGTCCGGTTTGTCCAATCACAGAGGTGATAATTATTTCTTTCATAATTACTACCTTCGTCATGGTAGAACCAATGTCTATTCCCGCAAAATATCCTTCCATCTAATGCGTTTTTCTCCTTTGAAAGATCTCACCCCAGCGGGTTGCTTAGCATTTGAATTCACACTTCTTAAAGGCAATGTTTTAAAGCAAATTCAATTTTGCCCGTTTCTAATCATCTCCATTGCCTCATCGAAGGCTTTTTTCGTAAGCACTCGAACCATCTCCCTGCGGTACTTAGGCGAAGAGGCGGTATTGGCCACCGGGTGAGCTGCTTTCCAGGCTATCTGGGAAACTTCCTCTATCAATGTTAGAGTCATCTCCTTCCCGCGCATCCGTTGAGCCACTTCTTCAACAACAAGGGGCGAAGGTCCAACAGCCCCAAGAACAAAGCGAGCATCTTCACACCGACCATCCTTTCCCTCTAAATGCATAAAGACAGATACCCCTAACAGCGGAAAATCGATCGTGTCCCGAAGTCTAAGTTTCTGGTAGGAACATCCTGAGTGTTCCGGCGGTGTAGGAATTAGAATCTCTGACAAGATCTCGTTAAATTTTAAAATATTGGGTTTAATTCCCGACCCGGAGAAGAATCTTTGTAACTCTATTTCTCTTGCATCACGGTCTCCCATGACTTTTACTTTGGCCCCCAGGGCGATCAGAGGAGAGGCCATATCTCCAGAGTAGACCGCATAGCAGGAATCTCCACCTCTTACAACATGACAAGTCTTCCCTCCAATTTTAAAGCATGGCTCCCATCTCTTTTTAAGAAAGACAGACTGATTATAAAAATAACATCGGGTGTCGAGACATAAATTGCCGCCCACCGTGCCCATATTCTGGAGTTGCGGAGTACTCACCAGAGGGACGGTCTGACTCAAAACCGGGAAGTCTTTTTGAACAATCGGGTTCTCCTTGAGTTGTGTGAGCGTAGTCAAAGCTCCGACTCGCAATCTTTTCTTCTTGTCCCATTCGATGCCCTTCAATTCTGAAATTTTATTGAGATCGATTAAAAGTTCGGGATGAAAAATTCTCTCTTTCATGGCCACAAACAGGTCCGTCCCCCCAGCAAGGAACTTCCCTGACTCTTTTTGCAGAGAGATGGCTTTAGCTACCTTGCGTGGTGCAATATACTGGAACTTTGGCAAACCCATTTTACACCTCTTTACCTTTCAAGGCGCTCAATACGACATCAGGAGTAATAGGGATCCTTTTAAAGGGTACACCCGTTGCATCATAGATGGCGTTCACAATGGCAGGAACAACAGAAACCTGAATGCCTTCTCCAGATTCTTTCGCTCCGAAAGGTCCTACCTCATCGCACGTCTCCGTATGGGATATCTCCATTTTACAGGAATCTAAGCTCGTTGGTATCCTGTACTCCAGAAAAGAGGCATTCATGGTCTGGCCCTCTTTGCGAAGTATCTCTTCTGTCAGTGTATGACCTATTCCGCCGATCGCTGAACCTTCCAACTGCCCTTCCATGAGCATCTCATTGATGGGTTGGCCGCAATCATGGACCATGGCCATGCGTGTCACCTTAATCAATCCTGTATCGGTATCCACCTCGACCTCTGCAAGCTGGGCGCCGAAGGAATAAGTTGCCGACATGTTCCCCCTGCCGGTCTCGAAATTTACAACCTCTAACCCTTCGGGAGCCCAATATCCTCTTCCAATGATCGTCTTTCCAGTTCCGGAATATTGCGCAATCTTCACTAACTTGCTGAAGGGCATGCTCCGATCCGGGCTTCCAGCGACAGTGACCTTCCGATCTTTGAAGACAATATCTTTTGGATTGGCTTCTAACGAATTGGCGGCTACTTCCAACAGTTGATTCCTCACATCCTCAGCAGCAATCCGCACCGCATTTCCGGTAACAAAGGTTACCCGACTCCCATAAGTTCCCGGGTCCACGGGGGTTATATCCGAATCAACCATGCCATATCTAATGTCTTCCAAGTGCACTCCCAAAACTTCAGCAGCAATTTGAGAAAGAACGGTATCCGACCCTTGGCCAGCATCGGTAGAGCCTGTGGTTAAAGAGATGCCACCATCTTCGTGCACTTTGATGACTGCACCTGCCGTATTATGCCCAGCCACTCGGGGTCCAGAAACATACCCGTAACAGCCAATGCCAATTCCTGATTTCTTCTTTGGGTCGCCATTCTTCGGCCTTTCCTCAATCCACTTGGCCATAATCCTCTTGCATTCGGTGATCGATTCCTCAAGACCGCAACTCGTAATCTTGAATCCATTGGGTGTCGTTTCTCCAGGCTTCAAAGCGTTCTTCAACCGAATATCGATGGGATCAAGTCCCATCTCCTTTGCAGCGATATCGAGTTGCACCTCAGCAGCGAACCGGGACTGGGGAACGCCATGTCCGCGCATCGCACAGGAAGGTTGGGTATTCGTGTAAACACGGTACCCCTTAGCCCTCATATTGGGCAGTCTGTAAGGGAGGCAAAAGAAAGAGCACATGAGATAAAGACTCATTGCTCCAATACTAAGATAAGCTCCTCCATCCGCAATAATATTTGCTTCAAGAGCCTGAAGAGTGCCATCTTTCTTCAGGCCTGTTTTGAGGTTAATGAACGTGGGATGCCTTTGCCGGTATGCAAAAAGGACTTCTTCCTGACTCACCACAATCTTAACCGGCCTATCCGTTTTCTGGGATAGTAGTGCAGCACAAAAGTCCACATTAAACATCTCGTTCTTACCACCGAAGCCACCTCCTATGTATGGTTGTATCACTCGAATGCGACTTAAGGGGACATTTAAGGCCTTTGCCATATTCCGATAGGTAAAATATGGACTCTGCTTGGAACCCCAGAAAGTCAGCTTCCCGGAATGATCCCAGCTGGCCAGAGCTGCGTGAGGTTCTATGAATCCATGTCGAATAGGAGCCGTTTCAAATCGATCCTCCCTCACATAGTCACATTCCTTAAAGGCCTTATCCACATCTCCGTAAGAAAGATCCGTCTTAACAGAAATATTTCGCGGCGCATGATCATGAATCAACGGAGCATCTTCGCTCATGGCAGCTAATGGGTCCAGCACCGCGGGAAGCTCTTCATATTCCACCTCGATCAAATCGAGAGCCTCTTCTGCTGTCTCCTCATCAATGGCTGCTATAGCAGCCACTGCATCTCCAATAAAACGAACTTTATCCAAGGCGAGGTAAGGTTCGTCCCCTTGGACTGAAATACCCCCTGCTTTAAATCCTATCGTATCCTTCCCGGTTACCGCGGCACGAACCCCAGGAAGTCTTTTTGCCTTACTAGTGTCAATGTTAAAAACTCGAGCATGGGGGTAAGGGCTTCTCAGGATCTTCCCGTGCAGCATCCCAGGCAAGGATAGATCGGCGGCGTATTTCGCCTCTCCCGTAGCCTTTATAATCCCATCTACGCGGGGAAGCCTTTTCCCAATATTTATATAATCCCCTCTCATTTTATTATCTCCATGGTTGAGGCGTTCTTGACGGCCTCAATAATTTTCACATACCCAGTACATCGGCACAGATTGCCCGACACACCCCTCTTAATTTCTTCTTCAGAGGGGTGTGGGGTTTTGTTCAACAGAGCCCGCGAGGCCATAATCATTCCAGGCGTACAAAAACCGCACTGGATGGCCCCCTGCTTTACAAAAGCATCTTGAAGAGGATCAAGCTTCCCATCCTGAGCGAGACCCTCTATGGTTAAGACCTCCTTCCCCTGGCACTGGATAGCCAGTACCAAACAGGAAAGGATAGCCTCGCCATTCATGATCACCGTACAGGCGCCACATTCGCCCTTGTCACATCCTTTCTTCGTGCCCATTAAACCTATTTCATCTCGTAAGACATCAAGTAAAGTCCAGTGAGGCTTTATCAATACGTAATATTCAAAGCCATTGATCCTTATTCTAATTTGTTTTTTCAAAGAATACCTCCTTATACTTCATTGGTCTTTTTCCAAGAAATAGTCTTAGGATGTCATAACCTATAAGTCTTGTTTAAAAAGTAAATAAATGAATCCCTCCTGTGACATAGATTTCACTTCCAGTAATGTAACCGGCTCCTTCTGAGGCTAAGAACAAAATGGCAGCAACTACCTCCTCTGGTTGAGCCGCACGGCCCAGTACCGTCCGTTTCTCGATGCGTTCCCGCATCTTTGGATTGACATACTCATAAGCCTCCGTTCGCACCACGTTCGACACGATGCTATTGGCGGTTATGTTGAACCGCCCCCCTTCCAATGCAACAGACTTCATAAATGCCAAAATGCCACCTTTAGTGGCCGCATAGCTTGTCTGGCCAAATCCCCCCAAAACCCCAGCTACAGAGGACATGCTGATAATACGTCCCCAATTCTGTTTCTTCATGCCTCCGTAACAAATCTTTGTCACGTTGTATGTCCCTGTCAGGTTGACATTAATGTCTCGGGCCCACATCGCATCTTCCATCTTTTCCATAATCTGAATGTTATCAAGCAAAGCAGCATTATTAATAAGAATGTCCACCGGTTTCCAGGTCATCTCAATATCATTCGCCATTTGTTGTATCTGCTCCGGCTTGGTGATGTCGCAGACGTACGCCCGGGCTATTCCACCTGCCTTTCCAATCTCGGTAGCCACTTTTTGGGTTGCCTCGGGATGAATGTCGCAAAGTGCCACCCGACAACCTTCAGCAGCAAATTTAAGCGCATCCACCCTCCCCAAACCCCTGGCACCTCCAGTCACCAAAACAACCTTGTCCTTGATTCCCAAATCCATTACTAACTCTCCTCTTGAGCTACCTGTCTTTGAAACGAGGCGGTCTTTTTTCTAAAAAGGCTGCCACTCCCTCAACCTTATCCTCTGTGCCCAGAAGCTCCGCAAAAAGCCTCTGTTCCAATTCCAAGGCCTGTACTAACGGCAATTCAATTCCATCCATAATACTCCGTTTGGCAACACGTACGGCTACAGCGCTTTTTTCTGCGATGGTTCTGGCCAACTTTAAGGTCTCCTCCATAAGGTATTCAGAGGGGACCACCTGCTCTATGATACCAAGCTCAAGGGCCTCGGTAGATGTAATCTGTCTCCCAGTGAGAATAAGTTCCTTGGCCCGGCCAATCCCCACAATACGAGGTAGACGCTGTGTGCCTCCTGCACCTGGTATCAACCCTAAGTTGATTTCTGGAAACCCAAACTTTGCCACTTCTACAGCTATCCTGATATCGCAGGCTAAGACCAATTCCAATCCCCCACCAAATGTCAAGCCGTTTATGGCACAAATCACCGGTCTGGGAGAATAGGTCAGGGTGCTTAGGACGTGGGTGGTTAATCCATTGAACTCAGCCATTGTTTCGAGCGTAAATTCTTGCAGTTCATTAATATCGGCCCCCGCAACAAAAAACTTTCCTTTACCGGTTATAACGAAGACCTTTACCTCAGACGCTCTTAAGAGAAATTCTATTGCCTCATCCAGCTCTTTCATTGTCTGATAGCCCAGCGCATTTGCAGGCGGATAGTTGATGGTGATAATGCCGATTTTGTCAATTATTTCGATCTGGATTCTTTGCCAGGTCATCGTTATTTGTCCCTACAATAAATATTGTCATCCCTCGCTTTAACCTGGGTCATTAAGGCCAGGAGCTTCACAATTGACTGGTCCATCAGATTTTAAATTTATCTTCTTACCCCCGGTTTCCAACTATGGAGCAAGCAGCAATTGATGCTCCAGGTACAATCCCTCCTAGATTATGAATTAATCCTATATGTGCATTGTTCACTTGTCTCCGCTCAGCCTTTCCTTGAAGCTGCTTATATATTTCATACATCATTCTCAAACCGCTGGCACCAAGTGGATGGCCGAAACATTTTAGCCCCCCATCGGTATTTACAGGCAATTCTCCACCCAAGGTAAAAGTCCCGGTTTCTATGTCTTCTCTAGATTTACCTCTTGGACTCCATCCCAGCTCTTCATAGATCAGCATCTCATGAATACTGAAACAATCATGTACCTCTGCTATATTTATTTCTTTGCGTGGATCTTTAATGCCTGCCTCTTCGTAAGCCATCTTCGCTGCGCGGACATTCTCCTCGATATGAGCATAGTCATATCTGACCCCCAATTGCTGATATGCCCCTGTGCAGATACCAATCGCCTTAATATAAACAGGATCGCTTCTAAAACCTTTGGCTTTATCAGCACGGGTAAGAATTGCTGCCGCCGCTCCATCACTGACACCACAACAATCAAGAATCCCTAAGGGATAAGCAACGATCCGAGATTTCATTACGTCTTCTTCTGTTATTTCTCGTTGGTAGTGAGCTTTTGGATTCAAGCTTCCATTATGATGATTTTTTACAACGATTTTTGCGAGCAATCTCTTACCTTCATCGTGGGCTATACGATAATTGTTAAAATATCTTACAGCCAGTCGGGCAAACATTTCCGGGGCGGAGTAATCAGGCTTTGCCCCGGAAACCCCGATACTGGATTCACCAATGATATTTGCGCTCTGAACACCTGTCCACCCAGTATCTTTCAATTTCTCCACTCCCACGGCCAATACTAGATCATAAACACCTGCAGCAACAGCATAAGCAGCAGCCCTGAGAGCCTCTGAGCCTGTGCAGCACATATTCTCCACCCTAGTTATAGGAATGTACTGCAATTTTAGGGCTCCGGATAAGCTGATTCCCGTAAGCCCCGACTGAACAGTTCCCAACCATGCTGCTTGAATATCTTTTGGTTCTATTCCCGCATCTTCAAACGCCTCATATGCTGCCTCAACAATCAGGTCTTGAACACCCTTATCCCATAGTTCTCCAAACCGCGTACATCCCATGCCTACGATAGCAACTTTATCCTTAATGCCTTTCATGACTACTCCTTAAACAATTTTCCTGGTTGCAATTGGTCTCGTTTTCCAGAAATAATCATAGATCTCCGGAAACTGCCGAAGTTTTCTAAACGTCATCTCCACTGGAGTACCTATGCTGAGCTCTGTGGGTTCACAATCAGTCACCTCGCATATCATTCTACCGCCTCCTTCAAATTCCACCAAGGCGTTGACGGCAATAGGGGCCTTAGTCGGGGTCAAACAATCTGTAGCAAAAGTGAATATACTGGCCCTTCTAGTGGATAACTTATAATCTTCAAACTGATCTTTGGTTCCGCAGTCGATACAGACCCTTTGGGGGGGATATTGAATCATTCCGCACTGTAAACACCTAACTCCATAAAGGGGTAGAATTCTCTTTCTTTCTCTCCACCGGCAAGCCACCGATGGCATCTGGGACTCCGGTCGGCGAGGAAACTCCACAGTGAGAAGATTGCGCCAACTTAAGTACATTTCGTAGTTGATATATATTTTTCTCGCCAATTGGGTTTCCATCATCAGTTCACACTGAATATTCCTTATATTTTCGGTAACTTGAAATGTAAAAATATCACAGCCATCACCATAGTTAGCAAGAAGAATTTTATCTCCTGGTTTCGCTTTCTCCAGAGCCTGTGTTAACGTTAAAAGTGATGCCGAAATTCCTGAATTGCCGATGCTATCAAATAGAGAGTCTTGCAGTTGGGTATTAACATCAAACCCAAGATCCTTAGCTAACGTAACTTCACTTCGATGGTCTGGACCGCAAAGAATTACTTTACTGAATTCTCTTGTCGTCAATCCATACTCTTTCAAGAATTCTGAAACGGCTTTCTTGACAACACGCATATATCCTTGGGTAATGGAGAATCGTTCCTCCCAAGATCTAACAAAATTATCTTCCTCTAACCTCCACTCCTCAGCAAACTCATCATAAATAGAGTAAGTCCCCTCAATCACTGCGATAGGGTCTGAATCGCCAATCATGACGGCTACAGCTGCGTCTCCTAAACGTTGCTCAAGCTCACTTCGGGGAGACCCCAGTCGACAGTCTGAAGCAGTTATCATTATATTCTTAGCTAAGCCACTTTTAACCATACCCATTGCCAAATTTAAAGCAACCGTCGCCCCTCGGCGGGAATCATTAATGTCAGCGGTGTAGCTCTTGTCGGGTAGGTCAATGGCCGTAGCTATTGTTGCGCCAACTTGCTTTTCCTTATATGGCGAAGACGTAGAAGTAAAAAATAGACCATCCACTTTTTCATTCCGTCGCCTCATACAATCAAAGGCAGCATTTACAGCCATTGTAAGAGTGTCTTCATCATAACCAGCTACAGCTTTCTCACCTCCAAGGCTTCTCACTCCCCAAGCCTCAGAAATTATCTCTCTTTTCAGTCTGTAAACGGGGATATGCCTCCCGACTGACAAAATGCCTGTCAAATTCATCCTTCCTGTATCGTTTTAAGTAGCGACCACCAGCTTACTACAATAATCCTTCCGCTTTCACTGATCTCCCAACGCGATCTATCACACATACAAATGAAAGGATCTTTGGAAAAGGAACAGAAAAACTCTCTGCAGTCTACACTTCCTCCTGTTTGTCCCTAATACATGGCGCACCAACTGGTTTCTTGATTCCTGTAACTTAGTTCTTCAAAGAAGAAACCTTGATCGGGTTTCGCTTAGCCTTTCTTTTTGATCTTTCGTATCCGCAAACACCATTGCAGAAAAGCCGAGAAACAATATTTACCAGATCGCTAGAGGTAAGCGCTTTGTCCGGATTGTACCAGGAGTAGATCCAATTACACATTCCAAGCAAACTGAAAGTTAAGGCGGTTAATTCATCTTTTGTAACATCATTACCCAAAAAATCTGACAGAACATCGGATACCACTTGGCGGTATTTCTTTTCCTTCTTGAAAATTATTTTGTGATATTTCGCGGGAAGTAAATACACTTCATGAAACAAAATTTTGCCTTCAGACATATTTTTAACAAAATAATTAATGTGATAAGAAATTAATAATCTAATTTTTGATAGGCTATCTGTGGTTTCCTCCAATTCTTTTTCCATCCCACTCAAAATGAGACCCATGTATTTGTTTAGAATAAAAAAAAGGATATCGTGTTTTTTTGGAAAATAATGGTGAATCCCGCCCTTGCTCAATTTAGCTGCAGCGGAAATTTCATTCATGGTCGTTTCTAAATAGCCCTTTTTGTTAAATAGTATGGCGGCAACTTCTCCGATGTCGTCAAGTGCATTCACTTCTTTCTTGTTTCTTGGCTTCGGATTATTTTTCATACTGATTTTCCTTTTATAAACCGGACGTCCGGTTTATAACAAATGCGAAATCCCTTGTCAAGCAAAAAAATTGAGTCTTGACACGATTGGGGTTTTGGGTATATATTTTTTTGTATACAGTATCCAAATATTTGATCAGGAGGTGACTGTTTGTGGACGAAATCCAACTCTTTAAAAATATTACGGTTTTAAGCCTTGAACAGGC
>Ga0214473_10003230_pt1 | contig 19852 bp, 17 predicted proteins | sample RVTome_7_FD_203509 | JGI IMG/M metagenome (GOLD analysis project Ga0214473, IMG submission 203509) | Soil microbial communities from uranium-contaminated site in the Upper Colorado River Basin, Wyoming, United States - RVT98D197 | ecosystem: Environmental > Terrestrial > Soil > Contaminated >... | reverse complement strand
TACACCTGGCATCATCTGAGTTGTTGAGTCTGTTGAGCCTGTTGAGTTTCTTGAGTCTCTTGAGTTACTGAGTCCGGGGAACCACCCCCGCCCGCCCGACAACCCCGGGCGGATCGGGCGGGGAACCACCGAACTCTCGAACGACCGAACGGTCTTTACAGATCAGGAGTCTCAGTGATGAACAGTCGAACCGCTGAACCGTCCAACGCCGTTGAACATTCTCGGGCCTCCGTCACGAACAACCGAACCACCGAACCATCGACCCACCGAACGCCTGATAGTACCCCTCCGATCGGCCGCGTCCTGATCATTGATGACGAAGACGGGATTCGGACGCAGCTCCGGTGGGGATTGGGTGATCGATTTGAAGTGGTTGTTGCAGCAACCACAGAGGAAGCCCGCCAGGCCGTTCAGAAGGAACGATTCGATGCTGTGACGCTGGACCTGGGGCTCCCGCCCGATCCAACTGGACCAACCGAGGGGTTGCGACTCCTTGAGGAGTTCCTTGCCCATGACCCGGCCATGAAGGTCATCGTGCTGACGGGTAACGCCGACCGTGAGAATGCAATTCGCGCCGTCCAGTTGGGGGCCTATGACTACTATCTGAAACCTGTGGACTTGGCGGAAGTCACCGCGATCCTGCAACGGGCCTGCCGCCTCTCCCGCCTGGATCGGGAGTCGCTCGACGCTCCCGCGCCTACTTCACTTGGCCCTCCCACCGCGGAGATTGTCGGAGAAGGCCCGGCGATGCGTCGGATTTTTGATACTATTCGTCGGGTGGCCAGGACCGACGTGACTGTCCTTGTTTCCGGAGAGAGTGGGACCGGCAAGGAGCTGGTGGCTAGGGCCATCCACGCGAATAGCCCTCGCCGGAACAGGCCTTTCGTGGCCATCAACTGCGGCGCCATCCCGGAGAATCTCGTCGAGAGCGAGCTATTCGGCCATGAGAAGGGATCGTTCACCGGGGCCCACGCACAGCGGAAGGGACGTTTGGAAACGGCTGATGGCGGAACGGTATTCCTGGACGAGGTTGCCGAGTTGACAGGCCCGATACAGGTTAAGCTCCTCCGGATCCTCCAGGATCGGCAGCTTGAGCGGGTGGGTGGACGTGAACTGATCCCGCTGGATGTCCGAATCCTCGCCGCCACGAACCGAGATATCAAACGGGCCACGCAGGAGGGAAGATTCCGAGAGGACCTTTATTACCGGCTGGCGGTTGTGAATATCGAAATTCCTCCACTCCGCGAAAGAGTTGAAGACATACACGCCCTGGCCATGCGCCTTCTTGAGCGGTTTTCAACGGAGTATAAGGTACGGGTCCGGAAATTCTCACCAGACGCTCTCGCAGCCATGCAGGGATATTCGTGGCCCGGAAACGTCCGCGAAGTGGAGAATAGGATTAAACGTGCCGTCATCATGGCCGAGGGGCGGAACATCACCGCTGCGGACCTGGAGCTGGCAGGACAGGCCGGACAGCAGCCGACGGTATCCCTCAAGGCAGCACGAAACGAAGTCGAGAGGCGCATCCTCGTCGAGGCTCTGCAACGCCACCAGGGGAACATCAGCCGTGCCGCCAAAGCCGTGCAACTCAGCCGTCCGGCGTTCCACGAATTGATGGCCAAGCACAGAATTCGGGCGGAAGAGTTCAAGCGGGTATCCCAGCCACCCAAAGACAGCAGTCAGCAATCAGCGGTCAGCCCACAGGCGCAAAACGCAAAGCGCTAAGCGCATGGCGCATGGCGCGAAACCAACTACCGAACGACCGACCGACCGAACTGCCGAACAGTCGAACGCATTTTCGTTATTGAGTCCCTTGAGTCCCTTGGGTCCGTTGAGTTCCGGGAACAACCGAACCATCGAACCATCGAACCACCGAACGCTTTTTCCTAGTCCGTGGAGTTCGTTGAGTTGTTGAGTCCTTTGAGTCTGTTGAGCCGATTGAGTCCGCCGTACCGTCGTACTCTCGTACATTCGTACACTCGTACACTCGAACGCCTTTGTTAGGTGTCCCATGTGTGGCATAGCTGGCCTCGTAAACCTTACCCCTCAACGTCCCCCGACGAAGAACGAATTGGTCCCGATGATCCGGATCCTCCGGCATCGGGGACCGGACGATACGGGATTCTACGCCGACTCTGACGTGGGCCTGGCGCATGCCCGGCTGAGCATCATTGACCTTTCCGGCGGGAAGCAGCCTCTCTGCAACGAGGACAAAACAGTCTGGGTAATCTTTAACGGCGAGATCTTCAACTACCTCGAACTTCGCCAAGAGCTGGCATCTCAGGGCCACACGTTCGCCACGGAGTCTGACACCGAGGTCATCGTCCACCTCTACGAGCAGTACGGGGACAATTTCGTTGATCATCTCAACGGGCAGTTTGCCATCGGCCTGTGGGATCGGAAGGCCAGACGGTTGGTCCTGGCACGGGACCGGGTCGGCATCCGGCCGCTCTTCTACACCACTGCGGCGGATCGTCTGATCTTCGCGTCCGAGATCAAGTCCATTCTTACCGTGCCGGAGGCAAGCCGGCGCCTGAACCCCAAGGCGCTGGCCGAGGTCTTCACCTTCTGGTCGGCGCAGCCGCCTTCCACCTTGTTCGAGGGGATCTCGTCCCTGCCGCCCGGGCACGTGATGACCGTCAGTCTGGAGAGTGGCACCCAAAGAATTCGGCGGTACTGGGATTGGGATTTCCCGGACCCGCTGGATAACGGGAATCGCTCAACGGACGACTACGCCGAGGAGCTACGGAGCCTCCTCATCGACTCGGTGCGCCTCCAGCTCCGGGCGGACGTCCCCGTCGGTGCCTACCTGAGCGGCGGTCTCGACTCATCAATCATCACCTCGCTGATCAAGCACTACACGAACTCACCCTTGCGCACCTTCTCCATTGCTTTCGAGGACGCCGAGTTCGACGAGAGTGACTTTCAGCAACAGGCCGTGGAACATCTCGGGACGCACCACACCCAGGTTCGCTGCACCAAGACGGATATCTGCCAGGCCTTTCCCCGGACGATCTGGCACGCGGAATCAGTGATTCTGCGTACCGCGCCTACCCCGCTACTGCTCCTGTCGGGCCTCGTCCGGAACGAAGGGTACAAGGTCGTGCTGACAGGCGAGGGGGCAGACGAGGTGTTTGGTGGGTACGATCTGTTCAAAGAAGCCAAGATCCGTCGCTTCTGGGCTCGCCAACCCGACTCGAAGGTCCGGCCGCTCATCCTGGGCCGCCTGTATCCCTATCTGAAGAACTCCCCCACCTCAGCCCGGACGTTTGCACAGCAGTTCTTCCGAGTCGGCCTGGAGAACCCCTCGGTCCCGTACTTCGGGCATCTCCCCCGATGGTCCACCACGCGACGCGCGTGGCGATTCTTCAGCGAGGACCTGGCAAGGTCGCTCGAGGGTTGGGATCCCTACGACGCCGTTCGGCAAATGCTCCCGTGCGCCATCCAGAACTGGCCTCCCCTATGCCGCGACCAGTACATCGAGGCCCACACACTGATGTCGGGCTACCTCCTTTCCTCGCAGGGCGACCGAGTGGCCATGGCGAACTCCGTCGAGGGCCGGTTCCCCTACCTCGATCATCGGGTCATCGAGTTCGCCAACGCCCTTCCGCCCCGGTACAAGGTCATGGGCCTCCAAGAGAAATATCTGCTCCGGCGGGCCATGGCGCATCTGTTGCCGCCGACAGTGGCCCAGCGAGCAAAGCAGCCCTACCGCGCTCCCGACAGCGAGAGCTTCTTCCAGGACGGCACGCCGGCGGACTACGTGGCCGAACTCTTCCGACCGGAACGGCTCAAGGCGAGTGGCTTATTTGATCCCGAGGCCACCGCCAAGCTCTTTGACAAGTGCCGCCGTGGCCAGGCGATCGGGTTCTCCGACAACATGGCCTTCGTCGGCATCCTCTCAACCTTGCTGCTCGAGGAGATGTTCATTCGGGATAGCCACAGCGGACACCGGGTAGCCACAGAGATCAATTGGGCTAAGCCACAGAGGACACAGAGCACACAGAGGGTCCTCGACAGGGATAAATCGACGGAACAGGTGATCGGCCCGGCCATCCAGGCACATCCGGAGTCTTGAGCGGTTGTCTTCATGATTTTAAAATCTCAGTGAACTCTGTGACCTCTGTGGCTAAGGGCGTACATGGCAGACAGGGATGAATTGACAGAACAGATCATCGGGGCGGCCATCGAGGTGCATCGGGTTCTCGGTCCTGGCTTGCTGGAGTCTATCTACGAAGAGGCACTCGGGATTGAGTTTGAGTTGCGTGGGATTCTCTTTGACCGACAGGTTGAGGTCGATGTTCACTACAAGGGCCACGTCATCAAGGGCCAGCGTGTGGATCTCCTTGTTAAACGTGAGGTTGTCGTTGAACTGAAATCCGTGACCAATCTACCAGAGGTCGCAACAGCCCAAGTTCTCTCGTACCTGAAGGCAACCGGATTGCGTCGCGGGCTGCTGATCAACTTCGGCACCGCCCGACTCGTCGATGGCGTCAAGCGCTTGTCGCTCTAGCGACAGAAGGCAGAGAGGCTTTCTATCGTCTTTCAGCTAGATGCACTTCTAGGCGGGCGCTGAGAGACAGGTCACGTCTGTGGCTCCTTAGGTCTCAGTGACCTCTGTGTCCTCCGTGGCTAAGGGGTTCAAGATGCTTTTGCACAACCAGTTTGAGGCGAGCGTAGAGCAGTCGCCGGACAAGGTGGCCCTCGTCGTCGAAGGCCGCCGGTACACGTACGGGGAGATCGACCGGCTCTCGGCCCACTTGGCCGCCACGCTCCAGCAGCGGGGGGTCAAGCGGGCGGATCGCGTGGCCATCTTCCTTCCCAACTGCGCCGAGATGGTAATCAGCATTTACGCGGCACTGCGCGTCGGCGCCATCTTCATGCCCGTCAGCCCGCAGACCAAGGCAGGGAAACTGCTCTACATGCTTCAGGACTCGACCCCGACCTGCATGATCACGGACATTCGCCTCGCCCCCGTCTGGGAAGACGTGATTGGCCCGGCCGGCAGCCTGCACACGGTGATCGTTTCCGGGCAGGGCGACGAGCGTGGTGATCCCTCAGGGATGTTCCTGAGTTTCGCGGCAGCCGCGGCTCCCCGGAACGGGCGCTTCGTCTATCCGGGGACGATTGACCAGGACCTCGCGGCGATCATTTACACGTCCGGATCCACGGGCGATCCCAAGGGCGTGATGCTGACGCACCTCAACATGATCACGGCCGCCAACTCCATCAGCACGTATCTGGGGGTGCGCCACGACGACGTGATCCTGTGCGCCTTGCCCGTCTCCTTCGACTACGGCCTGTACCAGGTCCTCATGGCGTTCAAGAAGGGCGCGCGGGTCGTCCTGGAGCTGTCCTTTGCTTTTCCCGTCAAGACCCTCGAACTCATGGGCCGGGAGCGCGTGACGGTATTCCCGGGCGTGCCCACGATGTTCTCCATGCTGATAGCCTTGGGCAATCTTTCACAGTTCGACCTCGGCAGCCTGCGCCTGATCACCAACACGGCCGCCGCCCTTTCCGAACGGCACATCCGTGAGCTGCGCGCGCTTTTTCCCCAGGCCACGCTGTTCTCGATGTACGGCCTGACGGAATGCAAGCGCGTCTCGTACCTGCCCCCTGACCAGCTTGACATCCGGCCGACCAGCGTCGGCTGCGGCATGCCGAACGAGGAGGTGTACCTGATCGACGAGGACGGGAAACGTCTCTCGCGCGGGAGCGTGGGCGAGCTAGTGGTTCGCGGAAGCCACGTCATGCGCGGCTACTGGCGCAAGCCAGAGGAGACGGCAAAGTGCCTCAAGCCAGGCCTCTACCCCGGCGAGTTCGTCCTGCACTCCGGGGACATCTTCCGAATGGACGAGGAAGGATACCTCTACTTCCTGGGACGCAAGGACGACATCATCAAGAGCCGCGGTGAGAAGGTCGCTCCGAAAGAGGTTGAGAACGTTCTGTATGCTCTCGACGGGGTCCTGGAAGCCGCAGTGGTCGGGGTACCGGACCCGCTGCTCGGGCAGGCCGTCAAGGCCTTCGTGGTGCTCAGGCCGGGCCATCAGTACAGTGAGCGGGACATCATCAAGCACTGCCTCGCTTCGCTCGAGAGTTTCATGGCGCCCAAGTACGTGGAGTTCGTCTCCAGCCTTCCCAAGACAAGCACCGGAAAGATTGACAAGAAACCCCTCAAGGCACAAAAAACGGCTTCTTAACCGCCAAGACGCCAAGGATGCGCAAAGCGCATGGCGCATGGCGCGAAACGCAACTGCCGAAGGGTCGAACGCCTTTCCTGCCCAAATTAAGAAATGTCGAATATCGAACGCCGAATTTCGAATGACGAAGGCTCGCAAGGCAGAACTGCCGAACCGTCGAACAACCGAACTACCGAACGACTTAACCCGGCGGACTGGCAGGATTGGCGGTTGATAATCTCAGATTGAGGCTAACAAAGGAGGCGGCGTGCAAACCATCAAAGCGCAGGTGAAGGCTTTCATCATCGATAACTTCCTGATGAGTCCTCGCGCCGGCGACCTCGCCGATGACACCTCATTCCTGGAAAGGAGCATCCTGGATTCGACAGGATTTCTGGAACTGGTCGCTTTCCTTGAAGAACGCTTCGGCATCCAGGTGGCCGACGAGGAAATGATCCCGGCGAATCTCGACTCGCTGAACGCCATCGAGTCCTACGTGAGGCGGAAGGCGGCGGTGGAGCCATGCCTGAGCGACGTCCGGAAATAGGCATAGCCGCGGAGAAGAGATCGGTGGATAGTGGATCATTGGCCCCACTCCACATCGACTGCGAGCGGGAGGTCCCCCGAATCGCGGGTCGGCTCCTCGAACTAGTGGGGGGCGAGTTCCGCCGACGCGGCGTCGTGGTCGCCCTCTCGGGCGGCGTGGACAGCTCGGTCTGCGCCGCCCTCGCATGCAAGGCGTTTGGCCCCGCACGGGTTCTGGCCCTCCTTCTTCCCGAGAAGGAATCCTCTCCTCAGAGCACCGAACTCGGCCGGCAGGTAGCCGAACAGTTCGGCATCCCCTGCGTCGCCCAGGACATCACGCCCGTCCTGGAGGCCATCGGATGTTACGCCATCCGGGACCAGGCGATCCGCTCGGTCTTCCCCGAGTACGGTGATGACTGGAAGAACAAGGTCGTGATCAGGGGAGGCCTGAATGGCCGAGTGCACTTCTTCAAGCTCGTGGTGCAAGCCCCGGACGGGCGCGTCCTGGAGAGGCGCCTTCCCTATAGGGAGTACCTCCAAATCGTGGCCGCGCAGAACTACAAACAGCGCATCCGCAAGGTGATTGAATACTTTCACGCTGACCGCCTGCACTACGCCGTTCTTGGAACGCCGAACCGGCTGGAATACGATCAGGGATTCTTCGTCAAGAACGGTGACGGCTCGGCCGACGTGAAGCCAATTGCCCACCTCTACAAGACGCAGGTGTATTTGCTCGCGCGCCATCTGGGTCTGCCGGAGGAGATCTGCAGCTCTAAACCCACAACCGACACCTATAGCCTAGAGCAGGGACAGGATGAGTTTTACTTTGGCCTTCCCTACGAAAAGATGGACCTTGCATTGTGGGCCCACGACCACAACATGCCTGCCAGGGACCTCGCCCCTCTTCTCGACATCAACGAGAAGCATGCGGCATTTGTGTATAACGATATCCGCTCCAAGCGCAAGGCGGCGCGTTACCTGCACGCCAAGCCTCGTCTGGTGGAGGAACTCGACGGGACCCCAGGCGTCGCATCGAGGTTCCCCGAGTAAAGTAGAGCTGGAGGCTACTCATATGGAACCGAATGCTCATTCCTGCCAGGTAGTCCCCCGACCTATCTTCTCGCGGAGAAACTTCCTGCTGGCGTCCCTCTCACTTGGCGGTGTGGCTGGATTAGGACTGGCCTTCTCCCGTCGGGTCCGCAATCGCCTCTCGACGTGGACGCGACTCAATGACTTCGGCGCAACCCCTCCCCTCCTGCCCCATGATCCCCTCAAGGAACGGCGGACCCTTTGGATGGCGCGGGGCAACACCCCGGCCGGCAATATCGATTCGGTTGTGGACAAGATCGGTGGCTTCCAGAAGATCGTTGGACAAGAGGATCTTGTCATCGTCAAGGTCAGCGCCCAGTGGTGGAACCAGGGCATGACGAATGTGGCGGCGGTCAGACGGGTCATTGAGCACATCCTGGAAATTCCTGGCTTCCGTGGCGACGTGATCGTTTTCGAGAGCACCCACTTCCGCATGCCTGACGGATCCGGCCTGTCCCGCGCGTGGGTGTGCCCAAGCGACCGGAACGTTGACGTGCCAGGTTGGAACAAGCTCGGAGACTTGATTCCACACTTCGAATCCAAGCGCGCCCCCGTTAGCTTTGTGGGCCTCGTCGATGCGGGTCCGAACAGTCTCAGCACGGGAGCCTGGGCCGACCCGGGTCACACGTATGGCATCTATGGGGGAGATGGTCGTGGCCCCATTGAGGCTGGAGAAGTGCGTGACGGGTATTACTGGGACTTCGAGCATACCTTCAGGAAGAGACGCAGCCTGGTGGATTACGCCCAGACGCCCCTGACGTGGCCCGTGTTCACGTCGCCCAGGACCGGGCTCACGGTTGATCTGAAGCACGGGATCTTTCGCCGGGAAGGGAATACACGGGTCCCGGTGGACCGCAAGCTCACCTGGATCACGTTGGCAACGGCGAATGAGCACGGGGACACCGGACTGACATGCTCTTGTAAATCGGCGATGGGCATCGTGGACATGAGCGCTGGTCGATTTGGGACCGATCCGCGCGTTCTCGACTACCAGTCAGTCCACTTCTTCGGCTCTCCCAATGCCCCGTGGCGCATGGCAGGTCCCCTTGCCCACTTCGCCAAGCACGTGCGCGTTCCCGATCTGTACATCGCCGTCGCAGAATGGGTGGCCGCAAAACCTCACAATGTCTTGGACGGGTACAAGCATACGCATCTCGATGCTGCTTCCGCGTTTCACACGAATACGGTTGTCGCTGGAACCGATCCGGTGGCAGTGGACTGGTGGTGCGCGAAGAACCTCCTCATGCCGATCGGGGGCGGAAATAAGCATTTGTACGACGTCGAGAATCCAGAGTCCCACGTCTCTCGGTTCCTTCGTTACTACCGGGAGGTGTACGGAAGTGGGACCATGGATCCGCGCCTTATTCAGGTCGCATAGCCGTGAGGAGATATCTTCGCGACACCCAGTGCGCATTTGAAGCCTGACGCATGCTTCCTTAGCAAGGTGCTGAAATACTCTTTTTTTTCCAGGCTGCTCAAAAAGGTCCAAATGCAAGGCGGCGCGCGAGGCGAGGTGCGAGGCGTAGTTGGTCCGTACGTCGCAGCGCCGCGCGAGCGCGCCAACGCCGCAGATGGGCCTTTTTCAGCAGCCTGTTAGGTTCCGAACTACTGGGGGCAGCACAAGATGCCACAAGTAAAGATCAAGGCACCGCACATCGTTGGTATTAGTACCTGTGTACCTTCAGCTCGCTTCGACAACCTGAAGGACACGTCAGAATTCAGCCAAACGGAAGTTCGGAAGGTTGTCGCAATGGCTGGCGTTGCCGCACGACGCGTCGTGGATACGACTACGTGCAGCACCGACCTCTGCTTTGCCGCCGCAACCAACCTTCTCAAATCAGTGGATTGCAAGCCGGAGACTATTGATGGCTTGATACTGATCACCCAGACGCCTGACTACTTCATGCCCTCGAGCAGTTGCCTTCTTCATAACCGCCTAGGGTTGTCCAAAGAGTGCGCTTCGTTTGACATAAACCTTGGTTGTTCGGGTTACGTTTATGGCTTGTGGTTCGCAGCAATGATGCTTTCCAGTGGTAGTTGCCGCAAGGTTCTTCTCCTTCATGGAGACACACCCACTCTTTACGCGGACAAAGCAGACCGATCCGTCTCTCTTCTCTTTGGGGATGCCGGCTCTGCAACTTTATTCGAAGCGGGGAACTCCGGCGCTCCTGATTATTGGTATTTTGTTCTTCACACCGATGGCGCTGGTTTTGGTGATCTGATCATCGAAGCCGGGGGATTCCGGGACCGCTTTTCCTCTGACCCGCGAAAGCACTGCGTTTCCATGAAGGGCGCTAATGTGTTTAACTTTACCATTACGGTTTTGCCCCCGCTGATCCGTGATACCCTTACCGTGTCCGGAATGTCACTCGAGGAGATCGATTACTATATCTTCCATCAGTCAAACCAATTTATCATGAACCACGTCATCAAGAGAGTAGGAATTCAGCCAGAAAGGGTCCCGATCATTCTGAAAGAATTCGGCAACACGGGCGGTCCATCCATTCCATTAGCAATTACCCAGGGAAACCTGACTCGACCTGGCGAGCGTCGTCTGAAGCTCATGCTCTTGGGCTACGGCGTAGGGCTCTCTTGGGGATCAGCGCTGGTCCACCTCGACACGTCGGCCGTATTGTCTCACGTAGAGTGGCCTGTAACCTGAAGAGGCAACCCATGAAAGACAGCAGCAGATCCTTCTTCGACTTCGCGGGAAGGTGGGTGATGGTCACCGGAGCTTCTTCAGGCATCGGTTCCGCCGTCGCCGTCGAGCTTAGTCGCCATGGAGCCAGGCTGATCCTCTCCGGTAGAGATCAGGGGCGCTTGGCACGAACGCTCAGTCAGCTCACAAATACAGGTCATGAAATCTTACCAATCGATTTGCGTGATCATGCCCACCTTTTTGCGACAGTTACCTCACTGACCGAAAAAGTGGGACCCTTGTATGGCATCTGCCATTCTGCAGGAGTGGTCGAGACTCGGCCTCTCAGTTCAAACAGCATCAACATTGTCCAGGCCATTCTAGACGTTAACCTCATCGCTGCTTTGGAGCTAACCCGCGCCATATGCCACAGAAGTGTTATGGAGGAAAGGGGCGGAAGCGTGCTCTTCATCTCCTCTATCTATGCCCACGTCGGCATGCCGGGGCAATCCGCTTACTCCGCCTCCAAAGGGGCCATCTGCGCTGCCGTTCGTGCCTTAGCTGTTGAGCTGGCCCGACGAAGTATCCGCGTGAACTCCATTTCCCCTGGATTGGTTGACACTGACATGACCCACAAATCGTTCGCACTCCTATCGCGTGAACAAATCGAACAATTGAGGAAGGCTCATCCACTCGGCGTCGGAACGCCCGAGGATGTCGCCAGAGCGGCAGTGTTTCTCCTGGCTCCCGAAAATCGATGGATCACGGGTATCGACCTGATTGTGGATGGGGGATTCCGTGCGAAATAGCATGTCTCATTACAAACATTGTCACAGATGGGAACAGCAATGACGACAAAGGACATTCTAGGGTGGCTTGCGGAACTCTTTGAATTCCCTGTTGAGAAGATCCAGGTGAACTCGCTTCGGCGTGAAATCCCAGGCTGGGATTCACTCGGTATGCTTTCCCTCATGGCGGGCCTCGATGAAAGATTCCACATTCATCTGACAGACAAAGACATCGGAACACTTCAATCGGTTGCCGAGGTTCTTAGCATCCTTAGACTCAACGGCGTCATCTCGGAAGACTAAGCGGATATCCCTCCCAAGAACAGCGCCCCTGGCCCATGCTTCAATGAAGCCTATTTCACATCCTCAGATCTACGCGTTCCTCGCCCGTGCTCTGGGAATGTCAGCGGAATGCCTGAAGAGCGCGTTCCGCATTGCAACGCCCGAAGACATCCCACAGATCTTACAGTTGCGTCGCGATACGCTCGGCCGTGGCATCACATGGGACGATGAGACGTATTGGCGCTGGAAGTATCTCGGGCAGCCTGAGCTTCAGAATGGAGAGATACCTTGTTGGGTATTTGAGAAGGGTGATGAGATCATCGCTGCCATGGGCTTTGAGCGGATTCAACTCTGCGCCAACGGTAACGTATATCCAGGTGTGTGGAGCTACGACATCATGGTCCGTCCTGACTATGACGGCCGCGGCCTGGGCGTGCTAATGAATCATGTCTTTCAGAGCTACTTTCCGCTCCTCATCGTTTTGGGCACCAATGATCGCTCAACCGGGATGTTGGAGCGACTCTTCACTCCCCTTCCGCCTTTGCGTTTCTGGAAGAAGCTGCTGCGGACACAACCGACCCTGGAACGCCGCCTTCCCTGGAAGATTCTCGCTCCCCCTCTCGCCAGCATCGCGGACTCCCTCCTGGCTGCATACAATTACTACGACCGAATCCGAGTTCCACCGACAATCGAAATCCGGCGCCTGGACACCTTCGACGAGCGGGTCAACCTTCTTTGCGACCGCACGCAGAGCCAGAAAAAGGTTCTCGTCCGTCGGCATAAAGACTATCTCAACTGGAGATTTGTCTCCAACCCGCGGCAGACGTATTCTTGCTACGGCGCGTTTCTGGCGGACCGCCTTCAAGGCTACATAGTTACCCACCTGACAACCACCGAGCATCAGAACATCGGCGTCATCATCGATTGGCTTTCCGACAGTGATGACAGCGTCATCCGGTCCTCACTAATGCGTCTCTTGCTCCAACACGCCATTGATCAGCTTACCCGCGCCGGCGCCGATGTCCTTTATGCATTCGCGTATCAATCCTCCGTCGAACACATTCTCCGAGCACTTTGGTTTACCCGCGATCCCAGCGGGGACATCCCCTTTTTCCTGGGGGCCAGCCCAAAAGAACTCGAGGGCTGCCTTCTTGCCAGCGAGAACTGGATCCTTACCAAGGGGGATTCTGACATTGGCTAGCCGCGATCCGAAAAAAGAGGCGAGAGTAGAATCGGCATCTCCCCTGTATGCGAGCTCCCGTGGAGGAAATACCCAAGGCCCCCTATAGGTGTCCTGAGGGCCCCGCTGCCCTATGCCTTCTCCGCCGCTCTCTCGGTGTCTTCCCTCCGGGCCGGAGAGCCCTCTAGGCCGGAGGCGGCAGGGCATTCGGCCTCAGCGGAATTTCGGATCGGGGCTAGCCATCAGGCAGGATACTGAACGGCTGCAACCCGTCAATGTCGGTTGAATGTGGGAAGAGAGGGGCACCGTGAGATTTATCTTAGTTGACCGCATCGTGGAACTCACGCCAGGTGAGAGAATCCTGGCAACAAAATACATTCGCCCCGATGAAGACTTCTTTCGTGATCACTTTCCTGGCTTTCCAGTGGTACCTGGCGTCTTGCTCACCGAGATGATGGCACAGACCGCTGGCAAGTGCCTGGATGCTGAAATTCCTGCACGTGGAAAGGCAATGCTAATTCACATTCGGTCGGCGAACTTTCGCCAGTGGGTTGGTCCCGGAAGTCACGCTTTCATACATGCGCGTATCAAGGCCAATTTACCGCAGTGTGCGACTGCGACCTGCCACGTCGAGGTGGATAATACGAGAATAGCTGATGCGGAACTTCTCTTTTCTTTTGTCCCTATGGAGAAATTCGGATCCGGCTATCATGACGCTATTCTCGCGGAATTCTTGAGTCACGTTCAAGAAAAACGGTAGGCAAGCATGTCTGATTTGTTTTCGCTTGCCGGCAAACGGATACTGGTGACAGGAGGCACGCGGGGGATCGGTCGTGCAATTTCCCTCCGGTTTGCTCGCGCTGGAGCACGGGTCATCGCAAACTATGTTCGTAACGACCAAACCGCCAGCGACCTAAGTAAAGAGGCACAGCGGATGGATCTCGACGTGCAAGTGTGTCGCGCAGACCTCACCAGCAGGACGGGGCTCGAAACATTGAAAGAATTGCTTGCAAATTCCGACGAAACGCTTTCCGGTTTGGTCCATTGCGCTGCTACGGGTGTGCACCGACCCTTCGTGGAACTGACGACACGCCACTGGGAATGGACATTCGCGCTGAATGTCCGCGCATTCTACGAGCTTGTGCAACTGCTGCTGCCGCGGCTGGCGAGGGGTTCAACCATCCTGGCAATTTCCTCTGAGGGTGCTGTGCGAGCGATTCCGAGTTACACGTTTGTCGGAGCGTCTAAGGGTGCCCTAGAGTCGTGTGCCCGTCACCTGGCAGTTGAGCTGGCGCCCAGGGGTATTCGGGTAAACAGTCTCTCGCCGGGAAGCGTATTGACGGAGGCGTGGGATGCATTTCCGAATAGAGAGGAGCGCCTTGAGGAGACCATCCGGCGTTCGCCTCTTGGACGGCTCACCACTCCAGAGGAGGTCGCAAGTGCGGCACAGTTCCTCTGCAGTGATGCGGCTGCAGCGATCATCGGTCATACTCTGGTGGTTGATGGCGGGAAGGGAATAGCTGGATAATCGAACAGATAGCCTCCTGGTTACTGGTCCCCCTGCCAGCGGGGGCGGTTGCTAGCGCTGGTACTCCGGCCCCGTGGCACGGGGGCGCAGAAAGCCGGCACTGGGGTTGCCCGTCGAGAGTGGCATGACGTTGTCTGACGGAAGGGCTTCGCCCCTTGCCGAGTGCGCGAGCGGGTGCTGATGAGCTGGCTACCCGTATCGGTGGTGATTGCCACGTACAACCGCGCGACCCTGGTGGGGAGGGCGGTGGCTCGCTCCCTCAGGGAATGTTCCGACGGTGATCAAGTACGATGTATCGGGTCCTCCAGGAGCAGGCCGAGGTGAAGGAGCGGCGCCGCCAGCTGCAGCACCCCCGGTACCAGGCACCGGAGTTGTTGGCCACCGGCCCCAACCAGCTTTGGTCGTGGGACATCACCAAGCTCAAGGGGCCGGCCACGTGGACCTACTTCTACCTCTACGTGGGGGCTGACCGCCTCCCCCGTTTGTGCAATCCCCCTTGACTTCGCCTGCGGCCGCTAATACGCTGCCACGCCGTAGGCAGGATTTGTGCAGTGCCGGCCCTGGAGAGGGCCTCCGCCGGTCTCCCGGCTCCCATCCTGGATCGGCTCGCATCGGCACTCTGGGCGCAAGGCTTCGTCTCCGTATCACTCGGCCTGCTTGGCCCGAAGCGGATAGCGGCCGCCCTGAAAGCCCATGGATTCCCCCTGCTTGCCGCGTCACTTGCTTATGGGTCCTGTACCACGGCCTCGCGGCCAGAATGCGGGCGCGATGACATACTCCATTCCCCACATCGACCGTCAAGCAGACGTGACAATCAGCAAGTGAGATGTCCCGGTGGACGCGATTCTCCCGTATCTTCAAGAGAACCCGATTGAGCATCAGCGATACCTCACCCTCAAGCAGACCCTCGCGGCCTTCCGCCCGGTGTTTGTGAATCGGCGGGTCCTGGACTTCGGCGCTTCCTCGGGCCTTTCGATATGCGCGCTCATCGAGCTCGGGGCGGCGAAAGTGGTCGGGATCGAACCCGAGGAACCACGTGTCGAGCGAGGCCAGGCCATCCTCTCGAACACCGGTTCCGCCGACCGAGCGCGGATCCTCCACGTCGGCGACACGGCCCATCTCCCTTTCGCTGACGGCTCGTTCGAGTTTGTGCTCGCCAACGCGGTCTTCGAGCACATCCCGCAGCCGCGCGACCGGTACATCCGCGAGGTCTGGCGGGTCCTCGCGCCAGGCGGGCACTTCCTCCTCAACGAGACGCCCAACAAGTACCTTCCGCTCGACTACCATACCACGGGCCTGCTATTCGTGCCGTGGTTGCGGAGTGGAATTGCGCACCGGTATGCCGTCTGGCGGGGCCGCTTTCGGAAGGAAGAGGACTGGGCTACTTCGGGCTGGCGTGGCCTGGGTTACTACGAGCTAGTGCGTGCGCTCCCCAGCGGCTCCACGGTCATCCCGGAACGCTCTCGGCTTAGGCACCGAGTGTTTTTACGCTTCGGTCTTCCTGCCTCACTGCTCGACCCGTATCCCACGTATCTGATTCGCAAGGAGGTGTCGGGGAGTCCGCCTGCCACCTCACAGAGAGGCATCCTTGCCCCGCGAGGCTACGATAAGATCCCGGGTTGAACTCATCTTTCTATCCCCCGCAGGCAGCAATACCTCGACCAGCCGTTGCACCTGTCAGCGAGTCAGAGTTCATGCCAGCGTCTGCTATAGTGAATCCGCTGCATCTGACCGCCGGGAGTTAGGGGGCAGTTTCATCAGCTGCCGTGGCTTGTCGGGTAAGACTTCAGGCGTTTGGAGGTTTCGCGCACGCATCGAACCTCACCCTCAAACGCTGCTGCGGGACACAATGCACATGAACCAGAGGCAGTTTTCCGAATCTCCACGCCAATTGCTTGCAGGTCACACCCTGCGTATGAAAGCCCGTACAGGTCCCGCCATGGTCCGGCGAGTGGCACCAGGGTGGCCGCTCTTCCTTCGTTCAGCCGCGGGGATCATCCGGGCCCTCCTCGCCCTTTACGGACTCTCGGTCCTTCTCATCTTTTATTCCCCGATCGCCGATTATCTCGTGCAGCCTTTATGGCTGCCAGCAGACCTGAGGCCCGCCCCCGCCATCGTGGTGCTCACGGCGTACGTCACGGAGAACGGGGTGTTGAATGAACAGGCCTTGCGACGGACGCATGCGGCAGCCCGCCTGTATCGCGACCGGCTGTCGTCCCTGGTGATCTTCAGCGGAGGTCGTCCCCACGCAGAGTTCATGGCCCAGTTCGCAGGGGAACTCGGAGTGCCCCGATCGGCGATCCTGCTAGAAGAGGAGTCGAGAAATACGTACACCAGTGCGGTCTACGTCGCCGCCATCTGCCGATCGAGAGGCATCCAACGGGTCTTGCTCGTGACCGATGCAGCCCATATGCGGAGGGCGGTCGCTGCATTCCACGCGCAGAATCTTGGGGTGTCTCCTGTCCCGGCGGACCCTTGGTCTCTCGGCTGGGAAACTCCTCAGATCCGCCTGCGGAAGTTTTTGGCAGCCCTCCATGAGTACGGCGGACTGCTTTACTACCGTTGGAAGGGATGGATTTAGCGGTGTCCGCCGACTCGCCACTCGTAGAATGCACCCTGGTCACATTCTTGCCAGGGAAGAGGGGGCCTTCCTCTAACGTCCTTATCCACATCCTCAGGTGGCACTTTCTGTGAGAGATCAAGTACACTATACAATACGGGTGATTTCAGGCTTGGAGGAACTCGAGGCACTCTCTGAGCCATGGACGGATCTGCTGAAAGAAACCACCTCAGCGGATAACATCTTCATGACCTGGGAATGGCAATACACCTGGGCCAAACACTATCTCGGGAAGAATAAACTTTTCACCCTCCTGGTGTACAAGAGCAACGATCAGTTGGTTGGAATCGCACCCTTTTACATTCGAAGAACGGGGCCGCTTGGGGCACTCACACTGCGAGAGATACGCTTCCTGGGGTCCGAGGGTGTGGGGTCCGCCTATCTGGATTTCATTGTGCCCGAAAAGCACAAACAAATGGCCCTATCTGAGATTTACCGACACCTCCACCAGGAAGGGGCTGGATCATGGGATATCCTGACACTGTCTGACGTGCCTGCCGAGTCTTCCTCAATAGATCTATGGCAGGGACTGGTCCAGCAGGCGGGACAGGTGTCAGAGGTCGTGGACATGGCTGTGTGCCCGGTAATTGAACTGCCGGACCGTCTGGAGGATTTTCTGGGGAGGATCAGCCGCAACGAACGCTACAACCTTCAGCGCAAGGGTAAGCGTCTGGAACTGGCGGGGCGAGTAACCTTTGAGTGGGCCTCGTCGTCCCGCGAGGTTGAGAAGGCGTTGGATTCACTTATCGAGCTGCACACACTGCGTTGGAAGGACCATGATTCCGGGGGGGCCTTTCGATGCCAGCGCTTTCTCATGTTCCACCGGGAAATTGTGCATGTTTTCGGTCAGAGGAGATGGATTCGTCTGGATTTTCTCTTAGGAAACGAGGACAGAATCGCGGGGATATACGGCTTTTGCTACAACGGTCGGTATTCTTATTATCTCCCCGCGCTCGATCCCGCAATCATCCCCCAGGCTAGTCCTGGAATCCTCCTCTTGTTCCACTGTGTAGGGGAGGCCATTCGAGAAGGGTGCTCACAGGTTGATTTGCTGAAGGGATGGGCCGACTACAAGATAGCGTGGGCGAATCGCCTTCGACGCTGTTTGACCCTGCGGCATTACAACACCACCGTTCGAGCGGCGGGGATGAAGCTCCTCGCGGGCGCGAAGGATACGGTCAAGGTTATCGTAAGGTAAGGCGCGCTGTGCATGACCTGAGAGGAGCAAGATGGCTTTTTGACGACAGGTCGCCGAAATTGCGATCAAAGCCGTACACTCGAGCTAGGCACCACTTGACTCGAATTTCACTTCTCCGCGGCCTCCTGGGTTTCACTCTTACTGTGGGGTGGATTGTGTTCCTGGCTTTCCCCGCGCAGGCCGCGATCCTGGAGCTTGAGTGGAATGCTCCCACCACGAAGGAGGACGGATCCCCCCTCACCGATCTGTCGCGCTACCGGATCTACGTCGGGACCAGCAGTAATCCCTGCCTGGGAACCTTCGTCCAGGAAGTTCCTTCCCCGACCCCCACGCCCATGCTGGGCGAGATCGTCACCGCGCAAGTAACCAACTTGACCCCCGGGACGACGTATTTCGTTCAGGTGACGGCTGTCAACACAGATGGAAATGAGAGTGCCTGTTCGAATACGGTGGAGAACAGTCCACCCGCCGTTACGATCACGGCCCCCACCGGGAGCCCGGCCTACACCACGAACAGCAGCCCGCTCACTCTCGGGGGGACAGCCGCGGATAACGTCGGGGTGATCCAGCTCATCTGGGCGAACAGTCGGGGTGGGAGCGGCACGGCCAGCGGGACCACGAGCTGGACGGCGAGCGGGATCGCCCTCCAGGCCGGGAACAATCAACTCACGGTCACAGCCCAGGATGCATCCGGCAACACCGGGACGGCGAGCCTGACGGTGACGTACGACATGATCCCGCCTGACACAACCATTGCAGCCGGTCCCACGGGCACTATAACGATAAGCACGGCGAGCTTCTCGTGGACAGGCTCTGACAACATTACCCAGGCCGCTAGCCTGCTTTTCGCCTACCGGCTTGACCCCGTGGAGCTAAGCTTCTCTGCATTTGGGAGCGGCACATCCAAGACATACTCCGGCCTTCCGAACGGTTCGTACACCTTTTACGTCAAGGCTCGAGACCAGGCGGGAAACGAAGATTCAAACCCGGCGAGCCGACCATTCACGATGAGCTCACCTGACACTTCAGCCACGCTGAACATTCGCGCCTTACCCGGTACCAGACTATTCCTCAATGGAAATTATGGGTACCTCGGGAAGTTCGTGGGAATCGTTCCACAGAGCGGTGAGCTAAGGATCGAGGGGCTGTCTAAGGGGAATCATGTGATCCAGGCCAGGCGATCTGGATTCCTGGATGCCTACCGAATGGTGGATTTGCAACCTGGGGAAAATCCGTTATCCCTCGACTTGGTCTTGCGTAACCCAACGGACACGCTTCAAGCAACCCCCCGCATCCTGGAGGCAGATGGCCTGGCCATCCGGGGGAGCGGGAACGCTTCGGTGCCATTCGTGGTGGACTGGAACAACGACGGGAAAAAGGACCTTCTGGTCGCGGGAGGGGACGGCGTGGTCCTCCTGTTCCAGAATATGTGGACAGACGCCGCGCCGAATTTCAACATCGGTCTCCCGCTCATGGCGGACGGCAGGCCCCTCGTGGTGCCGGGCCCGGCCGCGGCCTTTGTGGGCGACTGGGACGGCGACGGGAACAAAGACCTCGTAGTCGGAGACGGGCAGGGACGTGTCGGCTGGTACCGAAACACGCAAACCGATGACAATCCTGTCCTCATCTTTATGGGGTTTCTCCAGGCAAGCGGAGTCGAGATCGTGTTGATGGGTCCTGCGTCCCCGGTGGTGGTGGACTGGATCAGTGACGGCCGAAAAGACCTCCTTGTAGGAGACGGGGCAGGTCAGGTGTGGGTCTTCCTGAATCAGGGAACCGACGCTGCGCCGGTGCTTGCCGCAGGTGTCCCAATAGCGTTGCCGGA
>Ga0214473_10003229_pt1 | contig 19856 bp, 18 predicted proteins | sample RVTome_7_FD_203509 | JGI IMG/M metagenome (GOLD analysis project Ga0214473, IMG submission 203509) | Soil microbial communities from uranium-contaminated site in the Upper Colorado River Basin, Wyoming, United States - RVT98D197 | ecosystem: Environmental > Terrestrial > Soil > Contaminated >... | reverse complement strand
GGTTCACTAAATATTTATGGAGCGGTTACACATCCTCTGTTTTCAGGTCCGGCAATAGAAAGAATTCGTAATTCACAAATAACAAATTTGTTGGTTTCAGATACAATAAATTTTAAGCATAGTGATAATCTGGAAAAAATTTCGGTGGTTTCGGTTGCTGAAATTTTTGCAGAAGCAATAGTTAGAACTCATGATAATGAGTCGATTAGTTCATTGTTTGATATAGATAAAGGATAAATTTTAATATTGGAGCAATAATGGAAAAACAAGCACTTAAAGCAAATATCAGAACCGTAATAAGCAAATCTTCTAGAAGCAGTTTACGTAAAAGCGGAAAAGTTCCGGGAATTTTTTATTCGCGGATGAATAAACCAATACCAATTGAAGTTTCTGAAAAAGCGATCAAACCATTCGTATTTACAGCTAAGACTCATCTCATTTCACTTGAGGTTGAAAATGATAAAAGCTATGAATGTGTAATTAAAGATGTTCAATTTGATCCTGTAACCGAATCAGTTGTTCATTTTGATTTACTTGGCTTAATTGAAGGTGAGAAATTCCAGTTAGAGGTACCAATTCAATATCTTGGAACCGCAATTGGTATTAAAGAAGGCGGCATTGTTCAACAGGTTTTACAAAAATTAGAAATTGAATGTTATCCAAAAGACATTCCTCAATTTCTTACCATTGATATTACTAATCTTAAATTAGGTGAGTCAATTCATCCAACCGATCTTTCTTTTGAGAATATTACATTACTCACTCCTCCCGGAACCGTTATTGTAGCAGTTGTACATCCGAAGATTGAGAAGGAACCTGAAGTCGCTGAAGTTGCAGCAGAAGTACCTGCAGAACCTGAAGTTATTGGTAAGGGCAAAGCAACCGAAGAAGAGGAAGAAAAAGAATAGTATTATTACGTGCGATTGATTTTAGGCATTGGTAATCCGGGTAAACGTTATCAACACAATAGACACAATGTTGGTTTCATGTTCCTAGACTATTTGGCGAATAAATACTCGATTTCATTCATTCCCTCCAGAAATGATTATTACTTTGCTGAACATAAGATCGGGGAGAATTATTTCAACTTAATCAAACCATCTAACTATGTTAATAATAGCGGACTTTCTGCAATGCAAGCTATTTCAAATTATAATGCCTTCATTGATGATCTTCTTGTTATTCATGATGATGTCTATTTGGCGACGGGAACTTTCCGATTAAAATTGACTGGTGGAGATGGTGGTCACAAAGGTGTAAATTCGGTTATTTATCATCTATCATCTGAGGATGTTGCGCGAATCCGAATTGGAGTTGGCGGTAAAGATTTCTCACAAGACAATATAGCGGAATATGTGCTTTCCGATTTCGACAATGAAGATGAGAAGTTATTAAGTGAAGTATTTGAAAATTGCTCATCATTAGCTGAAGCTTTCATCTGTGGTGGTAAAAAACAATTATTGGACGTTAACAGTAAATTAGTTAAGCCAAATGACATTTCAGAAAAATAATTTTAAAATGCAATATTGGAGAGAAATATGGACTTAGGTTTTCAAATTATTCCTTTATTCGGAATTCTTGCACTTCTTTATACATTCTGGAAAACTTCCTGGATAAAAAAGCAGGATCCTGGAACCGAAAAAATGCAGAAAATATCTCAGCATATTGCTGAAGGAGCGATGGCGTTTTTAAAAGCAGAATACAGAGTTCTTGCTGTGTTTGTTTTGTTTGTTGCTTTGCTGCTTGCTTACGGTGGTTTAACTGCCGACGATTCATCTCCCTTAGTTGGAGTTTCGTTTGTTGTTGGTGCCTTCTGTTCTGCTTTGGCTGGTTTTATTGGAATGAGCGTGGCAACTAAAGCTAACGTACGTACGACAAATGCTGCAAGAACAGGTCTTGACAAAGCTCTGAAAATTGCTTTTACCGGCGGATCAGTTATGGGAATGGGTGTTGTTGGATTAGGTGTTTTAGGACTTGGTACTTTATTTCTAATTTATGGTTCTCTCTTTGGTTTGGATTCTCAAGAAGGACTAAATAAGGTTATTGTTGTTATTACTGGATTTTCTTTTGGAGCTTCATCTATTGCTTTGTTTGCGAGAGTAGGCGGTGGAATTTATACCAAAGCTGCAGATGTTGGCGCAGATCTCGTTGGTAAAGTTGAGGCTGGAATTCCTGAAGATCATCCGCTTAATCCTGCGACTATTGCAGATAATGTTGGTGATAATGTTGGCGATGTTGCCGGTATGGGTGCGGATCTTTTCGAATCTTATGTTGGTTCAATCGTAGGAACAATGGTTCTTGGCGCTTCCTTTTTCATGATTCCTGTCTTTCAAGAAACTACAACCGGGCTGGGCGCAGTTCTTCTTCCATTAATGATCGCTGGAGTTGGTATAATAATGTCCATCGTCGGTACTTTCTTCGTTCGAGTAAAAGAGGGCGGCGATCCTCAAAAAGCATTAAACTTTGGAAATATTGTTTCCGGCATCCTAATGATTATCGCCTCATGGTTTTTAATAAAATGGCTGCTTCCCGAATCTTGGCTTTTTAAGGATCCGCTTTATGAATTTAGCGGAGAAGGAAATTATTATAGCTCCACTAATATTTTCTTCGCCACCGTTATTGGAATATTATCTGGCTCTTTAATTGGAATGATTACAGAATATTATACCGGAAGCGGTAAAGCTCCGGTATTAAGTATCGTTCGTCAATCCTTAACAGGCGCAGCTACAAATATTATCGCTGGTTTAAGTGTAGGAATGTTGTCAACAGCATTACCAGTCCTTGTTTTAGCTATCGCAATTATTTTATCTTTTTATTTTGGTGGTTTGTACGGGATCGCAATTGCAGCTGTTGGTATGCTATCAATTTTAGGAATTCAATTAGCGGTGGATGCCTATGGACCCATTTCAGATAATGCCGGCGGCATCGCAGAAATGTCTGAGTTACCCAAAGAAGTTCGATCAAGGACAGATAAATTAGATGCAGTTGGAAATACAACAGCAGCTATAGGAAAAGGATTTGCAATTGGTTCAGCAGCACTAACCGCACTTGCATTATTTGGAGCATTTATGGTTTCAGCAAATTTGAAATCAATAGATATTTCAAAAGCGTTGGTAATGGCGGGTTTGTTAATAGGTTCAATGATTCCATTTTTATTTTCGGCTTTAGCTATGCGAGCTGTTGGTCGGGCAGCAATGTCAATGATTGAAGAAGTTAGAAGGCAGTTTAATTCTATACCTGCACTTAAATCTGCACTTGAGATGATGCGGAAAAATCAAGGTAAAGAGTTAAAAGATTGGAATTCCGAGGATCAAAAGATTTTTCATGAGGCAGACGGAAAAGCTGAATATGGAAAATGTGTTGAAATTTCAACTAAAGCTGCTATTAGACAGATGGTTGTTCCCGGACTAATGGCAGTAGTTGTTCCTGTAGTAACTGGATTTGTTGGAGGAAAAGAGATGCTGGGTGGTCTAATCGCTGGAGTTACTGTCACGGGTGTTCTCATGGCTATTTTCCAGGCAAATGCCGGAGGTGCATGGGATAATGCGAAAAAAATGTTTGAAGAGGGAATTGAAATAAATGGTCAAAAGTATTACAAAGGATCAGATGCTCACAAAGCTGCTGTTGTAGGCGATACAGTTGGAGATCCTTTTAAGGATACCTCAGGTCCATCATTGAATATTCTTTTGAAATTAATGGCAGTCGTTTCACTTGTAATTGCACCTTTAATTAAATAAATTTGAGTGCTTTTAATTTAATATGTTTAACCCTGCTCTCTTTTATGAGGGCTATATTATCCGAAGGGAAGTAGAATGAGACAACAAACTTACGAGAGTGCTGTTTTAATTAACGCATCTCTTGATGATCCTCAGATTGAGGACGTAATATCAAAAATTAAAGAAACAATTACTGCTAACGGTGGTGAGATCAGGGAAATTGAGAATTGGGGAAGGAAAAGATTAGCTTACACAGTTAACAAAAGCAAAATCGGATATTATGCTATCTTCAGATTCGATGCCCCTACCACAATTATTTCAAGGTTAGAAAGATTCTACACACTTGATGATCATATTCTTAGGTTTATAAATATTAAGCTTGATGCTGTTGCACTAGAACAAATTGAAAAAAATAAAGTCGCACCAATTCAACAAATAGAAGCAATAGTAGAAAATATTGAACCACCTATTAAAATTGCTGAACCAGAGAATGAATAATTAATTGTTAACACCAAAATTTGTGATTAAGTATGGAGGAACAAAAAATGGCTGACTTGAGAATGCCCGAAATCAACTACGTAATAGTTGCAGGAAACCTTACTAAAGATCCAATTTTTCGACAGACCACTAACAGCACACCTGTAGCAAATTTTTCAATTGCGTCGAACAGAAAGTACAGAGACAGCTCAAACCAATGGCAGGAAGATGTTTGCTACGTTGGAGTTGTTGCCTGGAATAAATTGGCAGAAAGCTGCCGTGAGAGATTGAGAAAGGGTTCGGCTGTCCTAGTTGATGGTGAATTACAGAGCAGAAGCTGGAAATCTGATGACGGGCATAATAGAAGTATAGTTGAAATTAAAGCACGAAGAATTCAGTTCTTAAACAGAAGATTGAAGGCAGAGGGCGAAAACGGACATGTAGTTGAGGCTGAAGAACCCGCAGTTTTTTCAGAGGATGATAATTCCAATTTTAACAATGATTCCTTCGATAAATTTTTATCAAACGAAGAATCAAATCTTATTAAATAACTTATGGTAGGTGGATGAAAAACGAAATTAGAACAAAAAAAGTTTGCAGGTTCACACAAAATAATATTAAGTACATTGACTTTAAGGATGTAAAACTTTTACAAAAATTCATTTCGGAACAAGGCAAAATTATTCCTAAAAGAATTACAGGAACCTCGTCAAAGTATCAAAGACAATTAAGCTTAGCAATTAAACGTGCAAGGCATATGGCGCTTTTACCATATGTATCTGAAAGCGCGAGATAATTATCCGGAGGATTAAATGAAAGTAATATTAAGAAAAGATCATGAATCTCTTGGGAAGATTGGCGATGTGGTTGAGGTAAAACCTGGATTTGCCCGTAATTTTTTACTTCCTAGAAAATTTGCCTATACGGCTTTGAACAGTAATTTGAAAGCCCTTGAAGAGGAAAAGAAAGTTCATGCAAAGAAAGAGCAGCAGGAATTAGTTAAATCTGAAAAACTTGCAGGCGAACTGGAGAAAGTTTCAGTTACTGTCCCTGTTCAGGTTGGTGAAGAAGACAAAATTTTTGGTACTGTAACCAATCAAATGATTGCTGATGCTTTAACTGAAAAAGGATATGAAATAGATAAAAGAAAAATTGAAATTGAAGAATCAATAAAATCATTGGGCATTTACGGTGTGAATATTAAACTTCACCCTAAAGTTAGTGCTAAAATTAAAGTTTGGGTTGTTAGAGAATAACTAAAAGAATTTTGGGCATGAAAAAAGGAAAGCAACATGCTTTCCTTTTTTATTTTAAATTTGATGTATGCTATCTGGCTCTTATTTTTTTAGAATTGACCAGCTTCGTAATTTCCGAAGTACCATTTTTCGCGATATTTTTTATTGCTTCAGTCGAAAGCTGAAGGGTAACGAACCTATTTAATTCTTGAACCCAGATGCGTTTTTTTTGCAAGTTCGGTAAAAATCTTCTCTTAGTCCGATTATGTGCATGCGATACATTATTACCGTAAGCAGGTTTCTTTCCTGTTAATTGACAAACTCTTGCCATTATTTCTCCAATAAAATTATATTCAAAATTGAGTTATAAATATACCAATTTATTCTAAAAAAAGAATAAATAATTTTGATACTTTCAATAGATTTTTCAATAATCAAATCTAATTTTTATTGAAATTAAGCCCTTTTTTTTGTATTTAGTTTTAGGGAAATTTTTCACCGAGAGTTTTAAGGCAGAGTCCAACATAATTATAGAGGGAGGCTTAAATATGGAATATTATGAACTTCATCCGGATACTCCACAACTAAGGTACATCAATAAAGCTGTAAAAATATTAAAAGATGGCGGAATAATAATTTATCCGACTGATACCGTATATGGAATCGGTTGTGACATTTTTAATAAGGAAGCGTTGGAAAGAATTTTTACAATCAAGAATGATGGAATTACAAAACTGTTCAGCTTTGTATGCTCAGATTTGAAGGACATTGCTAAATATGCTAAGGTTTCTGACTATGCTTATCGAACAATGAAACATCTTTTACCAGGACCTTACACATTTATTTTACCTGCTGCTAAACAAGTGCCTAAAAAACTTTGGAGCAAAAGAAAAACAGTTGGAATTCGTGTCCCTAAACATGCGGTAGCATTAAAGCTTGTTGCAGAATTAGGAAATCCAATAATCAGTACAAGCACAACAAATCGAAAAGGGACTCTTATTATTGATCCGGTTGAAATAAAAAGCATTTTTGAAAACCAGGTTGATCTTATGCTTTCGCAAGGGGGACTAAGCGGAAAGCCATCAAGTATTGTTGATCTTAGCGGTGAAGCTCCGGAAATTATCAGAGAAGGAGCTGGAGATATTAGTTTTTTTTATAAATAAAATTTTCTCAGGCTTTATTTCTATAAATTTGTGTTGATGAAGCCTGCATAATTGGCGTTAAAATTATTTCGTTTATGTTGACATTTTCAGGACGAGTGGCGCTGAAAAGTACTGCCTCTGCAACATCTTTAGGGGACAAAGGAGTAACACCTTCATAAACTTTATTTGCGCGATTACCATCACCTGAAAATCTTACTTTAGCAAATTCGGTTAATACCATTCCCGGATCAACTGAAGTAACCTTTATATTTTTATCTAGAACATCCACACGAATACTTTGAGTTAAAGCTTTAACTGCAAATTTGGTTGCACAGTAAACATTTCCCATTACATATACTTCATGTCCAGCGGTGGAACCAATATTTATTACATGTCCGCGTTTTCTTTCTACCATTTGCGGAAGGATAGCTCGTGTTACATACAATAACCCTTTCACATTTGTATCAATCATTTCTTCCCAATGAGCGATATCAGCTTCGTGTACTTTACTAAATCCGCGAGCAAGTCCTGCATTGTTAATCAGTACATCAATTTGTTTCCATTGTGCCGGTAATGAGCCAATTACTTTTTTGACATCATGTGATTTTCTTACATCGAGCTGTAGAATAAGTACTTTTACTTTGTATTTTTTTAAGAGATTTTTTTTCAGTTCATTTAGTTTTTCAATTCGGCGGGCACATAAAATCAAACTTGCGCCTTTACTTGCGAATGCTTCTGCACAAGCTTTACCGATTCCTGCAGAAGCTCCAGTTACAAAAACTATTTTATTCTTAAGACTTGCCATTAATTAATCCTTAGATTTCATAAATATAATTTTAAGATTTTTAGTCCTTTATCTTTCAATCCAGCTTGTTCTTTTAGTTTTGAAATTTGGAGCGATAACCTCGAAAGGATAAGGTTTTGAAACAACTTTGCCCCAGAGATTACCAGCTGATTTACGTCCGTACCATTTTGCAAATGATGTGTTGGAATCATCGCTGATAAGAATGAATTCTTTATCGCTTGCCTTGATACTTGCAATCAAATTAAACCCTGCTTCACTTTTAGAGTTGAAATTTTCTGCAACCACATTAATTGAGTTTCTTCCTTCAACTAAGAAAGACGTAATATCGATAAACTTTATTCTTTTATACTCGGTCAACAAAGAGAGGCTGCGTCTTGCATAAACTTTATCAACAAATTTCCCATTTATGAAAAGTTTAGCATAGGAATCGCCCAATAATTGTAAATATGCTCCCCTGGGTTTGTTGTTTAATTCAAATGAGGTTGTAAATTCGGCTTTTGATGGATAAGTCGGTTCACTATCCTTAAGGTATAGCCATTTACTTTCAAGCAAGGGATCAAAATTAATTAAATTTTGAGAGAGTAGGTTTTCTTTGATTTCTTGAAAGTATGAAATTAACCGATCGAATTTATCTTCAATCATATTCAAATTTGATTCTTTGTAGTATCTTAACCATAGTTTTCGATATTCTTGCTTGAGTAAAATAAGCTTTTTAAGATTATCATCAATCATGGTGGATAGATCGTTCAAATTATCTGCAGATTTGCCACTCAAAGCATCCCTAAGATGAAATTGGGTCTCCAATTTCAGCTTGTACCAATCATTCAGTTCTAAAATGTACTGCAATAATTCAAATTGGTCAGTATTTTTTCGCGTTGTTGATTTCAAATTTTCCAAATCTTCCTTAATATGAGGAAGAGTAAAGTCATTCCAAGAGATTCTCCCTTCTTTAGGTATTCTCGGCTCCCACCAAACAGGTTCTTTAAATTTTAACAGAGGATGCCGCCATACTTCCTGCCAAATGATTTGATTAAGAGGATTACTCAATGTTTCATAAATTTGAGGTAATCTATTATCATCGATTCCGAAGAAATCATAAAAATAATCATGAGTGAATTTGCTTAGATCGCTTTGTGAATAATCCCAGGAACATTGGGCTGACCATGCGTAATTAAAAAGAACGAACTCTTTGAATGTTTCTGCACCATAATCCCCCCAATTTGAGTTTATCATTCCGAGTGATTCATTTTCCAACCCGGATTTTATTAAATACTTGATGTTTGGAAGTGAATTAATGTTAGCTGGAAATGTTGACAAATAGTTCCATGACGCTGGGGATACTAAGTATTTAAATCCAGCATCTCGAATTATTTTTGTTGAAGGATAATTACCATTTGCACTATAATGCCAGTCGACTATTATAATATCTTTAGGAATTCGTGAAAGTATTACCGGATGATCAAGCAGTATGTCACCATACATCATAACTTTTTTATTGTACTTTTTACAGATATCATAAACTTTCTTGTAATGATTTGCATGAACGACAGCGATGTTAGTTTCGTTGACCAACTTTTTACTTTCACCCAATCCCACATCCCAACTTTCATCTGCACCCATGTGGATATACTCGGAAGGGAATAGTTCAAAAACTTCTTTAAGTAAATCTTCAAGAAAAATATAAGTTGAATCATTTGAAACATTAAGAGAAGCCGCTCCGGGAAATTCAGCATATTTTAAGAATTCTTCTTGAGAAAGAAGATTTTCATAATGTCCAAGTGTTTGAAATATTGGAATTACTTCCACAAAATTTTTCCTTGCAAAATCCAAAATCTCTTTAACTTCAATTTTTGTTAATGCTCCACGGTCTTTGCCAATCGTAGGATATTTTTCAAACTCAAGCATATCTTCCATATAAGGCATGTATGTGTTCATTTTATATCTGGCGATATGAGAAATTATTTTCTTGAAGTTTTCGAGATTCGAAACTTGTCCTCTGCTAATGTCATCTGAAATTCCTCGCATTTTCATATCGGGCCAATCAATTATCTCAACAGAAGGAAGCTTTCCCTCGGCTTTTTCAAGCATCTGAATTAAGCTCATAGTGGCGTAATAGATTCCTTTGGGAGTTTTTGCTTTGAGTTCAATTTTATTATTTGAAATTCTCAAAACATATCCCTCATCTCCTAAATTATTAATAATATGATCTTGCTCTTCATCTCCGATGTAGCTTACTTGAATGTCACCATTACTTGCAATACGTGAGTTGATCTTGTGAAAATCTTTGAGTGTTTGCTGAATCAGTTCAACACTATAGGCATTATCTTCTTTTGAAGTCAGAACCGAAATACTCAAATTATCTTTTAAATGGAAATCCTCATTTAAGGATTTTAATAATTTCGGGGTGGGAACAATCGGAATGTACATTGTCTGACCGCTTAAAATACTTGTTATTAGTAAGGAGAGAAAGATTATAGATAGTTTCTTCATGACACACTTGGTTTAAGAGAAACAAATTTTATTTTGATGATTAAGTTAAAAATATTTTTCTAAAAACTTAACCAGTTGATGTAATTTTAATAATGGTGAGATTGGCTGATAACTATTTGATCTCAATCTGTCATTAAAAGACACCGGGAATTGTTGTCAGGCATTTCGGGCATTTTCCGTCTTTAATATGATTTACAAGCACATCGTGCCAACCCCTTTTAATCAAAGGAAAATTGCAGTTATGACAAAAAGTTGTGTGTCCTTCAGAATGAAAAATATTTCCGACATAACAATATTTTATTCCGGCACTCAGAGCAATCTCTCTTGCTTTTAACAAAGTTGATTCCGGTGTTCGGGATTTGTTTAACATTTTGAAATCAGGATGAAATGCGGTAAAATGCAATGGAACTTTATCGCCAAGATTCTTCAATATCCAATCACATTCTTGTTTTAATTCGGTATCGGAATCATTTTCTCCTGGAATGAGTAATGTAGTTATTTCAAACCAGATATCAGTTTCATTTTTTAGCCAGACTAAAGTATCGAGAACATAATCTAGATGAGAAAAAGTAATTTTGTGATAGAATTCCTCTGTGAATGCTTTCAAGTCAACGTTAGCAGCATCAATGTATTTGTAAACATCTTTCCTGGCATTTTTATCAATATAGCCAGCAGTAACCATAACGGATTTAATCCCTTCATCTCTTGCTAACCGGGAAATATCAATTACATATTCTCCAAAGATTGTTGGATCGTTGTAAGTGAAAGCGATTGATGGTGTGCCGTGTTTTATTGCTAATCCAATCACTTCCTCGGGCGAAACTGATAACGCGTTTTCATCATCAAGTTTTGCTTTGCTCATTGACCAGTTTTGGCAAAACTTACAGCCAAGGTTGCAGCCTGCTGTTCCAAAGCTTAAGATTGTTGAACCGGGAAGAAAATGATTAAGTGGTTTTTTTTCAATTGGATCAATTGCAAAACCGGTCGGTCTTCCGTAACCAATAGAATAAAGCTTACCGTTATAATTTTGTCTGATAAAACAAAATCCTGCTTGACCCTCGCCGATTGTGCAATAGCGGGGACAAAGCGTGCAAAGAATTTTTCCATTTTCAGCTTGTTCCCACCAGTTTGCAATTTTCAAATCTGTAGTTTTCATAAGATTATTTTGAAAAATTATTTCTAATCAAAAGCAAAAATGATTTTTAACAGACCCAATTTCTTCAAGCTTTAGCAACTTTTAGTGGAGAAATGGCGTTAGCATCTCCGATTATATAATTTCAAACCTCATCCAGTTTGCACGGCTTTTTTCTGAATATGGTGCGCCAGCAGTAAATATCACAAGATCGCCGGTATTTAAGTGACCAGAATCTTTAATCCTTTTTTTTTGCTTCTTCAATTGCCATATGCTCTTTATCAATCTCTTTAAAAAATACTGATGTCACTCCCCAATAAAGACACAGGTTATTCATGGTTTCAAATTTATTTGTGAAAGAAATTATTTTTGCTTTAGGGCGGAATTTTGAAAGATTACGTGCAGTTCTTCCCTCAATTGTAAATGTTACAATAGCTTTTGCTTTTATCTGATCGCTTATGTTTTTTATTGCTCGTCCGACCGAATCAAAAAGATTATCCTCAATTTTCTTAGGTATTTCAAAAACATATTCATGATAATTAGTGATCCTTTCTTCAGCATTTCTTATAATATCATTCATCATTTTTACAGTTTCTACTGGATACTTGCCTACTGAAGTTTCACCGCTTAACATTACTACATCTGTTCCGTCCCAAACTGCATTAGCAACATCAGATGCTTCGGCTCGTGTGGGAATAGGATTGTAAATCATTGATTCAAGCATTTGAGTTGAAGTAATGACCAATTTACCTGCCGAGTTACATTTTTTTATTATTTCTTTTTGAAGAACGGGAACATCTTGCGCAGGAAGCTCGACTCCTAAATCGCCTCTTGCAATCATAATTCCATCGGAGACTTCAAGAATTTCGTCAAAATTTTCTATTGCCTCTTTCTTTTCGATCTTTGCAATAATTGGACGAACAGCATTTTCACTTTTAAGCCAATCTCGTAGTTTAACAACATCACTGGCGCTTCTGACAAATGATAGTGCAATGAAATCTATTCTATGCTTTAATGCAAATGAAATATCGTTACGATCTTTTTCTGTGAATGAATCGGTTGATAATTTCATACCTGGCAGGTTCATTCCCTTTTTCGGCTTTAAAATACCGCCTGTTTGAATCGAACAAATAATTGAATTTGTTTTCTTTTCAATTACCTTCAGTTTTAGTAATCCGTCATCAATTAAAATTAAATCTCCCAGCTCTGCATCCTGCGGTAAAGATTTATAAGAAGTGGAAATTATTTGTTCATTACCGACAACATTTTCAATTGTTAGTTCTATTGTGTCATTTTCTAAAAGTACTATTTCGGGTCTAACTAATTCACCAATTCTAATTTTAGGTCCTTGCAGATCAATGAGAATTGCAAGCGGAGTTTTTTCATCGGTACAAGCTTTGTGGATTTCATCGAAAACACCTTCAAAAAAAGCATAGCTGCCATGAGAAAAGTTTAATCTCACACCATCCATTCCTGCAAACATTAAATTTTTAATGCGATCTGCGGTATGTGCGCTCGGACCAAGAGTGCAAAGTATTTTTGTTTTTGCGAATACTTCAACAAGCTTATTATTCATACTAATTTTTCTTTTTCTTGGTTTTTATTGCAGCTTCATTTCCTGATCTGGCTGCTTTAGATTTTGCGTAAAGATCTTTTATTTTTTTCTCCACTAACTCAAACACCGAACCGGGTTCATAACCTTTAGCAGTTTTTTTACCTGCTTTTGCACCTGTTAAAAGTTCAATTCCATCTTCTACCCGGCTGATCGCATAAATGTGAAACTGACCTTTTGCAACAGCATCAATCACATCTTCACGCAGCATTAGCTCTTGAATATTTTGCACTGGTATGATAACTCCTTGATCCCCAGTTATACCTCTCGATTTACATACATCATAAAATCCTTCAATCTTTTCATTAACTCCACCAATTGGCTGAACATCTCCTTTTTGATTAAGCGATCCAGTCACGGCAATGGATTGCTTAATTGGTAAACCTGAAAGAGTTGAAAGCAAAGCAAAAATTTCTGCACATGATGCGCTATCGCCATCAACTGTTCCGTAAGATTGCTCGAACACAAGATTTGCATTGAAGGATAAAGGAATATCCTGTCCAAACGTTTCTTTAAAATAACCGGAAATAATTAACACACCTTTATTATAATGGCGGCCACTCATTCCTGCTTCGCGTTCAACATTAATAATACTGCCGCTTCCAAGTGAAACGGTTGCGGTGATTCTGGTTGGTCTTGCGAACGAATAAAAATCAGCGCCATAAATTGCCAATCCGTTTATTTGCCCAACTCTCTCACCATCAGTATCGAGAAGAACCATTTTCTCTTCGATCATTTCAGTGATCTTAGTTTCGAGCATTCCATGTCTTTCCAAAGCGAGAGCATAAGCTTTTTGAACATGTGCAGCACTTACAATATTAAAGCCATCATCAAGCGCCCAAAAATTTGCTTCACGAGCTAAGTCGGCAATCATGGAAAACCTTGTGGTTAATTTATGTTTATGTCCGGCATATCGTGCACTGATCTCAATCAATTCACTCAATGCACTTTTATCGAACTCGCAGAGATTTTCTTCTTTAATTAATTTTTTAATTACTCTCGCATACTCAATTAAAACTTTATCGGAAGTTTTTATCTCGTAATCAAAATCAGCTTTCACTTTAAATATTTTCTTAAAGTCATACTCATGCTGTGTGAGGAATGAGTAAATTAGTTGACTTCCAACGAGAATTACTTTTGTATCAATTTCAATCGGATCAGGTTTTAAGCTCGTTGGTACAAGCTGAAAGTAATTTAGATTATCTTGTATTTCTAACTTACTATATGTCAGAACTCGTTTGAGATTACGCCAAACTCCGGGTTCTTCAAAAAGATGAGTCACATTTAATACTAAATATCCGCCGCTGGCTCTTAAAAGGGAACCGGCTTTAATTTTTGTGAAGTCAGTGTAATAACCTCCTCTTCCATCGGTTGTTTTTTCAATATTACCGAAAAGATTAATATAAGTTGGAGATGTTTCAATTATTACCGGACAGCAAACAGTTTCACTGTTGTCGAGAATTATGTTTACTTCATACTCTTTGAAGTAATCAATTATAAATCCTTCGGAAGTTGTTTGTCCTTCCGGTTTTACACCTTTAAATACCTGTACATTTTCCTGAATACTGTTCTCAACTTGATTTAAATATTCAAGAATATTTGCAGATGAATATTTTTCACTAAGATTTCCTATAACACCTTTTATTAGGTTCGAGCTGAATTCTTTTTCAAGATTATCTAATTGTTTTTGAAAATCCTGACTGAGTTTTAATCCTTTCTTAAAAACATTTTGAAGTTCTTCCTGCTTGCCGTTATACTTCTTTAGAATTTCTTGAGCATCTTCCTTAGTTACTTTTTTCTGCTGAATTAATTCTTCAAGCTGATGTATTGGAACCGGTTGACCCTCTACGATGGGAAATATTTCCGGTCTCGCAGCTTCCCCTACTTTTATTTGACCTAAAGTAAAATTATCCTTTTTGAGACGTTCATTAAATGAATTTAAAAGAGATTGCTCTTTATCGTTATAGTCTGAAATTGCTTGCTGCCTTCTTGAAACATAAGTTTCGCTCTCAAGTGCCTGGGGAATTTGGCGTTGCAGTAAACCAATGGCAGATTCCAAGTCTTCCTTAAAAACTTTTGCTTTACCAATTTCAAAAGTTAAAAGAATCGGTCTATCCGTGTCTTTAAAGTTATTTACGTAGGCATAATCGTTCAGCTTTGCTACGTTCGAACTGATTGACTCAAGCATTTGCTTTACAGTTGACATTTTACCGGTTCCAGATAACCCCGCAATGTAGATGTTGTATCCGGGAGCGTGCAAATCAACTCCAAGCCGAATGGCTTTTAATGCCCTTTCCTGACCAAGAATTCCTTCAATCGGTTTTAATGACTCAGTGGAATCGAATTCAAAAATGTTTGGATCACATTCCCATCTAAGATCTTCGGGTTTTAGTTCATATTTTTTTTGTGATTTGATTTTAGAAAGTTTTTTTGTTGCCATTTTCGCCTTTATTCTTTATTGTTGAAGCGATGATCTGCTATTAAATGCAAAGATTTTTCATGAAAATGTAATTATTATTAGGATGAATATCAAAAGAGATTTTAGGTTGCTTATTTACTTAGTGATCTTCGGCGACAAGTTTCACCTTATCTTTCAACTCAGTATAATTTTAATTTAATAGCGAACAAATATGACACTTGATGAAGTTAGACAATTATTTCCTCACATAAAAAGAGGAAAGATTTATTTTAATCATGCAGCAACCGGACCGTTCTCGAGAAATGTTCTAAGTATTGTTAATGATTATCTTCTTCAGCGAAGTGAAACTGACATTGACAAATTCTCTGAACTGATTAAGATGATTGGTGAAACAAAAAATTATCTATGTCAAATGCTTAATTGCACTGTGGACAGAATTGCTTTTCTTGATAACACTTCAAACGGAATGAACATTCTTGCTCAAGGAATTAAATGGAAAAAAGGTGATTCAATCATTTTAAATGATCTCGAATTTCCTGCAAACGTCTATCCTTTCTTAAACTTAGAGAAGGAGGGAATCAAGGTTGAATTTGTTAAATCAAAAAACGGAATTGTTTCTGCCGATGACATAATTAATTCAATCAAACCAAGTACAAGATTAATTTCAATTAGCTATGTCCAATTTTTAACAGGGTATAAAGCAGATCTTGAAAAGATCGGAAATGTTTGCCGGGAGAAAAAAATAATTTTCAGTGTTGATGCAATTCAAGGGCTTGGTGCATTTACTCTTGATGTTGAAAAAACTAAGACAGACTACATCTCTTGCGGAACTGCAAAATGGCTGTTGGGAATGCAAGGACTTGCATTCATCTATATTTCTGAAAATCTTCAGCAAACAATGCAGCCAAAATATGTCGGCTGGTTATCGGTTGAAAATGCTTGGAATCATCTCGATTATAATCTTGAGCTGAAAAAAACTGCAGATGCACTTCAAGGCGGGACAATAAATGCTCTCGGTGTTTTTGGACTGCTGCCTTCGCTTAAATTGTTTGCGGATTTCGGTTATAAAAATGTGGAAGAAAGAATTATCGAAAACTCAGCTTACTTTATAAAAAAGCTATTGGAAATTGGCATTCACCCGATTCTTGAAAATTGTGAAAAAGAAAATCTCTCTGGAATAATAAGCTTTAAACATGAAAATTCAACAATGATTTTCGAAGAATTAAAAAAGAAAGAAATTTATTGTTCTGTGAGAGAAGGAATGGTTAGACTGTCACCGCACTTTTACAACACAAAGGAAGAAATTGAAACGGTGGTTGAGGAGATTGGTAATATTCTCTGTGCTTCACCCTGAAACCTTCACGTTGCTTCCGGCAATGAAATAACTTTGTGAGTGTAAGAATTATTGTTCCTACGTGGAGTCACACGGAGGAGTCACGAAGATACACGAAGAGTTTGAAGAAGCCGACAATTATCTAATTTTTCTAAGAAGTATTTTTTATTATTTTGAATTCAGTAAATCAAAAGGAAAAACCAATGCTACGAGTCACTCTTTTATCAAAGCTAATTTTATCATCATTATTAATTCTTGGATTTGTTTCGCAATCCGTCGCACAGGATTATTTAAAAAAGCTGAGGGTTAGTCCCAAAGCCGAAGTAATGCAAGTTGTGGGATTAACTAAAGTTACAATCTCCTACAGCAGACCTGGAGTTAAAGGAAGAAAAATTTGGGGTGCATTAGTTCCTTACGACAAAGTGTGGCGAGCAGGTGCAGATGAAGCAACAAAAATTACTTTCACAACCGATGTTAAGATTGAAGGGAAAAAAATAACTGCAGGTTCCTACAGCTTTTTTGTCATTCCTACGAAAAAAGAATGGACAATAATTTTTAATAAAGTAGCAGACCAATGGGGAGCATTTGAATATAATGAAGCAGAAGATGCGCTGAGATTAAAAGTGAAACCGAAAACCGGTGAGTTTGAAGAATGGCTGAGGTATGAGGTCACAAAAACGGGAGATTACACTTCAAATATTAATCTTATTTGGGAAAAGCAAAAGGTTGTTTTGAAATTAGAGACAAAATAAAATTAGTGTCATTTAGTGAGATTCACTTTTAAAGTGAGTCTCACTTGCTAAACTATATTATTGCTTTTCTTTCATTTCTTAACTTCAAATAAATAAGTAGCATAATAAACCCACCCAAAAGTGCAAAAGCTAAAGACATTTCTCTCGTTGGCAGCTTAACAATTCCCCAAATGTGATGAAGGTTTGCAATCCAGCATAAAAATAAAACTGTGATCAGAACATATAGCTTAATTTGCCTCCATTCTTCTAATCTCTGAAACATAAGAGCGATAAATAAATAGTAAATTGGAATGTAAGCAAACATCAACCGTTCTTTATCACCACCAAATATTGAAGCAAAGATCACAAATACTAAAAGTACAAGCCAATGAAGATTCTTTTTGTTGAAGCTGAAAAAATCTTTGTAAGTGAAAAGCGGAATTAAAAAGAATGGATTGAAAGCCAGAAAAAATTGTTTCGCCATTGCTTCAAAAGAGAATAACTTTGTCCAGTTTTCTAGAAACGCTTGGGTAAATGATATGCCCTGTCCAATGGGAATAAATATCCTTATTGAGATAAACACAGCAAAAAGTAGGATTGAAAATAATGCAAACATCAATAATTTATTTTTCTGATCATTCCAAAAGATGTAAGCCATTCCAACCGGAATTATCAACAATGCACTTTCTTTAGCAAGAATTCCGACTAAAGATAATATTAACAACATAGCGTAACTTTTCTTTTCAAGAGAGATCAGAGCAAGCAGTAACATTAAATTGGATAAAACATCTGCGAGCCGATACGGCTCATAAGCAAAATTGGGGATGAAGTGACGATTAAAAATAAATGCGACAGTTATAAAAAATGCTATCCGTTCGCTTATTTCATTCTGTTTAATAAAATAAAATAGAACGAGTATGAATAGTATTGAGAACAAGGCATTGAATAAGGTGAATCCCAAATCAACATCATTAAATAACGATCCAACAATCCATGGAGCCAGTAAACGATGTGCAAATGGTTTCCCCACAGAATAGTCAATGGATGGAAATGCAATCGCCATCTTTCGGTAGGAAACCACATCATGATTGGGATCGTAATTTGTTAAATCTGCTTGTCCCGCAAGAAAGATTTGAAGCAAACAAATAAAAGTTAGCAGATAAAAGTATTTCCTGTTTGCAAAGTGATTCTTAATCTTAGGAAGTAGAGAGTTTATCACTTTACAATATTCCTTAATTCAGTTTCTGATTAGATGAAGTAGTTCCTTTGTCTTTTTTTCCATCAGTTTAATGCTGCCTTTCGCTTCAACATTCAATCGAATAATCGGTTCTGTGTTGGACATACGAAGATTAAATCTCCAATTGTCATACTCAACGCTTAAACCGTCGAGCTTATCAATTTTTCCATCAGAATATTTCTTTTCAATTTCTTTAATTTTCCCAGCCGGATCCGCAATTTCAGAATTAATTTCCCCAGAGCACGGATATGCCGCAATCATTTCTTCAACTAATTGTGAGAATGGTTTGTTCTCTTCTGACATGAGTTGTAATATTAAAACAAATGGAATCATCCCGCTGTCTGAATAAGCATTATCTCTGAAATAATGATGAGCGGACATTTCGCCGCCATAAACAGAATTAACCTCACGCATTTTTTGTTTGATGAATGCATGTCCGCTTTTAGAAACAACAGCGGTACCGCCAAATTTCTTTACGATCTCCAATGTATTCCAGGTCAGTCTTGGATCGTGGACAATTTTTCCACCAGGATTTTTTTTAAGAATTGATTTTGCAAGAAGTCCAACGATGTAATATCCTTCAACAAAATTGCCTTTTTCATCAAAGAAAAAGCAGCGATCATAATCTCCATCCCATGCGACACCGAGAGCAGCTTTATTTTTTATCACCGCATCAATTGTTGGTTTTCTGTTTTCTATTAATAATGGATTTGGAACACCGTTAGGAAAATTTGGATCGGGTTCATTGAATATTTTTATCATTTCAATAGGTAAATCTTTTTCGAGAGCATTCAAAGCCAAGCCAGCACATCCATTTCCGGCATTCACCACGATTTTGTGCTTATTAATTTTATTTGGATCATAAAATCTTTTTAGGTTATGGATAAACTTATCCATAATATACTGTTGCTTTACTGTTCCTTGTTTTGCCGATCTTGGAGCAAGCTCATTTTTGAGTATCATCATTTCCATTTCTTTTAACCCGGAATCATAGCCAACCGGCACAGATCCTTTCTTAACGAACTTCATGCCATTGTATTCGGGAGGATTATGGCTTGCAGTGATCATTATTCCGCCGTCAGCATCCAAAGCCGGAGTTGCATAGTAAACCATTTCAGTTCCGCATAAACCAATATCAATCACATCTACACCGGATTCAGTTAACCCTTTTGCCAATGCAGCGGAAATTTCTTCCGATGATTTCCTGATATCATGCCCAATTACAATTTTTTTGGCATTAATTAATACAGGATAAGTTTTTCCTATTTTATAAGCGAGATTTGCATTTAACTCTGAGGGAACTTTACCTCTTATGTCGTATGCTTTAAAGGAGCTTAATCTTTCCATGATTTCCTTTCGGTTTAAATATTATTGCTTTGCTTTTAAAGTTTTTTTGTTGAACCTTTGAAGTGTAAAACTTTTAGTGTTATAATTTATAATTTACTAACGGTAAAAAAAATTATTGGGCATATTTTTTTCAATGGACTTTTTACTTTCTACTAATTATGTTTGGCAACAATTTTATTG
>Ga0214473_10003228_pt1 | contig 19858 bp, 19 predicted proteins | sample RVTome_7_FD_203509 | JGI IMG/M metagenome (GOLD analysis project Ga0214473, IMG submission 203509) | Soil microbial communities from uranium-contaminated site in the Upper Colorado River Basin, Wyoming, United States - RVT98D197 | ecosystem: Environmental > Terrestrial > Soil > Contaminated >... | reverse complement strand
CCTTCTCCCCAAACTCAAAGTTCCGGCCGTCATCGACGCCGACGGGCTCAACATTATCGCCGCGAAGCCGGATATCCTGCGCCGCCTATCGGCGCCGGCCGTCCTCACGCCGCATCCCGGGGAGTTCGCCCGGCTCGTCGGCCGGTCCGCCGCCGAGGTCCTCAAACACCGTCTGGAGCTCGTGCCCGGATTCGCCGCTAAATTCGGCGTCACGGTCGTCCTCAAAGGGTACCGGACGCTCATCGCGGCCCCCGACGGCCGCGTTTTCGTCAACCCGACGGGCAACCCGGGTATGGCCACGGGGGGAACGGGGGACGTCCTCGGCGGCATCATCGCCGCCCAGGTCATCCAGGAAAAAGACTTTCTCGGGGCCGTCCTTTCGGCTGTTTTCGTTCACGGACTAGCCGGGGACATCGCCGCCGAAAGGATGGGCGAGAAATCGCTCACCGCCGGCGATATCATCCGCTGCCTGCCGCCGGCCTTGAAGGCGCTAGCGGGGGAGTGAGCGGGATGACCGTCAAGAAGGCCGAACCTCGGGCCCGCGCCGAGGTCTTCACGACGCGCTCCGAGGAGGAGACGTTCCGCCTGGCCAGGGAACTGGCCTCGGGGTTCAAGGGAAAGGAAATCGTCCTGATGACGGGCGAGCTCGGCGCGGGGAAAACCGTCTTCGCCAAAGGCATCGCCGCGGGCGTGGGAGTCACGGACACCGACCGGGTGTCGAGCCCTTCGTTCACGCTGGTCAACATCTACGAGGGGAAACACAGCGTCACCCACATCGACCTCTACCGCCTCGAACGGGAGGCCGAGATCCTCGACCTCGGCTGGGAGGATTTCCTGGGGGAGGGGATCGTCCTCGTCGAATGGGCGGAGAAACTGACCTTGCCCTTGGATGGGATCCGCGTCCGGATCGAAGTCGTCGGCGACGCCGAGCGCCGGATCACGATCAACGTTTAACCAATTCGGCCAGCACGCTCTTGAGCCTGGCCGCGATTTCCGGGACCGCCGCCACCTTCCCCTCGAAAATGGCCTTTGGGGAGACGCCTTCCGTCCCGTAGAAATCCCTGTTGGCCTTGCGGTCCTCCTGGAGCGACGAACCCTGCAGGGTCAGTCCGGCATAGAGGCCGCGGCTCCGCGAGTAGGCTAGGATCTCGGCCTTGAGCCCGGCGTCCGTGCTGGCTTCAGCCGATCGGCCTAGCGGGCCGGCGGCAACGCCCGCGTCCACGCCCAGGGTGAATTTTCCCCCAGTGATGTTCTCGATGCTCCGGGGCGTCCGGAAGACGAGGATGACGTCGGCCGATTCGACGCCGGCCTGCCAGCCAATGCTCCCGCCTTTGATGTCGATGAAGGAGGGGTTGCTCCAGCCGCTGCCTTTCGTCCGGACGAGGAGAACGCCCTTGCCGTGGCGGCCGCCGATGACCAGCCCCGCCTTGATGACGTCGGGGATGATGGCCAGGCCGGCGCAGTTTTCGATGAGTCCGACGGGAATGCTCTTGTCCGACTCCTTCATCATCTCCTCGAGGACGCGGATCGCGTCTTCGACCTTCTTGACCTGGTCGGCGGCCGGACTTTTTTCGCCCGCCGGGAGCGGCCCGGGCATCGATCCGGAAAGAGCCAGGGGCACGGCGATGAGGATGGCCGCGAGATATCCCGCTATTTTTTGATGCGGCATGTCTTTCTCCTTTTCTGAGCTATCGCTTAAAGGCCTTTCTCAAATCATCGGCCGCACGTCTCGCGTCCGGCGCGCCGAGGACGGCGGAGATGACGGCGATTCCGTCCGCGCCGGAATCGGCGAGGGCCGCCGAGTTCCCGGCGTTTATCCCCCCGATGGCCACGACCGGGATCCGGACGGCGCGCTTGATCCGGCCGATCCCCTCGGGCCCGAGGACGCCTAAAGCGATTTCCTTGGTTGTGGTGACATAGGCCGGGCAGGCCCCAACGTAATCCGCCCCCTCCCGCTCCGCGCGAAGCGCTTCCTCGGGGGTATTGACGGAGACGCCGATAATCCTGTCCGGGCCGAGGATCTTCCGAGCTCGAGGGACGGGCATGTCCTCTTGGCCGAGGTGGACGCCTGCAGCCCCGCAGGCCAGGGCGATGTCCAGACGGTCGTTGACGAGGAGGGGTACGCCCGTTCGCGCCAGCAGGTCCGCGGTCCTGAGGCCGAGGCCGAGAAACTCCCGGAAGGAGAGGGCCTTCGCCCGGAGCTGGACGACCGTCACTCCGCCTTGGACGGCGGCATCGACAATCCCGAGAAGGTCCCGGCCCGCGGCGCCCGGGACGGCAATCTTCTTAAAGAAATCGGCGTCGGCGACGAGGTAAAGTGAAAAATCGATGGGCATGCGGGCCTCTTACTTTATTATACCCCAATTCCGGTGACACACGACGCAACTCACTTTATCGACCGGCCGAAACCGCTGCAAAATTGACTTCGCGGCGCGTTTGTTTATAAATTAGGTCTTGCCGCGAGCCGGTGTATCCTTGGAAAGGACGTGCCCATGGCCATCGACCTCAAATCCTTCATCCTCGACGTCCCGGATTTTCCCAAGCCGGGGATCGTGTTCAAGGACATCACGCCCGTCGTCCAGAGCGCCCAGGCCTTCAACTTCGCCATCGACGAGCTCACGGCCTGGGCCCGGCCCAAGAAGCCGGAACTCATCGCCGGGATCGAATCCCGCGGCTTCCTCTTCGCCGCGGCCCTGGCCCGGGAGCTCCGTCTCGGCCTGACCGTCATCCGCAAGAAAGGCAAGCTGCCGCGCAAGTCCGCCTGCGTCCAGGCCCCCAACGAGTACGCCGTCGAATATTTCGAGATGCACGAGGACGGTGTCGCTCCGGGCCAGCGCGTCATCATCGTCGACGACCTCATCGCCACCGGCTCCTCTTCGGTGAGCGCCATCAACCTCGTCAAGCTGCTCAAGGGCGATGTCGCGGGTTTCGTGGCCGTCGTCGAACTCTCGTTCCTCAATGGCGTCGAGAACATCCGGCGGGCCCATCCGGGGGTCGAGGTCCATGCCCTGGTCCGGTACTGAGACCGGGGCCGGGCTTCCCACCGGCTTTGCAGTGCCGGTGCTGGAAACCGGCAGCACTGCCACCGGCTTGGCAGTGCCGGTGCTGGAGACCGGCAAGGGCGGTGGCAAGGCCGGGGCGCCGGAGCGGCGGACGGAAAGGAGGGGATAGGGATGAAGGCCTGGCTCGAGAGAACGTTTCGGCTCGCCGAGAACGGCACCACCGTCCGCCGCGAGCTCCTCGGCGGGGCTACCACCTTCATGACCATGTCCTATATCATCTTCGTCCAGCCGGCCGTCCTCGGCACGACGGGCATGGACAAGGGCGCGGTCATGGTCGCCACGTGCCTGGCCAGCGCCCTGGCCACCCTTCTCACCGGTCTGCTGGCCCGCTACCCGATCGCCCAAGCCCCGGCCATGGGCCACAACATCTTCTTCGCCGTGGTCGTCTGCGGCACGATGGGCTACACCTGGCAGGTCGCCCTGGGCGCCAATTTCCTTTCGGGCCTCGTCTTCGTCGGCCTCGCCCTCGTCGGCGTTTGGGGCAAGATGGTGGCCGCCGTCCCCGACGCGCTCAAATACGGGATCGCTGTCGGCATCGGCTTGCTCATCGCCCTCGTCGGCCTCGAGTACGGGGGGATCGTCGTCGATAGTCCCGGCGTGCTCGTGGCCCTGGGCGACCTGACCAGCCGGCCCGTGCTCCTTGTCCTTTTCGGCCTGGCCCTGACCGCCGTGCTCCTGGTTATCCGCTTCCCCGGGGCCATCCTGGCCGGCATCCTGGCCACGGCCGCCGCCGGTCTTCCTCTGGGCGTCGTCAAGTTCCACGGCGTCGTGGCCCCCGTCCCCAGCCTGGCGCCGACCTTCCTCAAGCTCGACATCGCCGGCGCCGTGGAGACCGGCCTGGTGGCCGTCGTCTTCATCTTTTTCCTGCTCGACGTCTTCGACGCCATCGGCACGCTCATCGGCGTCGGCGGGTCGGCGGGCTTCCTCAAGGACGGGAAGCTTCCCCGGGCCGACAAGGCCATGCTCGCGGACGCCGTCGGGACGGTGGGCGGAGTCCTCCTGGGGACGTCAACGGTTTCGAGCTATATCGAGAGCGTCACGGGAATCGCCCAGGGGGCGAGGACGGGTCTGGCCAACGTCATGACGTCGGCCCTGTTCCTCTGCGCCCTTTTCTTCAGCCCCCTGGCCGAGATGATCAGCGGCGAGGTGAGCTCCGGCGGGATGATCCTTCGGCCGGTGATCGCGCCGGCCCTCATTCTCGTCGGCGCCATGATGATGAAGTGCGTCAAGTTCATCGACTGGGACGACCTCACCGAGGCCATCCCCGCCTTCCTGAGCATCGTCATCATGCCCCTGACCCTGAGCATCACCGAGGGGATCTCGTTCGGCTTCATCTCCTACGTCCTGCTCAAGCTCGCGAGCGGCCGGGGACGGCAGGTGCATTGGCTCATCTATCTTTTCGCCGGGCTGTTCGTCGTCCGATACATCCTCAAGTAGACCGCACGGAATCCCGAAAGGAAGGGGAAGAAGACCATGTCGAAAAAACGAACCGCCGCCGCGGCCGTCCTCCTTGTCCTCTCTGTCTCGGGCTGCGCCCGGCTGCCCGCGCCCGGGGCGGCCCCGCGCCTCGCAGCGCCGGACGGCGGCTGGGTCGCCAGGACCCTGAAGAAGATGACCGTCGAGGAGAAGATCGGTCAGATGGTCGCCTGCCGCTTCGCGGGCTCCTTCCGCAACGCCGACAGCGCCTATCTCCGGGAGCTCGACGACCTCGTCGTCAAGTCCGGGATCGGCGGGCTGATCCTCTTCGGCGGCGAGGTCTACGAGACGGCGGAGCTCACGAATGCCTTCCAGAAGCTGGCCAAGGTTCCGCTCCTCATGGCCTCGGACTTCGAGCGGGGGACGGGCAACCAGGTCGCGGGCGCCACCCTTTTCCCGCCGCTCATGTCCCTGGGCGCAGCCGGCTCCGAAGAACTGGCCCTCGGCATGGGCCGCGTCACCGCCCTCGAAGGCCGGGCCATGGGCATCCACATGACCTACGCTCCGGTCGTCGACGTCAACATCAACCCCGATAATCCCATCATCAACACCCGGGCCGTCGGCGCCGACCCCGGGCTCGTCAGCCGCATCGCCAACGCCTTCATCCGGGGTGTGCAGGATAACGGCATGATCGCCACGGCCAAGCACTTCCCCGGCCACGGCGACACGTCCCAGGATTCCCACAGCCTCCTGCCGACGATCGAAGCCGGACTCGAACGCCTGGAGAAAGTCGAGCTCGTCCCGTTCAAGGCGGCCGTCGACGCCGGCGTCCGGGCGGTCATGACGGCGCACCTCGCCGTCCCGGCCCTCGATCCGACGCCAGGCCTGCCGGCGACCCTGTCGGCCCCGATCCTGACGGGCGTCCTGCGGGGGAAATTCGGTTTCCGGGGCCTCATCGTCACGGACGCGCTCGAAATGGGCGGCGTGACCAACGCCTTCACCACAGAGGAGGCCGCGCTCAGGGCGGTCCTGGCTGGCGTCGACCAGCTCCTATTGCCGCCGGAGCCGGCCAAGGTCATCACGTACCTCGCCGGGGCGGTCCGGGACGGGAGGATCTCCCTTCAGCGGATCGACGAATCGGTGCGCCGCATCCTCGAAGCCAAGGCCGCTCTCGGCCTCCACCGGAACCGTTTCGTCCGGATCGAGGAGCTCTCGCGGAAGATCGCGCCGCGTCCTTTCCTCGAGCAGGCCTTGAAGACGTTCGAAAGCTCGACGACCCTGGTGAAAAACGAGAGAGGGGCGCTCCCGCTCGCCGCGGCGGGCGGCAAGGTCGCCGTCCTCTCGCTGAGCAGCGACCTCGGCGACTACTTCGCCGGACGGGCGTTCGTCACGGCGATGAGAAAGAGGTTCCCGGACGCGGCCGCCTTCTACGCCGACGGAGACACCGGCAGGGAAGACCTGGATGACGCGTTCGCCAAAGCCGCCGGGGTAGGGACCGTCGTTTTCGCCCTCTTCTCCAAGGTCAGCGCCGGAAAGGGGAGCGTCGACCTCGAACCCAAACACGTCGACCTCATCAAGAAATTCGCCGCCCTGGAGAACGGCCCGGCGGTCGTCGTCGTGTCCTTCGGCAGCCCCTATTTCCTGCGGCATTTTCCGGAAGCGGACGCCTATGTCTGCCTGTACCGGAACACCCCGGAAACACAGGATATCGCGGCCCGGGCTGTGACCGGGGAGATGGACATCGGGGGCAAGCTGCCCGTGTCGATCCCGGACCTCTATCCGGTCGGCCACGGCATCGCGTTGAAGAAACGAATCCCGTGAGAAAGGACGACCGCCATGACTTATAAATTTCTGGGGAAGGCCGGGGTCAAGGTTTCGACCATCGCCTTTGGGACGATGTCCTTCGGCGCCGACGCCGACGAAGCGGGGTCGAAGGCCTTGTTCGAGGCCTGCCGCGCCCGCGGCGTCAACGTCTTCGACTGCGCCGACATATACGCCGGCGGCCGCTCCGAGGAGATCCTCGGCCGGCTCATCAAGAACTGCCGGGAAGAGGTCCTCGTCACGAGCAAGGTCTATTTCGCCACGTCGAAGGACATCAACGGCATGGGCGCCTCCCGCCGCCACATCATGTACGCCGTCGAGGGAAGCCTCCGCCGCCTGCAGACCGACCGCATCGACATCTATTACATCCACCGCTTCGACGACCGCACGCCCCTCGAGGAAAGCCTGCGGGCCCTGGACGACCTCGTCCGGCAGGGCAAGGTCGTCTACACGGGAGCGAGCAACTTCGCCGCCTGGCAGGTGGCCAAGGCCCTGGGCATATCGGCGAAGGACGGCCTGGCCGCGTTCGCCTGCATCCAGCCCATGTACAACCTGGTCAAGCGCCAGGCCGAATCCGAGATCCTGCCCATGGCCCAGGCCGAGGGACTCGGCGTCTTCCCCTATGGTCCGCTCGGCGGCGGCCTTCTCAGCGGGAAATACGGGGTCGGCCGGAAGCCGGAGTCGGGGCGGCTCGTCAGCAACAAGGTGTATGGGACTCGCTATGGCGACGCCCTGAACTTCGAGGTGGCCGAGCGGTTCGCGGCCTTCGCCGCCGAGCGCGGCTTCGACCCGGTCAGCCTGGCCGTGGCCTGGGCGGCCTCCCACCCGGCCGTGACGGCGCCCATCGTCGGCGCCAGGAACACGGCCCAACTCGGTCCTCTGCTCGCGGCCTTGGACATCCCCATGACCCCCGCGCTTCGGGCCGAGGTCTCCGCGCTCGCGCCCGAGCCGGCCCCGGCCACGGACCGGAACGAAGAGAAGACCGAGTTCAACTTCGGTGTCCGCTGACGGCTCCGGCAAGCGGCCGGTTTGACTTGGGCGGTCGGCTGAATTATATTGGCCGCCGTGGAGAGGAGCGGTATCATGAAGCCTATCGTCCGCGCCGGCCTGGCCGCCGGAGTCATACTGGCGGTCCTCTTTTCGAGCCTGCTCACCGCCTTCGCCCTCGAACCTCCGACCAGGGAGCAGATCGAGCGCTACAAACTCGACGGCACGCTGGCCTGGCGCATCGCCCAGGCCAAGGCCATCGGTAACCACAAGATGCCGCGGCGCATGCTGGACCGGCTGGACTACAAGGTGAGACGCCTGTCGCTCGAGCGCGTCGGGCTGGCCGCCGACAAGACCAGCCGCCTTCTCGCCCCGCCGCCGTCCTGGAGGGGCATGCCGACGAGCGGGACCGTCAAGGTGCTGGCCTTGCTCATTTCCTTTTCCGATTATCCTGGAACGACGACCCCGGAATATTTCAACTCGCGGCTCTTCGGGGACGGTGTGGGCGGCCCGCCGTTCGACAGCCTGAGGAACTTCTACCGGCGTTCATCCTACGACCAGCTGATCGTCGAGGGCAACGTCCTCGGCTGGTACCAGGCGCCCTATGCCCGGAGCACGGTCACCGAGACCGATACGGGCCGCCAGAACCTGATCAAGGAAGCCCTGAGCTTTTACGAGGCCCAGGGGCACGATTTCTCCCAGTACGACAACGACGGCGACGGGGCCATCGACTATTTCTGTGTCTTCTGGACGGGCCCGCACGGGGAATGGTCATCGTTCTGGTGGGGCTACTACACCTGGTTCTCCGACTCGACGTTCCGCCTCGACGGCAAGAGGTTGACGACCTACTCCTGGCAGTGGGAGCTCTACAATTATCCGAGCGGCACCTTCGGGCCGAGCACCATCATCCACGAAACGGGCCACGCGCTCGGGGTGCCGGACTACTACGATTACGACGACGCGATCGGGCCGCGGGGCGGTGTCGGCAGCCTCGACATCATGGACGGCACGGGAGACCACAACTGCTTCTCAAAATTCATGCTCGACTGGATCACCCCGACGGTCGTCTCCACGGGGTCACAGACGGTCTCTCTGCGGGCCTCCGGCCTTTATCCCGACGCGCTCATCTTCATGCCCGGAGCGGTCCCCGGCCGCATCTTCGACGAGTTTTTCATGGTCCAGAACCGGTACCGGTCGGGGAACGACACGAACCTGTTCACAGGGTCCGACGGCTTGATCCTCTGGCACGTAGATTCCCGGCTCGACTCCTGGAACTACGACTTCCTCTACGACAACTCCTACGCGGCTCACAAGCTCCTGCGGCTGATGGAGGCCGACGGCCTCGAGGAGATCGAGACGTACAACGCCTCGGCGGACGCCGGGGATTACTACAAGGCGGGCACGACATTCGGGCAGTTCACGGCCCCGAGTTCGGCCCGCTACGACGGACTGCCCTCGGCGATGGGCCTAACGAACATCACCGGGACGACGACGCCCATGAGCCTGACGGTCTTTTCGAGCGATTCGCCGCCGGTCGCCGGCATCGCCAACATCGTGGCCGGCCAAACGGTCTACGGGACCATCCCGGTCGAGGTCACGGTCAGCGACGACAACGGGATCAGCCGGGTGGAGCTCTACACGGACACGACGCTGTGGCAGACGCTCACGGCGCCGCCGTTCTCCTTCCTTCTCGACACGACGCCGCTTTCGAACGGGACGCACACGGTCCGGGCTGACGTCTACGACACGATCCTCCAGCCGGGCACGGCGTCCGTCTCCGTCAACGTGGACAACATCTTCCCACCGCTCAACCTGAAGGCGGCTAAGCTCGTCAACAGGAGCCTTCTGCTCAGGGAGTATGTCAACGCCGTCAGCTGGCAGGACAACTCGAGGAACACGAGCGTCCTCAAGTACCGGGTCTACCAGGTCACGGGGACGGGCCGCGTCCTCCTAGCCGAGATCGCTAAGGGCCCGGGGAACATGTCCTACCGCTACCTGCACCGGGGCGTCAGCGGCTCGGGGACCTACGTGTACGAGGTCGTCGGCGTCGGCAGCCTCGACCGCGAAGGCGCGGCGGCGACGGCCACGGCCCGCTGACCTCCGGCCTTATTCGTAGACGAGGATCTCGACCCGCCGGTTCTGGGACCTGCCGTCACGGGAGGAGTTGTCGGCCACGGGCACGGAGCTGCCCAGGCTGACGACGGACATGCGGTGGAGCGGGATGCGGTGCTGCTTGTAGAGGTACATCATCACCGCCTCGGCCCGCTTCTGGCCGAGGGCCATGTTGACCTCGTCCGTGCCGGTGTTGTCGGTATGACCCTGGACCTCGATGAAGACACCCTTGTTCTCCTCGATGAGCCTCTGAACGAACTGGTCGAGGATGCCCTTGGCCTCCCCACTCAGCTCGGCGCTGTCAAACTTGAACTTGGCGTCGTTGTTCTTCAAGGTCGCCGTCATGACGAGGTTGCCGCGGATGAGCGTCTTGACTTCCTCGATCTTGCCGTCGACCGCCTTGAACTGGCCGTCGTGCTGGGAGATGAGCGAGCCGATCGTCGCCAGCTGGTCGTCGTGCTCTTTGATCCGCTTCTGGCTGGCCTCGACCTCGGTCGAGACGTCCGCGATCTTCTTGTCGAGGGCGGCCGACTCGCTCTGGACGAACTTCTTGGTGGCGCAGGCCGGTCCGACGACGAGCGCGATGAGGACGACGAAACCGGCGAAAAAGACGAGTTGCCTGTTCTTCATGAAAACCTCCTAATGATTATGAAAGTCCGGCGGCATCCGGCCGCCGCTGCCACCTAACCCCGCAATTATATATTTTAGTCCTTTGCCGGCAAAAAATAAAGTCGGGGGGGGTCAATACCCCTGCCGGGTGCGGACCTTATGCTTGTAATTCGGCGTGGTCACCCGGATCGAGCGGAAGATATCCGCCGTATCCTGGTAGGACGTGAAGCCGATGATGTACTGGTGGCTCTGTTCGTTCTTGATCTCCTGGACCACGGAGGCCAGGTCGGCGGGCTCGTTCAGGAAATAGGCCTTACCGCCCGTGGCCTGGGAGAAGCGGTCGAGGGTCTCGATGATCCCGGCAGCGGTCAGGGAGGCCGACCGCTTGTGGCTCTTGAGGAGCTGCTCGCTCCGGGGGATCTTGTAGCCGATGGTGTAGATGGGGACGTCGACCCGCCGGGCGATCTCGAGGGCCTGCTCGGGGGTCGCCTGGCTGTCGTTCTCGATGCCGTCCGTGAGGAGGAGCAGGGCCCTCTTCTCGTTCTTGGCCCTCGTCGCGAACTCGGGCGAGACGGCCACGGCGTCGTTGAGGGCGGTCTGGCCGTAGGCCTCGGTTTTTTCGAGGACGCGGAGGAATTCCGTCTTGTCCACCGCGTGCTTGGCGGCGACCTCGACCTGGCCGTCGGCGAAGATGAGCAGGGCGACCTCGTCCCGCGGGCGGAGCAGGTTCGTGGCCAGGTTCCGGAGGGCCGCCTTGCATTCGGCGAGCTTGTCCTCGAGAGCCATGCTGCCGCTGACGTCGAGGAGGACGGTCAGGCTGAGCGGCGCCCCGAAATCGTGCATGAAATAGGTCAGGGGCTTTTTCTTGTTGTTCTCGAAGACGGTGAAGTCCTTCTCCAGGAGGTTGTTGACGAACCGGCCCTTGCCGTCCTGGACGGTGACGGCGATGGTGATGGCCCGGATGGTGTATTCGTAGGCGGCTTGGTCTTGCTTTTTCTCCTGGGCAAAAGAGCCTTGCGCCGGCCAGAGAGCGACCAGGGAGACGAGGCAAATCACCAACGAGACATTGTTTTTCATCGTGATAGCGAGGGCAGAGTATTTATAATACCACAGCACCACAAATCAAGCAGTTCCAGGAGGCCCACGACTCGAGGTGCCCCTTGTGGTGGATGATCTGTCGATGAATGAAAAGGCCGACTTCAGGAAACCCGGCGTCGACCCTTGGTCGAACTCCTCTTCGGCGTCAGGCTGCTCGATATCGGGCGAATAGAACTGGATACTGCAGCCGTTGCCCACCGCTTCGACTTAGCAGAAGGGCGGCGCCGTCCACCTGGCGCAGTCGAGCTTTATCAACAGCTCTTCCTCTTCTTGCACATTCTCGCCGAATTTTTTCGGCCGCTCCAGAAGCCTCCTCTCGAGCTTCTTTGCGTCAGCCATGAGTCGAATGAAATACACGGGGGGGATGAGGGAAAAAAGGCCGGCCGCGATGATGAAGTTCACACTATCTGCCCGTCCTTTTCACAAAGCCCCGCAGATCCTTTTCCCAAACACGGGTAATTCGTTTCCCTCCAAGGTGGAAGGCCTTAAGCTCGCCCTTTGCAATCCAGTAGTGAACGCTCCGCCGTGTGACCCCAAGCGCCTGGCAGATGTCCTTGATGGCATACATCCTCTCCATTCCATCAACTCTCTTGGCCTATCGTCGGCATGGTAGTCTCACACGGGGAAAGTTTCTTAAATATTTCACACCCTTGCACACTTGTCAAGTCCATTTTTCTTGGGCCTTTTTCATATAAAATCGCCCTCTGCCGAAGAGGGAGCACCTGAGCTAAAAAATAAGCTGTTTTTAGCGGAAACGGGTCGGTCTGCGGCAGGAACTCCCGGGGCTGGAATGACCAGATAAGTTGTTGATATTAATTTGAAAACAGGTGAGGTGGATGAGTATCAAGGGGTTGAACCCTAATATCAGTGCTTTCGTTGGATATATCCGGCACAATTCAATAGCCTCTGAAATTCAGGCATTGCAACAGTTTATCTCCAACTAAAAGACCGAAAATCACCATTTTCCTACCTCTATCTCGCAGGGCTCGGGACTCGACCGTATTGCCACTTGGGGGCTGTTGAGGAGGCCATGTATCTGTACCAATATAGGATCGTGGAAAAGTGACGGTTGTTTGCTCGATGATGGGACCGGACCAAGAGGGGTTATAAAAGAGGAGTGGGGTCAGGCCAGGGCTGAATTTAAGAGCTATGTCGAGGCCGCTGTGGTTGGGCGAGGTGTTCGGTCTTCCTTGATCGTGGTCGGCTGGGCCGCGGGGGCATGACATGGGGCCAGCCTTGTCAGGTTGCAATCCACCGTCCATCGGGAATAAAATACGAGCTGTAAGCGTTATGCAGAACATGAGGGCGGCGGATGACGGGATCGAAAAACTCGTCGGGAACCTGTCCTCCTATCTCGTCTCGAAACTCAACTCCCTGGGATATCAAAAATATGGGATAGAAAGGGACGATCTCCTCCAGGAAATCCACATCAGGATCTGGAAAGCCTATAAAGACGATAGCCGTAACATCCAATATTTCAACGCTTACCTCAAGAAGATCGTCTACTCGGTGTTTATCAACGAGATCAACAGGATCAACAAGGAGCACCAGGCGCTCGTGATGGGAGGCGAAAGCTTGAACCCGGTCAACGGCGCCAACGGCCACAGCCCGGCCGCGGACCTCTCCTTAAAGAACGTCCTGGTGGACTCGCTTGACGACCTCAACGAAACGAAACAGCAGGTGATCAAACTCCGCTTGGAGGGCTTCTCGTTCAGCGAAATCGCCCACCTCAACCAGTGCTCCGTGCGAAAAACTCACCGCATTTTTTATAGCGGCCTCAAGGACTTGAAGCATAAATTGGGGGGGAAGGGGATCCACTATGAAGACTAATCTGGCCGAAGTCTCCCGGGTTTACCGGGACTATTTACGGGATAAAAAGCCGGCCGGTGGAAGGGCTTGCCCGACGATCGAGCGCTTGGCCCAATGCGTCCTGGCCGACGTGCCCGGAAAAGAGCGGACCGAAATCGTCGGGCACGCCGCGAATTGTGCCGCCTGCGCGGCAGTGCTGAAGGACCTCCTCGATATCTCGGCGGAAACGGACAGGGTCGCCGCCGAGATCAAACGTTCCGCCGGGCGGGGGCAAGCCGGCGAATCCAGGGAAGCGAAGGCGTTTTGGGGCCGGCTGACCGGGAAGCCGGCGGTTGCCGTTATGGCGGGGATTTTTGTCCTCGCGGTCATCACCTTTTCGATTTTCCGGCTCCTGGACCGCTCCGGCACGAGGGGCGGGCCCGAGGCGAGGATTCTCCTGGTTTCCCCGGTCGCCGGCTCGTTATCGAGAGACGGACTCGAATTCCGGTGGGAAAGCCTGGCCGGCGCGGACCATTATACGGTGGAACTGTTCGATAAATCGCTCAAACTCGTCTGGCGAAGCGGCCCGGTCTCGGGAAACGTGGTTCGCCCCGCAGACGCAGTCGGCAAGGACGTGAACGCGGGCGAGACATATTTCTGGATGGTGACGGCCGTCATGGGCGATCATTCGGAGATAAAATCGAGACTCGCGGAGTTCTCGGCCAAAAAGTGACTTTTCAGAATTCCCCGGTCAGCGTATAAGAAGCCCAGTAATAGGGGTGGCCGTATTTCGTGCCCGCCATTTTCCGCTTGGCGATCTGAAGGGCCCGGGCCTTGCCCGCCCCCTGGAAATAAGCGTCATAAAAATAGTCCATGAACGCCGCGCCGGCCTTGTCGTGGACGGGCCATAACGTCGAGATGACGGACCTGGCTCCCATGTAGAAGAAAATTCTGGGCAATCCCAGGATTCCCTCGTTCCGGACGATCTTGCCCCTGCCGGTCTGGCAGACAGGACGACGAGGTCGGCGTTTGTCCGCATGTCGTACATTTCCGAAGCCTGGAGGAAGCCGTCCTCCGCATCGTCCGGGCCGGCGGAAAAGACGAGCGAGGAGCGGAGCGGGTAACGGTCGTCCGAGAAGGCGTGACAGGCCAAATGGATCAGACGATAGGCCTCCAGATCCAGGCGCTTGAAGGCCCCCTCCGTCGCCTTGTCCCCGGAATAGAGGGCGGCTTTTTCCGGCGGGACTCTCTTGGCCAACCCCGTCATTTCCCTCCGGGCATGCGGAATCGAGGCCATGACAAAGCCGTTTCTTTTATAGAGCTCATCCAGCACGGAGGCGGCCGAGTAGGCGCCTTCGGCCGTTGACCGTCGGCCCAGCCGGGGGTACTCCGGGACCCCGAAAGCCAGGGCCTCCTTTGCGTAGGGCACTTTCGGCTTGCGCGCCAGGTAAAAGAGGGCCGAGGCCGAGGGTGCGTAAGAGATGACGTACCGGTCGTTGAGATAGCTGCCGTCGGAGGAAGGGCCGGCCCCCGGGAGAGCCAGGGTTTCGAAGGGCAGACGGAAGAGGATGCCGTCGGGGACGATGATCAGGTGATCGACGGAGGCGGGGATGAAGCCTTCGGCGGGCAGGAGCAGGTCCGCGTAGAGACGCCGGGCGGCGGGGAGGCCTTTCGAGGCCGGGATCGAGGGGTCTTCCAAAAAGCTGAGGTAGGCGGTCAGCGAATCCTGAACGGATTGGGCCGAGGGGAGCGCGACGAGATGGAAGGAGCTTTTCGTGACGCAGATCAGGTAAGACCGTTCGTCACCGAGAAGATATTCGACCAAGGCCGTCCGGTCCGTTAAAAGAGAATTTTGGAGGGTATTGAGGGAAAGGGGGATCGTGAGAGCGGCCGTCGCATCGCCCTGGAGTTGTTTGTCGAACACGGCGGCGTCCAGCATGTCGTCGATATACTTGATCCTCGACTGCAGCTCCTCATTGCCGGCCTGGTTCCGGGCGCCGCGCGAAAGCTCCTTCAGGAGGGTCAGCCGTTCGCCGTTCAGCTTGTCGGCGATGAGATTCCCGGCGTCATCGGGCGGGCGGGCGCCTTTGCGCCGGGAGCGCTTTGTTAAATATTCCATGAAGGACCTGGCCCGGTAGCTTTCCGAGACGCGGTAGAGCTCGCGCTCGAAGGTCCCGGGAGAGCCCTTCCCGGACAGCTTATAGCAGAGTTCGATAAGGGCTTGGAAAGGCTCGCGGCTCCGGCTGATGAATTCGGCCCGGTTGGTGTCATTGGCTATGCGAGAGCCCTCGCCGTTGATGACCCCGAGGGCCTCGTTATAGAAGGCCATCGCCTGCCCATCATCGTTTCGCCACTCCGCGCAGCGTCCGAGGCCGTAGGCCGACCTGATCAGCTGAAGAACATCGTTGCTTTGTTTGGCCGCGGCCTGCGCTTCTCGATAATACGTCTCCGCTTCCGCGACCTCGCCTTTCTTGAGGGCGATCGCGGCCAGATTCAACACGATCATCCCGGACAAGGCCGACGTTTTGTCCGTCTTGACCTTGTCGAGAGCGGGGAGGAGCAGGGCTTTCGCTTCATCGAGACGGCCCTGGTCCACGTAGACGCCGGCCATGCCGTTCAAGGCATGGAGGTATAAATCTGCGCCGCCCTCCCTTTTTTTCAGGTTGAGATAGGCCGTAAAGCATTCCATGGCGCGCGAGTAGTATTCCGGATCTTGGAAATTATTCGCGAGAGCTTGGAAGTTTTGGCCCAGATTTATCAACAACGAAGACTGGAAGGGGCCCTGGTTCTCGGGATCGATGCACTTTATGGCATCAGACATATAATCAAGCGCTTTTGTATAGTCCCCGAGGGCGACATAAACGCTAGCAATGTTATTGAGGCATACGTTGGCGTCTTTGCTTAAAGGCAGCTCTCGAACATAAAACAAAGATCTAAGAAAATAACTTAGGGCATGAGAATAATCGCTGTTTATCAAATAATAGCCGCCGATGTTGTGCGCAGCCCGGCAGGCCTCGACCCTGTGGTTGAGGGATTGTGCCAAATTCAGGGCTTGGATATTCAAATCGAGGTATTTTTCCATCGTGTTGGGGGATCCCAAATAATTCGAGCTCCAGGATCTTAGGGTTTTTAGTTCGTAAGCCTTGTTCCCGATCGCCCTAGATTTGATCCAGGCTTCTTCAAAATCCGGGTTCGAAGCGGACAAATCCCCCGAAGCCCTCAATTTTATAGCGCTAGCATAGTGTTCTTGGACCGCTAGTTCGGCTTCGATCGATGACTTTTCTTCGCGAAAACCCAAGGCAGAGGCGAGTTCGAGGGCACTACGACAGCTCTCTATCGCCTCTGGATTACGGTCGGCGTACCAATAAAGAATAGCCAAATAACGGAAAATTTCTAATTGGTCACGATCCCCGGTCCCGGCCAGGCCAAGCCGCTTGTTGAAATGGGCGATGGCCAGCTCGTATTCCCCTTTCTCCAACAGGTCCCTGCCGACCGCCGCCCAGGGTTTTTCCTTTAACGGGCTCGGAGGAGATATCGCTCCGGACTGGAGAGGCCAGAGCGCCGCCCCCAGGAGGGTGAAGAGAACAAGCAGATTGAGCCGCGAACCCCGAGAAAATAAGAGCAAAACGACTCTCCGCCTGGCCATCAGAGGATGGGCTTTAGGTTACCAGATTCACCCCGGCAATACAAAAAGCAGACATCTTGGCTTGAACTTGAGGAACTGAATCAGAGAAAAAATTGAAGAAAACGCACTGATCAAGGAAATTCGACTAAAATCTCGTGTCTTTATAGTTGAAGGAGAAAAAAATGAAAAGTTCCATTGGCAAAAAAGTCGTTCTTATTGCGCTCGCCTGCGTCTTTTCTATGGGCCTGGTGATCGCGGTCTTGTACGCCGGCTCCAACACTCCGAAAAAGGACTCCTACATTGAGGTGGGTGGCGGTAAAATTGTGTATGTTCCCAGGACTACACAATACGTGAAATTCAACGGCCAGATTCGTAAAATTGTAAGGTTCGCTTCGACTCTCAGCGAAGGCGAAAAAGATTGCAAATGTCCTAAATGTTGCGATGGATACTGTTATGTTATCGTATATTCCGACAGCGTTCCCGGTAGCAATCCGATTTTGCCCTTGTTTGTTATATGGCTATCTTGTACCTAGATAGGGCTCCCTAGCGAACGGCCAACAAAAAAAGGACCTTCTCAACAATCCTTTTTCTTCTCATTATCAAGGTCGCTTTGCGAGGCACTTTGTTCTAGGGCGTTTCTGCTCGCCTGGCCAAAACCGCTTCCCCCGTGGAATTCCCCCGGGATCGTCGCCAACTGAGATAGCGCGGGACGCGGAGTTCCCGGCCTGAGGACCCAACTATTTTTCAATTTAGGCATAATTCTCCGAGACTGACAACCTGATTCCAGCCTGGCCGTCTTCGAGCCTGAGCCGGCGGCACGTCGGGCGCAAAATTGTTCAAAACATGAACACATTATTTTTTTAAATATTTCAGGTATTTCTCCGAAAAAATCCGGTCTTTATAGTCGGAGGTAAGTTCTATTGTCTCTATTTTGGCTGACCCCACGATAAGAACAAGGGAGGCGACCATGGAGATGAACAAGGAAGCGGCGAGGATCTCGAAAGAGGATTTTGATTCTCTCTGCCCTTTCTGCAAATCACTGGCCATCTATCAATTGGGGGAGCATAGAGAGAAGGGCCATGGCTCTTTTTGGTATTCCGATTGTCCCGAGGCCAAGGTCGAAGAGTGGAGATGCGCCGTCTGCTTCAGATCCTTTATCCTGTTTTGAGCAGGTGTCATCGGTAAGGAGGAAGGGACATGAGAGCTTTTAACTTTCCGCAAGGACAGCTGCGGCGCGAGCATGCAGAGGCAGAAGTACGGCAAACAAGAACAGTGGGGGTGGACTATCACGTCTAATCGCTGACCGAAGTAAAGAAGATGATTGAGGACGGGAGGGTTGTTCCAATGACAAAACGTCCGACGAAAACGAAGAAGTTGGAGCATGCTTTCCCTCCCAGTACGATGACAACGGAGGAAAAGAAGGAGCATAACGAGCGCATGGATCAAGGACTGGTAAAGCTTGGCCTTTTCATAATAACAAGTCACCTTCAGAAGTTCGTAGAAAACCGCTCGCTCCAAGCGGTATTTAAGGAACATGACCTGGTGGTCTCCTGGGACGACGAGAAGAAGGAGGTGGTCGCGGTGACCAGTCCGCGACGACCAGCAAAATCCAAGAAGGGATGAGCAAGCTGTCTGAGGACTGCTTGACGTCAAGCAAGCGCGTCATCCTCACCCTGTTCACTCTTGGGGAAGTGTTTAAAGAAAGGAGAAGAATTGGGGTCAGGCCAGGGCTAAATTTAAAAACTATGACAGGGCTTTCTCCCGGGCACCCTAGATAGCGGCGCTGAGGAGCGCGTTGGGGGCTTAAAAGTCGCTGTCGTCCGGCAGCGGGCGTGGGGAGGCGAGACTCCGGGCACGCCGACATGATGGGAAACGCGCTCCGGCAAGCTATCATGCCAAGTCAGGGAGAGCCGCCTTAAGAACGAGGGGAATCCCGGTCAAAAGGAGGCCCTTAATCTGGTAAGAAAAAGCCCCGCCTGAAAATCGCCTCCATACAGGCCCCTCCAAAATTGGCCCTAAAGCCGATCCTTCACCCTGCCGGCCGGCCGTTTGCCCCAGTTTGCCTACGGCTGTCGGCCGGCAACCTCCAACACTCCCTCCCCCAAGCCCACCAACGCCCAAACTGCCGCCGGGCAAGCCTCATCTCTATCTTGATACTTGTTGCAGTACACGGGGATATCGTAGTAAAGCTTCTCCTCTCTTTCGGATTGCCGTTCGAAGAGAGTTTATGATGGCCTCCTCCTTATGTAAATCTGCGAACATCACTGTACACTACCTTCGCCGGCTCAAGCTCATAAAATAGATCAGCGTATAACCGTCGAGAAATCGTCCCAATCATCCATCCCATCGAAGTCCTTCAGCCTGCATGCAAACATAGAAAAGTCTACGCGGAATGGCTTGTCCTCAACGAAGGCGGGGCGGCATTAGCCCGAGGCCGGAGAACAACGGAAGACTATGGGAAACGATGGAAGGAAAAAGTTCCGGGCTCCCCCTCGTAAGTCGTTGATTCTCTCGGGTCAACAGGGGAAAATCAGGTGGGGTCAGCGAGGGATCAAAAGTTTACTGGCTTTCCTGCGCCACGTGTCGATTTCCTCCCAGTTGACCCGGCTACAAACACTCTGCCCTGCCTGAAGATGCGTCCGGCGATTGCCGTCCTAGAGCCGCCAAAAGAACCACTCATTCCCTAAGGGTGAAGGCAAGTCGAGTCCATTGGGCGTGTTGAAACTGGCCTTGACGTCCCATGAATGCGGACCTATCATACGGGCAAGCGCAAGTATCAGATGTACTGTCGGGGAGAGTCCTTGATTCGCGGGGAATGAAATAGGAGAAAAAGTTGAGACGATCACTTAAGTACTGGATCGGTTTTTACATCAGCCTTGTAGGTTTTCTCTTTGTTTGGGAAATCGGCAGAAACATGGTCAACGGACCTATTTTGTTCTGAGGCATCTTTAGCGACTATCGGCTCTACTTAGGGATTATTTTTTTGGTAATTGGATTCTTATTACAGAACTCTGGGCTAAAACCAAAGACCTGAGCAAGGCTTCTGGCCTAGGCTAATGCACCAAATACTTGTATCTAAAAATGCGATAGTCGGTGGGGTCAGCTCGTAAAGTAGTTTTTAACCTTTATCCGCCACCTGACGATGCGGCCGGCGATTGCCGGGCTGAGGTCAAAGCCGCCTGTCGGCATTAAGTGCTCCCATAGGGGAGAAAAGTAAATCAGGTGAGCTGCAAGTGATTTTGGCATATAATGAAATAGGCATGACGGAGGGGATAATGAAACGGGAAATTATTATCCTGAGCACGTTTACCTTGTTATGTTGGGTAGTAGGTTTTATAGT
>Ga0214473_10003227_pt1 | contig 19860 bp, 22 predicted proteins | sample RVTome_7_FD_203509 | JGI IMG/M metagenome (GOLD analysis project Ga0214473, IMG submission 203509) | Soil microbial communities from uranium-contaminated site in the Upper Colorado River Basin, Wyoming, United States - RVT98D197 | ecosystem: Environmental > Terrestrial > Soil > Contaminated >... | reverse complement strand
AGATGCTCGCGCTGCGGCAGCCCACCGCCGCGGACCTCCGGTTCATCGCCGCCGCCATGAAGATCAACCCCGACATGGAGCGGATCGGCGACCAGGCGATCAACATCACCGAGCGTGCGGAGCACCTCCTCACAGTTCCCCCGGTGAAACCGCTGATCGACATCCCCCGGATGGCGGAGATCGCCAAGGAGATGCTCCGGGACGCGCTCGACGCCTTCGTGAACGGGAACGACGAGCTCGCCTACAACACCATAAAGAAGGACGACCTTGTGGATCAGCTGAAAGACCAGGTGTTCCGGGAGCTGTTGACCTACATGATGGCCGACCCGACCACGATCCCGCGGGCGCTCGACCTCATCCTGGTCTCCCGGCACGTGGAACGGATCGCGGACCATGCGACCAACATCTGCGAGGACGTGATCTTCATGGTCAAGGGGAAGGACATCCGGCACCAGGGTCCGTTGGCGTAACATCCCGCAACCCGGCTGGCCGGGGCCGGCCGGCCGACGCCTACATCACCCTGCGGACCGTCTCCTGCGAGGTCTGCTCGCGCTTCTCCCGGACGTCGAGGATGTCGTCCGCGACCAGCTCCAGGACGTCCCGCATCCCTCTCTCGTCTAAACGCCAGCAATTGACGTAGAAGCCGTACAGCAGCCGGCCGACGTTCTCGGCGCTCCCGAACACGACATTGCGGGTATTTTCCTTTTCCTTCGTAAGGAGAAGGAAGTTGTCCACGGGTGCCGGCGGGCCGCCGTCCACCGAGATGGAAAAGGTTTTATTGTCGTCCGAAACCAGGATCTCGATTTTCATATCCTACCTCCTGTCGGTAAGATGTAGATCGGGGCAAAAAAATTCATCCCGTGGAGGATTTTCATGCGCTACCTGATCCTCGGAAGCGGTCCGGCGGGAATCGCCGCAGCACGGGCGGCCCGGCAGATGGAACAGGACGCGGAAATCGTCGTGGCCACCGAGGAGTCCGCATCCCCGTACCTGCGGCCCCATCTTCCCGACGTCGTTTCCGGAGAGAAGGAGGCCGGCGCCGTCGCCGACCCACAGGGAAACGCGCTGGCCGCGGAGAGGATCGAGGTCCGCCAAGGCAAGCGGGCGCGGCGGGTCGACGCCGCCAGGAACCGGGTGACCTTCTCCGACGGGACGGAGGAAACGTACAACTTCCTCCTCGTGGCCACGGGCGGAAAGCCGATCGTCCCCCTCGCGCTGATGGGGTGCCCGGGGTCCTTCCTCCTGCTGAACTCCCTGGGGGACGCGCTCCGGATCCGGGCCCGCGCGATGCGCTCCGACGCGTCGCTGGTCTACGGCCCCGGCTACCTCGGAATCGAGGCCGCCCGGGCGCTGCGCAAGCTGGGCCAGGAGGTGACCTGGGTGAACCCGGGGCTACCCCGTTTCGGGAACCCCATCTCCGGAGAGATCGAGGTGAAGATCACGGAGAAGCTCCGGAAGAACGGCGTGCGGATCAAGGAAGGGACCGGTATCGCCGATGCTCTCGACCTGGACGGAGGGACGTACAACGTCCTGACGACGGGCGGCGAGACGATCCGCTGCCAGATGATCGTGGTCGCCACGGAGCGGCTCCCCGCGGTCGGATTCCTGGAGGGAAGCGGGGTGAAGGTGGGTACCGGGGCGCTCGTCGACGAATATCTTCGGACCAACGTCTCCAACATCTTCGCGGCGGGCGACTGCGCGGAAGTGTTCGACATCAACCGAAGGGAAAGCCGCATCAACTTCGGATGGCGCAGCGCCATGAAGCAGGGGCAGCTGGCCGGGGAGAACATGGCCGGCGGCGGCAAGCTCTACATCCGGAACACGGAGGACTACTTCGGGCTGCTCTACGGCCCGCCGTTGCCGGAGCGGTTCAAGTAGGTCAGGGTCGGTGCCTAATAGTCTATCCCTTTCTCGGCCTCGATTCCGATCTCGAAGGGATGCTTGACGCTCCGCATCTCGGTCACCAGGTGGGCAAGCCGAAGGACCTCCTCGTGGGCGCCCCTCCCGGAAAGGATCAGGTGGACGTTTTCCGGCTTCTCCCGGACCAGCGAGAGGACGTCCTCCAGATCGATCAACCTCAGGCGCACGGCGACGTTCACCTCGTCCAGGATCACGATGTCGTACTTCCCGGAGAGCATCCTCTCCCGGGCGGCCGCGAGCGCTTCCCGGGCGGCGTCCGCGTGCACGTAGAACGGCAGCGCATCGCCCATGATGCCGACGAACCCCTTCCCCATCGGGATCAGCTCGAACTCGGGAGCCAGGCGCTTCGCCCCGTCGAGCTCGCCGTAATGCAGCGAACCCTTGATGAACTGGATCATGACGACCTTCATGCCGTAGCCGACCGCGCGCACCGCCATCCCGAGACAAGAGGTGGTCTTCCCCTTGCCGTCCCCCGTCAGTACCAGGACGAGGCCGCGGCGCTTCTTTTCCGGAATCCGGTCTTTCTGTTGGGGCATCCGGGTCTCCCAAAGCTTCGTGCTTCCCCCGGCAGGATTTCTCCGGGCAAACTTAGGATGTCGCAAAACCCTTTCCGTTTCCGCCGCCCCGGTACGATAATTATCTACCGGCTGAAGCTGACGGCTCGCATCTTTTTTGCGGAGCGCCCGCAGCTGTCTTAGCCGGTGACAGGAAGGCATCAAGTTAACTGCCAGGAGGCGGCGATGGCGACGGAGAAGGGGCGCTGCATGGTCTGCGGGAAGGAAAAGGAGATGACCGACGCGATCTGCGACCTATGTAAGGCGGAGATCCGCGGGGAGGCCGTCGACAAGCAGAAGCAGATCAAGAAGGACGCGGAGCGGGAGCTCCGCAAGGAAGGCGTGAAACCCGAAAAAAAATGAGGCCGGCCCCGGAATCCGTATCCGGCTCCTGCGGCGGCCTTCCGTCCTATCCCTCCCGTACGATCCCGGCGAACTTCTTCCCGAATTCCACGCAGGCGGCGAGGTCGGCCTCGGAAGGGGCCATCCGGACCCGCACGGGCTCCAGAGACACCTTGAGGCGCATGGATGCCAGGATGTCATGCACCGTCTTGATCGCCTCCCCGCTCCAGCCGTAGGAGCCGAACACCGACGCGGGCTTCCCCTTGACGTTCAGCACGACCAGGTTGGCGATCAATTGGAGGATCGGCTGCGGCACGTTGCCGTTCAGCGTTGGGGTGCCGAACAAAAACCCCGCCGCCGTCTCGAACTCGTCGATGATCTTCTCCATCGGAACTTCCACCGCGTTCATCAGGACCGGCACGAGCCCGCCCGCAGCGACCCCTTCGGCCACCTTGCGGGCCATCGCGGCGGTATTCCCGTAAGCGGACGCGTAGAGGATCGCGACTTTCGTTTCCGTAACCCGGGAGAGGATGGAGGCCCGCTCCTCGTACCAGGCGATGTACGATCGGGGGTCTTTCCGCAGGATCGGCCCGTGGGACGGCGCGATCATCGAAATCGGCAGGTCCTTCAGCCGCCCGCACGCCTTGAGGACATGCTCCTTGTAGGGCCGCATGATGGTGCTGTAGTAGAACTCGAACGCCTGTCTCGCCTTCGCCGGTTCCGCAAGCTCGTCGTTGTAGTACTCCGGGCTGGAGAAATGGGCCCCCAGGAAATCGCACGGAAACAGGATCCCGTCTTCGACGAGGTAGGTGAGGATGGTGTCCGGCCAGTGCAGGAACGGCGCGTTGATGAACCGGAGCGTTTTCCCGCCGAGGGGAAGCACGTCGTTGTCGTTCACGATCCGGGAATGGAACCCCGCGTTGACCAGGTTGTCGACGAACGTCTTGGCCGACCGGGAAAGCAGGACCGTCACCCCGGGGTTGCGCTCCAAAAGGTCCACCAGGGCCCCGGCGTGGTCCGGCTCCGAATGGTTGACGACGACGTAATCCAGTTTCTCCACCGGGAGGAACGCGGCGACGTTGCGGAACAGCTCCTCCGCGAACGGGCGCTTTACGCAGTCGATCAGCGCGGTCTTTTCGCTTCCCTGGACAAGGTAGGCGTTGTAGGTGGTCCCGTATTCCGTGGGGATGACGATGTCGAAAATCTTCAGGCCCGGGTCCTTTGCCCCCACCCAGTGGACCCCCGGCGCAAGCGTCGTCGGCATGCCGGCTATTCCTTCACCATTTCGAATTCGTCCTTACCCGCGCCGCAAAGCGGGCAAACCCAGTCGTCCGGGATGCTTTCGAACGGCGTCCCCGGGTCGATGCCGCTGTCGGGGTCGCCCTCCGCGGGATCGTAGATGTAACTGCACACGATGCATCTCCACTTCTGCATGCGGTCCTCCTCCACGGATCAGGGAGAATGGGAAAAATCATTATATCCGCCGCGTCGCGCGAACCGCAAGACGGCCTCCGCGACCTTTTCCGGGGAATCCGGCCCCTTTGGCCCCCCGCGAGAGCGAAGCCGCTCCCAGGTTTCTTCGGGGAACCCCGGCGGGATCAGGGCCAAACCCGGGCGCACGATCCCGACGCGGATCTCCGGAGAGAGAATCCTTTCCCAAGCTTGCGCCTGCCCTTCGAGGGCCAGCTTCGAGAGGCAGTACGGCAGGTAGGAGGGCCAAAGCCGCCCCGCCCCCGCGTCCCCCACGAAAAGGACCGCGCCGCCGGGCCTTCGGCGAAGCAGGGGGAGAAGACGCCGGGTGAGAAGGAACGGACCGCGCAGGTTCACCGCGAAGACGGAATCCCAGGCCCGCGGGGACAGGGATTCCACCGGCGTGCGCGGGAAGACAGCCGCATTATGGACGAGAAGATCGAGGCGTCCGCACTCCTTCTCCAGCAGGCGGGCCATGCGGGTAAACGTTTCCGGGCGCGCAAGGTCGAGGGACCGCGCCATTCCGCCGATCTCCCCGGCGAGGGACTCCGCTTCCGAGCGGGCGGCGCGGTACGTGAGGACGACGAAATAACCGGCACGGGAAAGCTTCCGGGAGATCGCGGCCCCGATCCGACGGCCGCCGCCGGTGACCAGCGCCACCCTTCTCCCGTCGCGGGCTAAAATCATTGGATCCGGACGAACTTTTCCTTGGGCGCTCCGCACACGGGGCAGGGATCGGGCGGTTCCTCGCCCTCGTGGATATATCCGCAGACGGAGCATTGCCACTTTTTCATCGGCCGTACCCTTTCCGCCGTAAGTTTGCCGTCCCTCTACCAAATACCATAAACCCGATGCAGCGGATAGCGGGCACGGATGGCACCCGGCCCGCTATAATAAGGAGATGGAAGAAATGGTCCGGTCGGTCGTGGAAGGCCCCTATATCGCAATCGACGTCGAAACCACCGGGCTCGATCCGTCGGGAGGCCACAGGATCTGCGAGATCGCGTTGCTCAAGTTTCTCCGCGGAAACGTCATCGACTCGCTGGTTTCGTTCATCGATCCTCTCCGTCCCATCTCTCCGGGAGCGTCCGCAGTCAACGGCATCACCGATTTCATGGTTTCCGGGGCGCCTCTCTTCGCCGACCTCTTTCCCAGGATTCTCACATTCATCGGGAACGACGTGCTGGTCTTCCACAACGCGCCGTTCGACCTCTCCTTCCTGCGGGCGGAAGCGCGCCTGGCGGGGGGGGAGTGGCCGCCGAACCGCGTTGTCGACACGCTGCGGCTCGCCCGCGGCAGCGGGCGGTTCCGGGACCATTCCCTGTCCTCCGTCTGCAGGGAACTGGGGATCGGCACTTCCTTCCACCGGGCGGAGGGAGACGCCTGGGCCGCCGGGAAACTGCTGCTCTTTCTTGACACACCAATCCCCCCGCCATAGGCAGATAAATAATGGTCCTTGCATTGTTCCATGGACCGGAATCAGTATATTTCTTACACCTGCTCAACCTCTGAAAGGAGGAGGCCTTCGATGAGGATCAGACGAGGGAATGTTCTACTTGCCGGTTGCATTTTCCTCTTGGGGTTTCTGGTCGGATGCGCAGGGCTCGAGTATGCCCCGAAGCGCCAAATCTTGTGCTATCACAAGGAGTTGCCGGCCGCCGATCGGGCCGTGGAGGCGGCAAGGAAAGCCGGCAAGGACAAGGAATGTCCCGAGGATTTCCGGGCGGCCGAGAAGATGAAGGACGAAGCGTACGAGATTTACTGGTCCTGCCGGACCGCGGAGGGAATCGCGAAGGCGAATGAGGCCACCAGCCGGGCGAATGCCCTGTGCCCGAAGAAAGCCGAGGTGCCGAAGCCCGCACCCGTGGTGGAACCGCCGCCGGCACCGCCCCCTCCTCCGCCGCCGGCGCCCGAACCGGCACCCGCACCCGCGCCGCCTCCTCCGCCTCCTCCGCCCGCGCCGAAGCCGGTAAAGGAGACGATTTCACTCAAGATCGAGTTCGATACCGCAAAGGCCGACATCAAGCCGAAGTACAACGACGAGCTGGCGAAGGTCGCCGCCTACTTGAAGAAATATCCGGAGACGACCGTGACGATCGAGGGCCACACCGACAACGTCGGCGGGGAGAAATACAACCAGAAGCTTTCCGAGCAGCGCGCGGATAGCGTGAAGAAATACCTCGTCGAGAAGCTCGGCGTCGATGCCTCCCGGATTTCGACGAGGGGATACGGACTGTCGAAGCCCGTCGCGGACAACAAGACGAAGGAAGGCAAGCAGAAGAACCGCCGGATCGAGGCGATCTTCCGGTAGGAGACGTCAACTCCGAAGACACCGCCATAAAAGCGAATGCACAAAGGCCGGGAGGGGCACCCCCCCGGCCTTTCTTTTTCCTCGTGGAACGATTTCCCGCCGGAGTGAAATCCGCCGCGTCAGCCCTTCTTCTTTGGCGACTGCCGACGGGAACTCGCTTTCTTGGCGCCCAGACTGCGGCGAAATGCCTTCTCGAGACCGGCCAGGAGCTCCGCGCGGCGGTCGTAGAGCCGCCGGTGAGGACGCTTCCCCGCGCGGGCCAGCGCGTACGCGGTTAGGATCGGCATCGCCACCGTGGAATCGAGGTAGCAGACCACGGAGTCGGGGAGCCGGTCGGGGTCGACCTTCCCCCACGAAACCGCCTCGGAGGGAGTGGCCCCCGAGAGCCCTCCCGTATCGGGCCGGGCGTCGGTGATCTGCAAAAAATAATCGTGCCCCTTCTCCGCGATCCCCAGGACCTCCTGGATCTGCGGCTCGGTCTGGAGCATGAAGTTCTTCGGGGAGCCGCCGCCGAAGATCCACACGGCGCTCAACCCTTTCTTCTTGGCCGCATGGACGAGGGCCGCGGTCTCGTTGACGTCGGCGGAGACGTCGATCCTGGTCCCCCGGCCCAGCAATCTCATCGCCGCGACGTTCATCCCGATGGAGGAATCGCCGGGGGAGGACGTGTACACCGGCACCCCGTACCGGTGCGCGGCGGAGAGGATGCTCACCTCGCCCAAGCGAAGGGTCTTCTCCCGCTCCGCCATGTACCTCCCGAGGCGGTAGTGAAACTCCGCCGTGCCCATCTCCGCCTGGAACTCCGGGGCGTCGAGAACCTTGCGGAAGAAGGCGTCCGTGTCGAGGAGGACGTCGTAGGAGAAGAGGACGTCGTAGATGCGGACGACCCCCTCCTCGCGCAGGACCCGGTCGTCCAGGAACGGGGAGCCGGCGTGCATCTTCATTCCCAGCCCGAAGTGGACGTCGTGGTAAAGGTTGGCTCCGGTCGACACGATCCAGTCGACGAACCCCGCCTTGAGGAGCGGCACCACGCAGGAGACGCCCAGGCCCGCCGGGGTGAGCGCCCCCGAGAGGGAAAGCCCCACCGTCACCTCCGGCCGCAGCATCTTTTCCGCCAGCAGCCGCGCCCCTTCCCTCAGCCGGCCGGCGTTATACGCCAGGAAGTACCGGTCGACCAGGTCGGCGGCCTTGACCTCTTTCCCGACGGGAGGGGGAAGGATTCTCGCCCCCCGGAGATAACGCGACGGTTTCCTGCTCATGTCGAATGCCACCTCGGGATCGAGAACTGTTCGGGAAAACGAAATTGACCGCATTATACCCCGGAGATCCAACCAGACATTTGAAATTCCCTCCCCCTTCCGGTCTATAATTGACGCGTGGCCGAACGTCGCGTCCCTGAAAAGGCGGAAATCTCCGCCATCTACGAAGTCGGGAAAATTCTCACTTCGACGATGAACCTTTCCCGCGCCCTGGGCACCTCGCTGCGGACCCTGCAGAGCATCCTCGGCTTCGACCGCGCCGCGATCCACCTCCCCGACGCGGCGACGCGGGAGATCCGGATGGAAGTGGCCGCCGGCTACACGGCCGAGGAACGAAGCCGGGCGCGCTACGTTTGGGGAGAGGGGATCGTCGGCAAGACGATGAAATCGGGGAGCCCGATCGCCCTACCGGACGTCCGCCAAGAGCCCTCGTTCCTGGACAAGACGCGCGCGCACGTCAAGAGCGGGGAACCTCTCTCCTACATCTCCGTCCCCATCAAGATCGGCGCCGAGGCGCTCGGGGTCCTGACCGCCGAACGGATCGGCAGGGCGGGCACACAGGCCCTGGAGGCCGACGCCCGGACCCTCACGGTCATCGGGTGCCTCATCGGGCAAGCGCTCAAGCTCCACGCGGCGATCAACCGGCTCCAGGAGGAGTTCCAGAAACAGCGGCAGGAGCTCGAAAAGACGATCCGCAAGACGTACCGGATCGAGAACATCGTCGGCCAGAGCAAGCGGATGCAGGAAGTCTTCGCCTCGGTGACCAGCGTCGCCTCCTCCCGCGCAACGGTCCTGCTCCGCGGGGAAAGCGGCACGGGCAAGGAGCGGATCGCCCGCGCGATCCACCTCGCAAGCCCGCGCGCCGAGGGGGCCTTCGTCACCGTCAATTGCGCAGCCCTCCCGGAAACACTCCTGGAGTCGGAGCTGTTCGGCCACAAGCGGGGGGCCTTCACGGGCGCCATCGAGGAGCGGAAGGGGCGGTTCGAGCAGGCCGGCGGCGGGACGATCTTCCTGGACGAGGTGGGCGACATCCCGCTTCCCACGCAGGTCAAGCTCCTGCGCGTGCTCCAGGAGCGGAAGTTCGAGCGGCTGGGGGAAAACCGGACCCTCTCGGTGGACGTGCGGATCATCGCCGCCACGAACGCCGACCTGGAAATGATGGTGGAGGAAGGGCGGTTCCGCGAAGACCTCTTCTACCGGCTGAACGTCATCCCCATCTATCTCCCTCCCCTGAGGGACCGGCGGGAGGACATTCTACCCCTCACGGAGCATTTTCTGGACCGATTCAACCGGGAGCACGCAAAAAGCGTTTCCCTGGCGCCCGAGGTCCTCCGGCTTCTTTCGGAATACCGGTGGCCGGGAAACGTCCGGGAGCTCGAGAATCTCGTCGAGCGCGTCGTGGTGATGTCTAAATCCTCCACGGTCCATGTCCATGACCTCCCGCGCACCATCCGGATCTTCCCCGCGGATCCCGGGGAGGGCCCCTCCTCCATGCCCGCGGCGCCCGCCCCCCCCACCGGGACGGGCGACAAGGGAGTGGATGCCCCCTCGAGGGCCGCGTACCTTCGGGCCATGGAAAAGGAAGAGCTTCGGAAGGCGCTGGAGGGGACCGGATGGGTCATCGCCCGCGCGGCGAAAGAGCTCGGATGGACCCCCCGCCAGGTGGCCTACAAGATGAAGAAGCACTCCCTCGCCTCCCCCTGGAAACCTAAAAAGTCATAAATACGACAATATTGTCTCATCGATCCGCGCATCGCGCCGGGCGGCACGCGCCGCCGTCTCCTGCCGATTCCCCTTCTCTATCGATGGATTCCGGGTAAACCACTCCTCCGATTCCGCGCATGGCACGCCTCCTGCTTTTCTTCCGACCGACGAACATTTTCCCCGAGGGAGGAACCGATGAAGACCAAGGCCCCGCACCGCGGAATTTTCCGCATCCTGTTTTCGGCGGCGCTTGCATGCGCCGTCCTTGCCGGGACAGCCCATGCGACGCCGTCCACCCAGATCTGGATCCCGTCCACTGACATCCAGCCCTACAAGACGTTTCACCTGAACATCGACTCCTACGTCCGGACGAAGAAGGAGCCCTCGAACAATGTCGGCTACTTCGGCATCTCCGACGGCTCGGCGCTCGGGCCTATGTACCTGATCGGGCCGACGGTCGGCGTGCTCCCGTTCGAGAAGCTCCAGGCGGAGGTCGGCTTCGACCTCATGTGGGGCAATGCGAACACCCCCGCAGGCCTCGACAAGTATCCCTTCTACGGCCACTTCAAGATCGGGACGCCGGAAGACAATACGTGGAAACCGGCGGTGGCGGTCGGGATGTACAACATCGGGCTGAAGAAAGGCGAGGCCAGCAACGGCGTCTACACGAAAACCGGCACCGATGCGGACATCTACTACGGCCTGGTCGCCAAGACCCTTCCCGTCATCGGGCGTCTTTCGGTCGGATATTACGGGCTGAACAAGAAGGCCTCCGTGGCCGGCGTGTACGACGTCAACGGGGTGAAGGGAGACGACAGCGGCCTCCTGGCGTCCTGGGACCGGACCATGTCCGAGATCTCCGACAAGCTGTGGTTCGCCGTGGACCACCAGGGCGGAAAGAACGCCTACGGCGCCACCAGCGTCGCCTTCTCCTGGGCTTTCGCGAAGAACGTGAGCGTGATCTTCGGGTACGACATGTACAACAACAAGGCCCGCGCGGGGCAGAACACCTTCACCGTGCAGGTCGACATCAACTTCCCGTAACACCCACAAACATGTCCTGCCCCATGGGCGGGCGGAAAAGGAGTGTTGCCAATGAATCCCATCGGAACCGGAAAATGGATGGCGCTGCTTGTCCTGCTCGCAGCCCTCGCGTTTAGTTTCGGAATCGCCGCGACCGCGTCGGCGGAGGAGACACCTGCGGCTGCCGCAGCCACCCCCTCCCCCGCGGCTCCCACGGCGGCGGCGCCGACCTTCACCCAGGAGATGGCCGACGCCATCGCCAACCAGAAGATCGCCATGGACACGATCTGGACGATGCTTGCCGCCTTCCTGGTCTTCTTCATGAACCTCGGCTTCGCCCTGGTGGAGTCGGGCTTCTGCCGGGCCAAGAACACCGTCAACATCCTCTTCAAGAACTTCGTGGTGTTCGGAATCTCCTCTCTCGCGTTCCTCGTCCTGGGTTTCGGGATCATGTTCGGGGACGGGAATGTACTTGTGGGCCTCAAGGGCCTCTTCTTCGCCGCGGGCGCCGACAACAGCCCGGCCACCGGAGAGGCATACAAGGGCGTCTACCACGCCCTAAACTGGACGGGCGTGCCGCTGTGGGCCAAGTTCTTCTTCCAGCTCGTCTTCGCCGGCACCGCCGCCACGATCGTGTCGGGAGCGGTGGCCGAGCGGATCAAGTTCAAGGCGTTCCTCATCTTCACGCTCTTCATGGTGGGCGTGATCTACCCCATCGGCGGGCACCTGATCTGGGGCGGCGGCTGGCTCGCGAGCAACGGCTTCCTCGACTTCGCCGGATCCACGGTCGTCCACTCCATCGGCGGCTGGGCGGCGCTCGCCGGCATCCTGATGCTGGGCCCCCGCATCGGCAAGTACGGGCCGGGCGGCAAGGTGAACGCGATCCCCGGCCACAGCATGACATCCGCCGCCGTCGGCGTGTTCGTCCTCTGGTTCGGATGGTTCGGGTTCAATCCAGGCTCCACGATGGCGGCGGACGGGGCGTCCATCGCCCACGTGGCCACCACGACCAACGTGGCCGCCGCGGCCGCGACCGTGTCCTCGATGATCATGGCCTGGATCCTCTTCGGAAAACCCGACTTCGGAATGACGCTGAACGGCTGCCTCGCGGGACTCGTGGCGATCACCGCTCCCTGCGCCTTCGTGAGCGTCCCCAGCTCCCTCATCATCGGCATCATCGCGGGAGTCCTGGTGGTCCTGGCGGTCCTTTTCTTCGACAAGGTGCGGGTCGACGATCCGGTGGGGGCCACGGCGGTTCACCTGGCCAACGGGGTCTTCGGAACGATCGCCCTGGGTCTTTTCGCGGATCCTGCCGTCTGCCCGGCCGCCGCGGTGGCCAAGAAGGGCCTCCTCCTGGGCGGCGGAATGGCCCAGCTCGGCCCGCAGCTCATGGGCGTCGGGCTGATCGCCGTGGCGGTCTTCGCCCTCTCCCTGGCCTTCTGGTTCGTGACGAAACTCCTCTCCGGCGGCCTCCGCGTGAGCCAGGAGGAGGAGATGGAAGGGCTCGATCTCCACGAACACGGGAACAGCGCGTACCCCGACTTCAGCGTCCGGTCGCTCCCGATCGGAAGTGCTCCCATGGTGCCCACCGCCCCTGTGACAGCACCTGCGGGAATCCGGTCCACCGAGGTGTCCTTTGAAAAAAATTGAAGCCGTCATCAAGCCGTTCAAGATCGAGGACGTCAAGAAGGCGCTCAACGAGATCGGGATCACCGGGATGACGGTCCTGGAAGTCAAGGGATTCGGCCGGCAGAAGGGACACACGGAGGTCTATCGCGGCGCCGAGTACGTGGTGGACTTCCTCCCCAAGGTGAAAGTGGAGGTCGCCGTCCCAGCCGAGTCGGTCCCGGCGGTCGTGGAACGGATCATGGCCGCCGCCCGCACCGGCAAGATCGGAGACGGGAAGATCTTCGTCTACGACCTCGAGGAGGTCCTCCGGATCCGGACGGGTGAGCGGGGGCGCGAAGCGCTTTAATACTCCTGCGCGATAAGCGCCGCTTGGGGAAGGGGGGCAAAGACCGCCCCCTTCCCCTCTCCCGCAACATCGTTCGCTTACCGGAAGGACACACCTTATGGATGCACTTTTCCGAATCCCTGGAGCACCTGTGAATCCCGCGGACCCGATCGCTCTGGGCCTTGCCCTCCCGCTCTGGGCGGTCCTCCCCTTCCTCGGATTTCTCCTGGCCATCGCCCTCCTTCCCTTGTTCGCCCCCCGTTTCTGGGCGCGCCATTTCGGGAAGGTGAGCGCCGCCTTCGGCATCCCCGTGGCGGCGTCGTTCCTTTACCTCGCCCCGGCGGAGCTGCTTCACACGGCTCTCGAATACATCTCTTTCCTTGTCCTGCTGGGAAGCCTCTTCACGATCTCGGGGGGGATACTTCTCCGCGGGACGCTCCGGGGGACGCCGGCGGTCAACTGCGCTTTTCTTGCCGCCGGGGCCGTGCTCTCGAACCTCCTGGGCACTACCGGGGCATCGATGCTCCTCATCCGGCCGCTCCTTCGCGCCAATGCAGACCGGAAGAGATCGGCACACGTATATGTATTCTTCATCTTCGTGGTCGCCAACATCGGGGGAGCGCTCACCCCCGTCGGCGACCCGCCCCTATTCCTGGGCTACCTGAAGGGGGTCCCGTTCTTCTGGACCGTGCGGAACCTGTGGAGCTTCTGGCTCGCCGCCACGGGGATCGTCATCGGGATCTTCTACCTTCTCGACCGCATCGCCGTGCGGTCGGAGGGGGAAAACGGGCGCGCGGAGGCGTCCATTCCTTCGAAAAGAAATCCGCTCACGGTGGCGGGGAAGCGGAACCTTCTTCTCCTCGGAGCGGTCATCGCCGCCGTCTTCCTTCCCACACCCGTTCGGGAGACGGTGATGCTGGCGGCAACGGCGCTATCGGTGTGGAAGACCCCGGCATGGATCCGCCGGGAGAACGAGTTCACCTACCACCCGATGGAAGAGGTTGCGATCCTGTTCGCCGGGATCTTCGCGACGATGATCCCCGCCCTCCTGATCCTGAAAGCCCGCGGCGGGGAGCTGGGCGTCACGGAACCGTGGCACTTTTTCTGGGCGTCGGGAGCGCTCTCCAGTTTTCTGGACAACGCCCCCACGTATCTGACGTTCCTCTCCCTTGCGCAGGGGGCGGGGGGGACCGCCGACGTCGCCGGCGTCTCCACGCCGATCCTTCGCGCGATCAGCGCGGGAGCGGTCTTCATGGGGGCGAACACCTACATAGGAAACGCGCCCAACTTCATGGTTAAGTCGATCGCGGAATCCGCCGGGGTGCGGATGCCCTCCTTCTTCGGCTACATGGCCTATTCGGCCGCATTTCTGCTCCCCGTTTTCGCCGTCGTCACGTGGCTGTTTCTTTAATTTCAAAAATGTAGGCGGCGTTGCCCCGCAGCTTTCCCGGCCTTCCGGTCCCCTCCTAAACCATCGGTAAACCTGGCCATATCCACCGGACCTGCCTGTTGCCCAATGGAACAACTCCTGCATATTCGATTCGTTAGAAACCGGTGTGCCCGGGAAACTGCTTGGAGGCCTTCGGCTTGGCGATTCGTCCGCGGAACCTTTGGATATCGGTTTTTTCCAAGGTTCTCCCGGCGTCCTATTTCGCGGTGGCCTGCGTCGCCTTCTGGAGGAGTTTCCTGCAGACGGGAAAATGGACTTCTCTCTTCTGGATGGTGTCCGAGGGGATCGTCGTCGTTCTCATCGTCTTCCGAAGGCCTTCCTCGACCCTCTCGAAAAACCCTTGGGACTGGTTCGCCGGAATCGCCGGATCCTTTCTGATCCTCATGGTGCGCCCCACCGGCCACGCCGTCGCCCCCGACGCCGTCGGTTTCGCTTTGCAGCTTCTGGGAACGGGATTCCAGCTCTACGGAAAGGTCGTCCTGGGGAGGAGCTTCGGCATCGTGGCGGCCAATCGCGGCGTCGTCGTGGAAGGCCCCTACCGATTGATGCGCCACCCCATCTATCTCGGCTACCTGGTGACGCACGCGGGGTTTCTTCTGTCCAACGGGAGCCTGCGGAACCTGGGAATCTACGCGGCGGCGTACTTCTTCCAGGCAGCCCGGATTTTCGCGGAGGAGCGCCTCCTTTTAAGAATTGACGCAAACCCGTAACATGTGGAAGTGAACCTTTTCAAGAAAATCGCTATAATTCAACTTGTTACCAAGGCATTAAGGCAAGAAATCATAACCGAAACCGTCAACCAGTTGAATCTATTCGGTTCCTAACCGGACAGCAATGATCCGTACCAATGGCAAAAGCCGAACAACACTAATCAAAACAAGCGAATAGGACCCTCCACGAAAGCGAGAACGTTTCCGAATATTTCTAAAACAGTAAGAAACCATCGGAGCGAAGGATGATTCTGTACTTGGCCGGTTATTGGGTATACTTGGGAGATGGCGCAAAACCGATCCGTCCCCGTTTCCCTCTTCTTTACCTGTCTTGCGGACGCGTTTTTCCCCCGCGTCGGCTTCGCCACCGCCGCCGTCCTGGAGCGGTTCGGGGCGGAGGTGCGGGTCCCCCTCTCCCAGACGTGCTGCGGCCAGCCCGCCTTCAACTCCGGCAACCGGAGGGAAGCGCGGAAAATGGCCCGGAAGTTCCTCAAGGCCTTCGCCGGAGACGGGTACATCGTCACTCCCTCGGGTTCCTGCGCGGCGATGGTGAAGAACGAGTACCCGGCGCTGTTCCGGGACGAGCCGGCGATGCTCTCTCTGGCCTCCCTTGCGGGCGAACGGACCTACGAACTCTCCCAGTTCCTCGTGGACGTGCTGGGCGTGACCGATCCGCGATCGTCCTTCCGGGGGAAGGTCACCTACCACGACTCCTGCCACCTTCGGAGGGGCCTGGGCGTGTTCGAGGCGCCGCGGAAATTGCTCCGCTCCATCCCGGGAGTCACCCTCGTGGAAATGGAAGAGAGCGACCGGTGCTGCGGATTCGGAGGGGTCTTCTCCATCAAGTATCCCCACATCTCCTGCCGCATGGTGGACGACAAGATCGAGCGGATCCTCGCCACCGGGGCACAGTTCGTCACCTCCGGGGACATCGGCTGCCTGATGAACATCGGGGGAATGATCTCCCGGTCCGGCTACCCCGTGAAGCCGGTCCACCTGGCGGAGATCCTGGCCGGCGACGTGGAGGTCCCCCTCTGATGGAGCCGCTGTCGCGATTCTTCCACCGCCGCTCGGAGAAGGCGCTCGCCGACACCGCGCTGCAGGCCGCCATTTCCCGGGCGACGGGAAAGTTCCTGGGGGCCCGCGCCGACGCCGTGGCCGCCTTTCCCGGCTTCGAGGCCGCCCGGGACGAGGGCTCCCGGATCAGGAGAGAAACCCTGGACCGCCTCGACTTCCATCTTGCACGGTTCATCGCGGAGGCGGAACGGCGCGGCGCCGTCGTCCACGTGGCGCGGGACGGGGCGGAGGCGTGCGAGATCGCCGCCCGCGTCGCGAAGGAAGAGGGTGTGGCCCTCGCGGTCAAGTCGAAGTCGATGCTTGCCGAGGAGATCGGCCTGAACGAGGCGCTGAAATCCGCGGGCGTGGACGTCGTGGAGGCGGACCTCGGGGAGTACATCGTCCAGCTCGCCGGGGAACCCCCTTCCCATATCCTCGCACCTGCGGTCCACATGGCGCGGGAGCGGGTCGCTCGCCTCTTCGAGGAAAAACTCGGCGAGCCGTACACCGACCGGATCCCGGAGCTCGTCGGCATCGCGCGGAGGCGGTTGCGTGAGAAGTTTCTGACCGCCGGGATGGGGATCACCGGCGCCAACTTCCTGTGCGCGGACACCGGCTCCGTCGTCCTCGTGACCAACGAGGGGAACGGGCGGATGGGGACGATCCTTCCCCGCGTCCACCTCGTCGTGGCGGGGATCGAGAAGGTCATTCCCGGGTTGGCGGACCTGCCCGTCCTCCTCCGCCTGCTGACCCGCAGCGCCACGGGGCAGCCGATCTCCACCTACGTCTCCGTGCTGACCGGCGTCAAGCGGCCGGAGGATCCCGAGGGGCCGGAAAGACTCCACGTCATTCTGGTGGACAACGGCAGGACCGGCATCCTCCAGGGGAAGTACCGGGACATCCTCAAATGCATCCGGTGCGGCGCCTGCCTCAACGTCTGCCCGGTCTACCAGAGCGTCGGAGGACACGCCTACGGCTGGGTCTACTCCGGCCCCATGGGATCCGTGCTGACGCCGCTTCTTGCCGGCCTCGCCGAAGGGGCGCCCCTTGCCAACGCCAGCACCCTTTGCGGCGCGTGCGCGGAGGTGTGTCCCGTCAAGATCCCTCTTCCCGAGTTCCTGCTGGAGCTTCGAGCGGACGAGCGGGAACAGGGGCTGAAAGATCCCGCCGAAGTCTTCGGCATGAAGGGCTACGCCGCCGTGATGGGCCGCGCGGGGATCCTGGAAGCGCTGGAACGGTTCATCGGGGTGATCTCCCAGGTCCTGTTCAAGGAGGGGAAGGCACCCTGGCTCCCCTTCAGGTTTTCCGCCTGGACCGACCGCAGGGATTTCCCCGCGCCGTCGCCCCAGCCGTTCCGCAAGCTCTGGAAAAAACAGCGAGGGATCCGTCCATGAATCCGGCAGACCGGAAGGAAGAGCTGATCCGCCGGATCGCGGTCGCGCTGCGGGGACGGGATGGCGCGAATCCGGCGCCTGCCTCCAAGGCGAGCCGGGAAGGGACTTCGGGGGAAGCGGACCGGATCGCACGCTTCCGGGAGATGTTCGAGTCGCAGGGCGGAAATTATCTGGCGGGTCCCTCTCTCGAGCCGATGCTTCCCGCCCTGGGAGAGGCACTCCGCATATCGGGGGTCGCGGAGCTCTTTTTCCCTCCCGACGACGCCGGCGCCCGGCTGGTGGCGGAGACCCTGGTGCCGTTCGGCCCCTTCACGCTGGTTTCCCTCGACGAGGTCCGGCGTCCCTCCGCTCCGCCTTCGGCGGGCATTCAGACCGCCGAATTCGCCATCGCCGAAACGGGCACGATCGTCCAAACCGGCAGGGAGGGAAAAACTCTCCTTCCCGGCCTGCTCGCCGACGTCCACGTCGTCCTTCTCTCACCCGCCGTCTTCGTGGATCGGATGGAGGAGTGCCTCGCCGCGCTGTCGGGGGACCTTCCCCGCAACATCTCCTTCATCACGGGCCCGAGCCGCACCGGCGACATCGAGCAGACGATCGTCATCGGCGCGCACGGCCCGAAGAAATCGATCGCCGTCCTTCTCCCTTGAAAAAAACCGCCGGGTGGGTGCGAACGCCCGGACGGACGGTTTTCTATCGCCTTCCGCTCACCGCCCGTTTATGGTCTTGCGGCACCCTTGCCGCGGATCTTCACGAGATGGTCGATGATCTCCACGGCTTGCGCGTCCGTGATCGGGCACCCGTTGACCTGCTGCATCCTTTTCACCGTCGCCGTCCAACCGTCGCGGTCCTTGGTCTGGCGGAGGGCCCGGTCGAGATCGTGACACGCTGAACACTTGGCCTCGAACAGGGCTTTGTCCGCGCCGCGCCGGGTCAATTCCGTGGGAATCGCCAGTTCGGCGACCGCCGCTCCCGCGAACAGGAGAACCATCGCAATGACTGTGGCGACGACCGTTATCCTTTTCATGTTCATGGCCGCCTCCTTGCTCAAGAGGTTACTTTTTGCCGTGCTCCGAAGCGAGGTACTCCACGATTTTCGAGGCGTCGGCGTCGGAGATCCAATCCGCCTTCTTCCCCTGCATGGACTTGACGATCTCCGTCCACTTATCCTTCGATTCATGACGGGCGGTCGCCCGGTCGATCCCGTGGCATACGCCGCACTTCTGTTCGAACAGCGCCTTCCCTTCCGCCGCCGCGGGAGCCGCCGGCGGGGGAGCGGACTTGGGTGCCTCGGACTTGGAGCACCCCACCGCAAGGATCACGAAAAGCAGGACGAGCACGAACAGGATACCGCCGCGGATACGCATCAGAAGATTCCTCCTTGGAAGATGCAATGATTTCCCCATCTTACCCTCCACCCGCGGGGGACACAACCGTTTCCGTGTATAATCGTTGCTCATGATCCGCGTTCGCATGCCCCAGAAGAAAAAGGAGATGGAAGTCCCCGGCCCCAGGCGGGTGGCGGACATCCTGGCCGACGCGGGGATCCGCCCGACCACGGTGATCGTGACGCAGGGGAGGAAGCTGCTCACCAAGGACCAGCGCGTCGAGGACGGGGAAACCATCGAGATCCTATCCGTGGTATCGGGGGGGTAGCCTTCTCCCATGAAGTGCAAGCGATGCCGCAAGGCCGCGGCCGCGGTCGACCTCCCGAGCCACCATTCGGCCTTTTGCCCCGAATGTTTTTTCGTGTTCTTCCGCAGGCAGGTGGAGGAAGGGATCCGGAAGTTCCGGCTGCTTTCCCCGTCCGACCGGGTGCTGGTCTGCGTCTCCGGCGGAAAGGACAGTCTCGTGCTGTGGGACATCCTGATGGAGCTGGGATACCGGACGGAGGGGCTCCACATCGACCTCGGGATCGAGGGGTATTCCGCGCGCTCCCGCGAGAAGACGTTTTCCTACGCTTCCTCCCGCGGGAAGGAGCCGATCGTCGTGGACCTGCACGCGGAGGGGGTCCCGATTCCCGAGGCGGCAAAACGGGCGCGCAAGGAGGAGTGCTCCGTCTGCGGCACGGTCAAGCGGTACTTCTTCAACCGGGTCGCCGCAGAGGGGGGCTTCACGGTCGTCGCCACGGGACACAACCTCGACGACGAGGCGGCGCGCCTGCTGGGGAACCTGCTCCACTGGGACGGCGACCATCTCTCGCGCCAGCACCCCCTGCTCCCCGAGGCGGCGGAAGGGCTCGTGCGGAAGGTCAAGCCGCTGTGGCGCGTGAGCGAGATGGAAACGGCGGCGTACGGCTTCCTGAAAGGGATCGACTACGTGACCGAGGAGTGCCCGATGAGCGAGGACGCCACCTCGCTCATCTACAAGGAAGCCCTCACCCTCATCGAAGAGGAGATGCCGGGCACCCGCCGCCGCTTCTACCAGGGCTTCCTCGACCCTAAGAACCGGGACGTTCTTAAGAACTCGGTTACCGATGCCTGCCGGGAAGACGCAAGTAAGAACGGAAAGGACCCTGAGGAGGAGGGAACGCCACGGAAGTGCAGCTCTTGCGGCGCTCCTACATACGCGGAAGTCTGCGGCTACTGCCGGCTGAAGGAACGAGTTACTAAAGGAGCAAGCCATGGGAAATCGTTATCCGAGGGGGCCGTTGCAGGCAGGCGAGGACATCATCCTCGTCGACCCGAAAGGCGAGGAGCATCTGCTGACGCTCACG
>Ga0214473_10003226_pt1 | contig 19860 bp, 20 predicted proteins | sample RVTome_7_FD_203509 | JGI IMG/M metagenome (GOLD analysis project Ga0214473, IMG submission 203509) | Soil microbial communities from uranium-contaminated site in the Upper Colorado River Basin, Wyoming, United States - RVT98D197 | ecosystem: Environmental > Terrestrial > Soil > Contaminated >... | reverse complement strand
CGACGGGTCATAGTTAAAACGAAGAGTTGGGGGGCTAAAACAACATAACTATACTTAAACTCATCCGGCATTTCACATATTGCAGCGCCCTTAAAAATCCACCTTTCCCCCCTTCTCCCCTACCCCCTTCAGGTGACAGGTGTCGTTGAGCAACGCCGCGATCCATCTGCCTGCCCGATGATGGAAGCAATTGACAGCCGTCGTATCCTGGCCGATGTTCCAGAAGTGGGAATTGTCTAAACCCAGCAAAGCGCAGATCAAGACCTTAAGCACCACCCGATGGGAGACCAGAGCCACCGCCCCCTGGGGATGGCGTTCGATGATCCCCTCCACAACCTTCATGGCCCGGGAGCTGACTGCATCCAACCCCTCCCCATTGGGGAAAACAACCTGATGGGGCTCTTGCAGCCATTGCTGGTAAAGATCGGGGTATTGCTTCTTGACCTCTTCGAGCGATTGCCCTTCCCACTCGCCAAAATTGAGGTCAATCAACCCTGCCAGCACCTGTACCTCTACGTTATGAAATCGGGCAATGGCCTCAGCAGTCTCCTTGGCCCGGGAAAGCGGGCTGGAATAGACGGCCCTAAGCCTTTCCCCTTTCAGCCGCTCACCAACCAGCAAGGCCTCTTCTCTGCCAACCGCATCCAGAGGGACATCCTTGGTGCCCCTGAATATCTGCTCCTTGTTCCAGCCAGTGCGGCCATGCCGCACCAAAAACAGCGTGGTCATGGCTTCTGCAACCCCTTATCGATCCTCATCCCCTGCAAACGCTCCTTCACTTCGTTCCCCGGCATCACCCCCTCCTGCTTAAGCGGGCCGGCTTGCTTGCTTTACTTCCCGGCGGCCCTGACAAATCTCATCAGGGCTTCTCTTCATGCCTTGGCAGGCAGTTCATTCAACGGAATACCCAAAGCGTCTGCGACCCCCTTTCCATAAGCGGGATCAGCCTTCATGCAGTTGCCGATATGGCGGATCTTGACCTCTTTTGGCGCATCAGCGATGGCCCGGGCCGTGTTCCCGAAGAGGGCCTTTTTTTGCTCAGGGCTCATCAAGCGGAACAGCAGACCCGGCTGGGTATAATAGTCACTATCGTCCTCGCGGAAATTCCAGTGGTCGGCTGCCCCCTCAAGTTTGAGCGGCGGTTCGGCGAATGCAGGCTGCTCTTGCCATTCGCCGTAGCTGTTTGGTTCATAGCCCAGGGTGCTTCCGTAATTGCCGTCAACCCGCATGGAGCCGTCGCGGTGATAGCTATGGTATGGGCAGCGGGGCGCATTGACAGGAATCTGGTGGTGGTTCACGCCAAGACGGTAACGCTGGGCGTCGCCGTAGGAAAAGAGCCGTCCCTGGAGCATCTTGTCGGGTGAGAAGCCGATACCAGGCACCACGTTGGCCGGGTTGAAGGCCGCTTGTTCGACCTCTGCAAAGTAGTTTTCCGGGTTACGATTCAGTTCGAGGACGCCAACCTCTATAAGCGGATAATCCTTGTGCAGCCAGACCTTGGTGAGATCAAAGGGATGAAAGTGGTATTTCGCGGCATCCTTCTCCGGCATTATCTGGACGGAGAAGGTCCAGCGGGGGAAGTCTCCCTTTTCGATGCTCTCATACAGGTCACGCTGGTTGCTTTCCCGGTCCTTGGCAACGATTGCCTCGGCCTCTTCATCGGTAATATTCTTGATGCCCTGCTGTGTTTTAAGGTGAAATTTGACCCAATGTCGTTCGTTCTTCTGATTGATGAAGCCGAAGGTATGGCTGCCGAAACCGTGCATATGTCGGTACGAAGCGGGGATGCCCCGGTCGCTCATGACGATGGTGACCTGGTGCAACGCCTCGGGCAGTGATGTCCAGAAATCCCAGTTGTTCTTGGCGCTGCGCATGTTGGTGCGGGGATCTCTCTTAACCGCGTGGTTGAGATCGGGGAATTTGAGGGGATCGCGCATGAAGAAGACCGGCGTGTTGTTCCCCACCAAGTCCCAGTTGCCCTCCTCGGTGTAGAACTTCATGGCAAAGCCCCTGATATCCCGCTCGGCATCTGCGGCGCCGCGCTCGCCTGCGACGGTAGAGAAGCGCAGGAAGCAGTCGGTCTTCTTGCCGATTTTAGAAAAGATATTCGCCTTGGTGTAACGGGTGATGTCGTGGGTGACGGTAAATGTGCCGTAGGCGCCGGAGCCCTTCGCGTGCATGCGGCGTTCGGGGATCACCTCCCGGTCAAAGTGGGCAAGCTTTTCCAGATACCAGACATCCTGAAGCAGTACCGGGCCGCGAGGTCCGGCGGTCATGGTATTCTGGTTGTCCACGACAGGGGCGCCATTTCTCGTGGTCAGTTTCTTTGACTCTTTCATAAATACCTCCTTATGTTAGATTATTCAGGAATCATTCCTATATCACCTTAAAAAAAATTTACCCCTTCTTCTGTCTGCACTTCCCGCAGATCCCATAATACTCGTAGCGCAACTTATAGGCCTTGAAGCCCGTCTCGCCCTCTATCTTCGCCGGTATCCCCGACAAATCACGCTCATAGTTCTCGATGGCTCCGCATTTCTCACAGATGAGGTCAATATGATCCGTCATCCGGCTTTCATACCGGTTGTCCATGTTATAAAACTCCAGCTCCCTGATCAAGCCTTCCTTTTTCAGCAACCCCAACGTGTAGTAGACGGTCGACGCACTCACACGAGGCATTTTTTTCCGGACTTTCTTCAGCAGTATCCTTGCACTGGGGTGGTTCACCTCATCGGCAAGGATGTCGATAATCTCCATTCTTTGGGTGGTCAGTTTGATGCCCTTTGACTTCAAGACCTCCATAATATGATGTTTTATCTGTTTGCGATCCGTCATAATCAATATGCCTAAATAGGAACCAATCCTGATATAAGGATAGTTCCTTTTTGGACCTTTGTCAAGAGATTAACGTTGGAAATCGACTAAGGCGCCAAAAACAGCGTGGTCATAGCTTCTGCAACCCCTTATTGATCCTCATCCCTTCCAACTGCTTTCGCACCTCGCCTCCGGCAATCGCCCCCTCCTGCGTCACCACACCTGTGATGAGGTCAAGGGGGGTGAGATCGAAATAAACGTTCTCTACTTTCCCATGGGGGATGGTCTCGCAAGTAATCTCTGTTGGATCCTTCTTTTCTATCCGTAAAGTCTTAGAGAAGGGAGACGGGAGAAACTTCTCCGTGCCGGCCAACACGTAAAAAGGAATTTTTCCCTCCCTGGCTGCCAGGGCAAGGCCATAGGTGCCGATCTTGTTCACGACGCCCTCAGGGGTAATGGCGTCGGCCCCAACCAGAACAAGATCGCTTTCCTTCACCAGGGAGAGGGCGGCAAGGTCCGCCACCAGCCTCGTCCTGATCCCCTTCGCACCCAGCTCTTTGGCAGTGCGCAGACCCTCGCACAAAGGGCGCGACTCCGGGCAGATGACCTCGATCCCTTGGGCAAGCACCAATACCCCCACGACAGTGGAGCTGTAGGAAAGGGTCATAACAACCTTTTTCCCTTGCAAAAGGGCAAGGGCATGGACCTTGATCCTTTCCAGTGCCGTGATAAGGCTATCCAAAAACCCTTGGACCGCTGCCCTACCCTTTTCTCGTATCTCTTGGGGATCTTCTAAAGATTCGATGGCTTGAAAGAGGTGATTGACCAGGTTTATTATGGGTGCCATGGCAGGCTGGGCATCTACCAGGGCCTTTCCTAAAGCCCTGATCTCCTCGCCCTTCCCCTGTTTGAGCGCATCGAGGAGGAGTTTGGCCCCCCTTTGGGCCAGTTGGGCAGCCCCTGAGCGCGAATCCTGCCTGATCCCCTGCAGGACCTCCTCCTGAGAGGAAGTCCATCTCATTTCCCGGTGATTTCCCCCCGCGTGAATACGGCCTCCAGGGTGTATCCCGCCTCAGCCAGCTGCTCCTTGCCGCCCTCCTCCCTGTCCACCAGGGCCAACGTCTGGACCACCTTGAGGCCGTGATCCTCGGCAACCTTGATGGCCTTCAACAGGGAGCCTCCGGTGGTGACCACATCCTCTATGATAGCGACCTTAGCGCCCTTTTTCAGGGCCTTGTCCCCCTCGATCCAGAGCCCCTTCCCATGCCCCTTGGGCTCCTTTCTGATGATGAAGGCGGCAATAGGGTGATTCTCCTGATAGCTGGTCAGGGCCACGGCAGTTACAATGGGGTCCGCCCCCAGGGTGGGGCCGCCCACAGCCTCGGCCCGCCCCTTGATCATTCGAAAGAAGACCCTTCCCGCCAGGTATGCCCCTTCAGGGTCGAGGGTGGTCTGCTTGCCGTCGATATAAAAGGTACTCTTGCGGCCTGAGGTCAGGGTGATTTCCCGCTCCTCATACGATCGCTGCCTGATGATCTCCAGGAGGCGCGCCCGCTCCTCCATCTCAGACCTCTTTGATGAAGAAATCGAGTTGCGCATTGTCGAGGGGAGGCTCGCAGGGGTACTCTCCGGTAAAACAGGCGTAACAAAACTCATCCTCCTGGGGGGCAACACACCGCTTGAGCCCCTCCAAACTGAGGTACCCCAGGGAATCAACATGCATGAACTTCCTGACCTCCTCCACCGAATGGGAGGAGGCGATGAGCTCCTCTCTGGTAGGGGTATCTATCCCGTAAAAGCAGGAGCCGATGATCGGGGGGCAGCTGATGCGCGCATGCACCTCCTTGGCGCCGGAGTTCTTGATCATCCGCATGTTCTTCCTCGCCGTGGTGCCGCGCACGATGGAGTCGTCCACGACCACTATCCGTTTATCCTTGAGGGCCTCTTTGACGGCGCTGAGCTTTATCTTGACCCCGAAGTGCCTGATGGCGTCCCTCGGCTCGATAAAGGTCCTGCCCACATAGTGGTTCCTGATGATCCCCAGCTCAAGGGGAATGCCTGATTGGTGCGCAAAGCCTATGGCTGCCGGGATGCCGGAGTCGGGGGTGGGGATCACCACGTCGGCCGCAACAGGATGCTCTTTGGCCAGCTGGACCCCGAGCTCTCTGCGCACCTGATAGACGTTGTGGCCGAAGATATAGCTGTCAGGCCGGGCAAAGTAGATGAACTCGAAGATACAGAACTGGTGTTTCACCCGGGGGAAGGGATGAAAAGACGCAATACCCGCTTCATTTATCAACACGACCTCCCCGGGCTCTATCTCCCGGATGAACTCGGCCCCGATGAGGTCGAAGGCACAGGTCTCCGACCCCACCACGTACCCCTGCTTGATCCTGCCGAGCACCAGGGGACGGAACCCATAGGGATCCCGAACGGCAATGAGCTCCTTCTCGTTGAGGAAGAGGAGAGAATAGGACCCTTTTACCTCTTTCAAGGCGGTGATGATGCGCTCCACCGTAGAGCCGATGGCGGCATGGGCGAAGAGGTGGATGATCACCTCGGTATCCATGGTCGATTGGAAGATGGCGCCCTCGCGCTCCAGCTGCTCCCGCAAGGCCTGCGCATTGATCAGGTTGCCGTTGTGGGCGATGGCTATTCCCCCCTTGGAATAGTCAAAGACAAAGGGTTGGGCGTTTTTCAGATGGCTCCCCCCGGCTGTGGAGTAGCGGACATGCCCGATGGCGTTGGAGCCCGGGAGTCTTTTCAAGATATCCTCGTTAAAGATCTCCGCGACCAGCCCCATCTCCTTGTGGGCGTAGATCCCCTTCCCATCAGACGAGACGATCCCCGCGCTCTCCTGCCCCCGATGCTGGAGGGCATAGAGACCAAGATAGGTCAGGTTCGCCGCCTCCGGGTGGCCGTACACCCCGAAGATCCCACACTCCTCATTCCATGAGCAGCCCATATGAACCTCACCATATATATACGCAACGAGCGCACTTTTATCAAGGTGCATGGTAAAAAAATAGGGGAAAATAGGGCTCATAGCCATGCCGAGGCCCATGGGGTAATCAACGCAATCTGTTTAAAAGATGTGGGAAACCCAGGGTAAAAGCCCCTTAACCCATGAAGATTAAAGGGGTTATAAGGGGATGCCTGTTTTATGGGCAATTATAAAAAATCAATAATATCAATGTATTACATTAACTTTGAATTTTTTTAACAAAGTATTGGATGACAGCGACACCCCCTTTTTTGGTTATAAACAATTTTTAAACATCCCTGTTCCAAATGTCCTTCCAGCCCCTTTACTCTAACTGGGAAAACTTGCCTAACCTTCCTTTTTATAGAGATATATTGTCCATAAATAAGTTCCTAAACCCAGCCCTTCGCTGGTAATTTTATCGCTTTTTTAATCAGGACAGCTCCCAGCGGTTCGTGGTACAATGGCCCCGCAACCCAGGGAGGGGCGGATGGAAAGGTTTAAGATCGCCACCTACAACGTGAACTCCATACGCTCTCGTCTCCACATCATCATCCCGTGGCTGGAGAAAAACCAGCCGACGGTCCTTTGCATGCAGGAGACCAAGGTGGAGGACGAGCGATTTCCCGCACAGGAGTTTGAGGGCGCGGGATACCACGTGGTCTTCAAAGGGGCGAAGCGATACAACGGGGTGGCCACGGCATCTCTGGAGAAGCCGGAGCAGGTCTCATTCGGCCTCGACGATGGGGGACCGGCTGACGCAGATCGGCTGCTCAGCGGGGTCTTTTCAGGGATCCCTGTAGTCAACACCTATTGCCCCCAGGGATATGATCGTAAAAGCCCTCGCTTTCAATATAAGCTTCAGTGGTTCAAACGCCTGAGGGCGTTTTTCGCCGAACACTACTCGCCCAAGGAACCGCTCATCTGGTGCGGCGATCTTAACGTTGCGCCGGAGGAGATAGACGTGCACAACCCAAAGAGGCTCCTGGGGCATGTCTGTTTTAACCCGGAGGTTTGGGATGCCTACGGCACAGTCAAGTCATGGGGACTGGTGGATGTATTCAGAAGGCACCACGCCGGCGAATCCGGACAGTATACCTTCTTCGACTACCGGGCCCCCAAGGCGGTGGAACGGAAGCTGGGCTGGAGGGTGGACCACATCCTGGCCACCCCTGCCCTGGCAGATGCATCCATAAGCTGCACGATAGACATGGGCCCGAGGCTCGCGGAAAAGTCGTCCGACCATACCATCGTGGTCGCCGAATTCGAGGTGTGAATCAGAGGGCGGATGATTATTCATGAACAATTCTGGCCATATTGACATCTAATTTTGTAAATGCTATCTTTTTTTTAAACAAATCTGTTCAATAATTAAGGTAGCGTATTGCCAAGGTTACATCCTAACGCTATTGTCTGCGCCCTTGAAGGAGGGATGACTCAATGGCTGTTACCGTAGACCACAAGAACTATATAAATCTGATAAAAAAGAATGTGCTGTTTCGGTATATGTCGGAGGAGGCATTTTTTGCATTTCTCAACGGATCGGAACTCATGGAGTTTGAGGATGGTGAAATAATAATCTCCCAGGACGATGTCAGTCAGTTTTTATACTGTTTGATTAAAGGATCTGTCGCCATTTCCGTACATGAAAAAGGAGACGATTTCTTTATTTACAACCTGGAAGAAGGAGAAATATTCGGAGAGGCCGCCATTTTTCTGACCGAGCTCAGAATCGCAAACGTGAAAAGTTCAGGAGCCTCACTTATTACTAGAATACACAGGAAGAATTTAATCAAATTCATCGGTGAATATTCTCAAGCGGGCAATAGGATTTTCATAATGCTCATCTATAGCCTGCTGAAGAAACTGAGGGCGTCCACAAGGGAGATCACCGCGGCAAAGAAATTGTATATGGAAGTGCAAAAAATGAAGGCCCAAATGGAAAAGCTCTTACAAGAGCTATGATTAGCACGTCTTTATTAATGACAGGGGGCAGCCATCGACACAAGATATTGGAAGACGTGTCCTAATTTATCCACGCAGTGAAGGAAAAGCGACACATCCCCTCATCCTCTTCTACCGGGCAGGGGATAACGACAGCAACCTATTTCCGAGCTCATAAGGGTCTTAAAAATAATTAAGGGGAAAACCCGGCACAGGGGGGGGATAAAATGGGGGACCCCCTTACCGCAACGCCGGCTTGCACCGGCGAGGAGCTAAACACTCGGCTTTCCCCTCATATAAATATAACGATCCTATCCTGATTTTTCAATAACGCGGCACATCTTTCAGAAAAAGGCGCTTTCCCCGAAGGAGCTTACAAAGCTGGACAATATCCAGCTCACGATGCTGATCAAGATCGCACCGATCACGGCCCCCCAAAAACCATTAACGTAAAATCCCCGCACTACAGCCGACACCAACCAAAGCAGCAGCCCATTGATGACCAGCAGGAAGACCCCGAAGGTCACGACGGTGAGGGGGAAGGTAAGCAAGACAAAAGGGGGCGGATGAACGTATTGACAACCCCCAGGAAAAAGGCTGCGACCAAGGCCGCCATCAAGCTATCCACCCGGACCACCTTCGGCAAGAGATAGGCGATGATCAGGATGGCTGCCATATTGATCAGCAAACGGATGATAAAGTACACGATTCTTCCCCTGTTGGATGGTTTTTTTTGGCAAGAGCCTGGTAACGCTCAAGCTCCGTGAGCACTACAGGGCTACGGTCCTGACTATCAAGTGGCTGTTGCCAGAGGATGCTACACTTCTAAAACCGCTTCCCGGCTTTGCAGCTTACCGGTGATACCGGAGGGACGATGAAGCTGCCGCCGTTCTCTAGTATTCCCCCAGCCCTCGGACAAAGGTGAAGTTAAAGGGCTCACCCACGAGTGCAGAAGCGGTGTTTTTTGCGCTCCCGGTAATGACCGCAAGAGGAAAGGAGGCGATGAAAAAGGTCGTCCCCATTGCCAGACCCACAAAGCCGAGAGGGCGAGCAATGATAAAATCAAAGACGATCTCCGTCCCCGTCGGTTTGTCCACTTGCTGACCATACGTTTCCTGAGCCCATACCACAGGGGGCAGACCCACAATGCCGGTGAGGACTATTGCGGCGATCCCTATAACGATCCCCTTTCTCAAAAACATATCTACCTCCCTCTGCTGCTTAGTAGCGGCTAACCTGCATGCAGGACTTTCTTACTCATCCTGCCCAATATTTTCACAAGAAAAAGAGCACTTGTCAATATATCTTTTACATCTTGTGATGTAAATCGTGTGCCTTTTTCACTTTCCCGACGAAGGGGGATATGCTAGACTTTTCCGAGATCCACGCTCAGAAAAAAGCCAGATGAAGGATAAAAGGACCGTTGTTTTTTTGCTATTCCTCTTGCCGGCATTACTGGGGCACTTCCTCCTGATTTCCCCTGTGGCTTTTGCGCAAGATCCCGGGGGCCCCTTTCGGGTCAAGCGGGTGGTGGATGGAGACACCATCGTCTTGGTGGATGGGCGGCACGTCCGTTATCTCGGTATCAACACCCCTGAACACGATGAGCCCTTCTGGAAGGAGGCCAGGGACTACAATGCCCAAAAGGTCGGGGGGAAGATGGTCTCCTTGGAGTTTGGGGATGTGCTGGAGGACAAGTACGGACGTATCCTGGCCTATGTCTTTGTCGGGAAGGAGATGGTTAACGCAGAGCTTTTGCAAGCGGAGTTGGCGCATCTCTTTGTCCTCGAGCCTATACAATACTATGATAGTTTTCGAAGGTCCCAGGAGGAGGCCAGGGCAAAGGGGCTAGGGATCTGGGGGAAAAACGGATCACCGGGACCCCTTAAGATCACCTCCCTTCACGCCGATGCCCAAGGGGACGACAGGCAAAACCTCAATGGGGAGTATGTGAGGATATGCAACATATATCCTCGGGATGTAGACCTCAACGGTTTTTCCCTCTTTGACGGTGAGGGACACCGATACATCTTTCCCAAGGCCTTTCTTCGAGCAGGCTATACCGCACTCCTCTTTACCGGAGCGGGAAGGAATATGGTGGAAGGGGTTGATCAGCTGTTCTTCTACTGGGGTTCGGCATATCCCCTCTGGAACAACAAGGAGGACAAGGCCTCACTCAGGGACCCGCAGGGGGAGTTGATAGATACCTTTGTATACAGAAAAAAGGCATTCAACTAAAGCATGTATGCAAAATGACAACGGATAACTTATTGCTTTAGACCAGTCTTTGTGATATCTTTTATTTTTTCCTTATATAACCTTAAAAATGCTCGTGGACAAGACCTATGGATTATAAGAAGACCTTGAATCTTCCCCAAACGCCTTTCCCCATGAAGGCGGATCTGCCGAAGAAGGAGCCCGCGATGCTCGCGGCGTGGGAGGAGAAGAGACTCTATAGCAAGATACTCGAGTCAGCCAAGGGGAGGACAAAATATATCCTCCACGACGGCCCGCCGTACGCCAACGGACACATCCACATCGGGACCGCCCTGAACAAGATCCTCAAAGACATCATCGTCAAGGCCGCGTATATGGCCGGTTTCGACAGCTGCTATGTCCCCGGGTGGGATTGCCATGGTCTGCCGATTGAGCATGAGGTGGATAAGACGCTGGGGGAGCGCAAAAAAGGGATGAGCAAGGCCGAGATCAGGATGCTTTGCCGGGATTACGCCGCCAAGTTCATCGATATTCAGCGGGAGGAATTCAAGAGGTTGGGGGTGCTGGGGACTTGGGAAAACCCCTATCTCACCATGGACTACGAGTACCAGGCCACCATTGTGCGGGAATTCGGCAAATTTGTAGAGGGAGGCTATCTCTATAAGGGGAAAAAGCCTGTCTACTGGTGTGCCACCTGTCATACCGCCTTGGCCGAGGCCGAGGTTGAGTATGGTCCTCACCGTTCCCCCTCTATCTTTGTGAAGTTTCCCATGATCTCGGATATCGGAAAAACCTTTCCCTCCTTACAAAAGAAAAAGGTATCAATCATCATCTGGACCACCACCCCCTGGACCATTCCGGCCAACCTCGCCATCGCCCTTCACCCTACCTACAAGTACGTGGCGGCCGAGGCCAATGGTGAGGTCTATATTGCAGCCGAGGGGCTGGCAGACATCGTGATGCACACCCTGGGGATGAAGGATTACCGGGTGCTGGAGACCTTTGAGGGGAGCGCCTTGGAGGGATTCAAGTGCCGCCATCCCTTTTTGGAGAGGGAATCCGTCATCATCCTGGCCGACTACGTCACCCTGGAGGCAGGTACGGGTTGCGTCCATACGGCCCCCGGACACGGGCAGGAGGACTATGAGAGCGGCCTGAGATACGGATTGCCGATCTATGCACCGGTGGACGACGACGGCAGATTTACCCCGGATGTGGAGTTCTTCCAGGGAGAATTCGTCTTCGATGCCAATAAACACGTCAATGCCAAGCTGGCCGCGGTGGGCGCACTGCTGAAAGAGGAAGAGGTCGAGCACTCCTATCCTCACTGCTGGCGATGCAAAAACCCCATTATCTTCCGCTCCACCGAGCAGTGGTTCATCTCCATCGATCACGACGGATTCAGGGAGAAAGCGCTCAAGGGGATCGATGCCGTTCAGTGGATCCCTGCCTGGGGGAAGGAACGTATCTACGGAATGGTGGCCAACCGGCCCGACTGGTGTATCTCACGGCAGAGGGTCTGGGGGGTCCCCATCGTGGCCTTTTACTGCGAGGGGTGCGGCGAAATCCTTCTACGGAAAGATCTGATAGACTTTGTCGCCGATAGGTTTGCCGAAGAGGGCGCCGATATCTGGTTTGACGAGCCGGCACAGAAGCTCCTCCCCCCTGGGACCCGATGTCCCGCATGCGGGGGTGAAAAATTCAAAAAGGAATCGGACATCCTCGATGTCTGGTTCGACTCAGGGGTGAGCTGGGCCGCGGTTCTGGAGAGGCGAGCAGATCTGAAATTCCCCTGCGATCTCTACCTGGAGGGAAGCGATCAACACCGCGGGTGGTTTCACTCTTCGTTGCTGACCGCGGTGGGGACCAGAGGCACCCCGCCGTACGCGAGCGTCCTCACTCACGGCTTTGTAGTTGACGGCGAGGGGAAAAAGATGTCCAAGTCGGCAGGGAATGTCGTGGCCCCCGAGGAGGTCATCCAAAAGTTCGGAGCCGAGACCTTGAGGCTGTGGGTGGCGGCTGAAGACTACCGGGACGACATTAAGATCTCTCAGGAGATCCTCGATCGACTCACGGAGGCCTACCGGAGGATCAGGAATACGTGGCGGTACATGCTGGGCAACCTCTATGACTTCGATCCCCAGCGTCATAGCGTGCCTGTCACGGAGCTCCTGGAGATCGACAGGTGGATCCTCCACCGCTTCCGGCAATTGGTGGAACGGGTGCGCAAGGCCTATGAAGAGTATGAGTTTCACATCATCTATCACGCCATGCACAACTTCTGCGTGGTAGACCTGAGCTCCTTGTATCTGGATATTCTCAAGGACCGTCTCTATACCTCCGCGCCCGCCTCACTCAAGAGGAGGTCCGCCCAGAACGCCATCTATCGCATCCTCAAGGGGATGGTGCGGCTCATGGCCCCGGTCCTCTCCTTCACCTGCGATGAGGTGTGGCAGCACCTCCCCCGGGAAGCCGGCAAGGAGGAGAGCGTGCACCTGGCGAGCTTTCCCCAAGCCGACGAGGAGTTCTTCGATGAGGCGCTGGAGGAGCGATGGTCGCGGTTGTGGCAAACGCGTGAGGAGGTGACCAAGGCCTTGGAGAAGGCCCGCCAGGACAAGGTGATCGGCCATCCATTGGATGCCGTCGTGAAGGTGAAGGCGCCGCAGAAGCTCTTCGACTTCCTGCAGGGATTCGGGGCCGAGTTGCGGGAGATCTTTATCGTCTCGCAGGTGGCGCTGGAGCGTGATGGGGCAGCCGCCGAGATGACGGTAACGGTGGCGCGGGCAGAGGGTGCGAAGTGCCAGCGCTGCTGGGTCTATGACACGAGCGTGGGGGCGAAAAAAGAGCACCCGGAGATCTGCCAGCGCTGCTTCCAAACCATCGCCGACGAGGGGTGATGAAGAGAAAATATTGGATTTTATCGATCGTCTTCGTCATCCTCCTTGGCCTGGATCAAGCGAGCAAACTCTCTATCGAGCGCCACTTCCCCCTCCATCAGGCCAGGGAGGTTATCCCGGGGTTTTTCGCCATCACCCATGTGCAGAACAGAGGGGCCGCTTTCGGCCTCTTGGCCGATCTTCCCGGAGCCGGCACCCTCTTCGTCATCATATCCCTGATAGCTATTGCCTTCATCATCGCCTATTTTCGCTGGATCAAAGAGGAGGAGGTGTGGACCCCCCTCTGCCTCGCCCTTGTTTTGACAGGGGCTGTGGGTAACCTGCTCGATCGCTTCCGCCTCGGGGGGGTCGTGGACTTCCTCGATGTCTATTACAAAGGGTGGCACTGGCCCGCCTTTAACGTGGCGGATGCCTCCATCACCACCGGTGTGCTGTTGCTGGCCCTCAAGATCATGTGGGGTGAAAAAAAGGACGCAGGCAAGGAGCGCTGACATGCATCCCGTACTCTTCCATTTTTGGAGATTAACTATCTATAGCTATGGTTTCATGATCGCCGTCGGCATTATGGTGGGGTTGTTTTTGGCGAGGCGGCAGGCGGCGCAAGAGGGGATCGATCGGGACAAGATCGTTGATATCACCTTCTATATCCTCTTGGCCGCCTTGATCGGTTCCCGCCTCCTCTTTGTGCTCATGAACTTCGGGGAATACGCCGATAATCCCCTTAATATCCTCAAGATATGGGAAGGGGGCTTGGTCTTTTACGGCGGGCTCGTGCCGGCCGTGGCGATAGGGATCTGGTATATCAAGAGGCTCGGCCTCCCCCTCTGGCAGGTGGCCGATATCTTCGCCCCCTCCCTCGCCATCGGCCACGCCTTCGGCAGGATCGGGTGTTTCTTAGCCGGGTGCTGCTACGGGGAAGCGTGTGCCCTCCCCTGGGCAGTCACCTTCACAGACCCCCGGACGCTGGCCCCCCCGGGCATCCCTTTACATCCGACCCAGCTCTACAGCTCGCTTGGCCTCTTTGCGCTCTTCGCCTTTCTCGTATTCTTGCGAAAGAAAAAGACGTTCCAGGGTGAGATCTTCTGGTCGTATGTCTTTTGCTACTCCGTCGGCCGCTTCTTTTTGGAGTTCCTGCGGAGTGATGCCCGCGGCAGCGTCCTGGGAGGGCTCCTCTCCACAACCCAGGCCATCGGTATCCCCCTCGCTGGAATTTCCGTGTTCATGTTCTTATATTTAAGAAATAGAGGCACAACGAGGCATGCCCGTCGCTAAGATACGCATCTATCCCGATCCGGTTCTCCAGACCCGGGCAGCGGAGATCGAGAAGATCGATGAAAGGGTGGTCCGCCTGGCCGCCGATATGGCGGAGACTATGTACGCCGCTCCCGGCGTCGGTTTGGCTGCACCGCAAATCGGGGTTTCGGAGAGACTTATCGTTCTGGACGTCAAAACACCGGAGGGGGAAAAAGAGCTCATCACCTTGATCAACCCGGAGATCATCGAGGCCGAGGGCAGGATCGTGGAGGAAGAGGGTTGTCTCAGTGTGCCCGAGATCAGAGAGAACGTCGCCCGGGCCGAAAGGGTCCTGGTGCGGGGCCTCGATCTGGACGAGCAGCAGCGGGAAATCGAGGCCGCAGGCCTCCTTGCCAGAGCCTTCCAGCATGAGATCGACCATTTGGATGGCATCCTCTTCATCGACAGGATAAGCCGTCTGAAGCGGGGGATCATCCAGCGGAAGATACGCAAGCTGATACAGGAGGCACAAGCTGCCCAAGACGATGGATCTCGGCTATTCTAAAAAAGATGAACCCTCTACAAAAGAAGCTGCGGATCTGCTTCATGGGGACCGCCGCCTTTGCCCTCCCGACGATGCAGGCGGTGGTTGCTGCTGAAGAGGTGGTGGCAATCGTCACCCAGCCCGATCGCCCCCGCGGCAGGGGGAGAGAGATTGCACCGCCCCCGGTAAAGAAACTTGCTCTCGACCTCGGCCTACCAATCATGCAGCCGGAGCGGGTAAAGGATCCCCTTTTCCTCGGACAGTTAAGGGAATTGGGACCGGAGCTGATCGTGGTGGCGGCCTTCGGACAGATCTTGCCCGCTCCTGTGTTGGCTTTGCCCCGCCTGGGATGCGTTAACGTCCATCCCTCCCTCCTTCCCAAGTACCGGGGGGCAGCCCCTATCCAGTGGGCCATCATCAAGGGGGAGACCCGAACCGGCGTGAGCACCTATCTCATGGATCAGGGGATGGATACGGGTGCCATCCTTTTGACCCGGGAGGCGGAGATCGGCGATGCAGAGACAGCCGAGGAGCTGGGCAAGCGGCTGGCCGAGATAGGCGGGGAGCTCGTGAAAGAGGCTATCAAAGCCCTCAAGGAAGGAACCGTGCAAGCGAAGCCCCAAGATGAAAGAGGCGCCTCATACGCCCCCCTCTTGCAAAAGGCTGATGGCCTGATCCCGTGGGAGGAGGCGGCAGGCCGGATCAGAAATCGGATCAGAGGGATGGTGCCCTGGCCTGTTGCGTACACCATGTGGGCAGGGAAGATGATAAAGATCTATAGGGGAAGGATCGGGGACGGCACCGGTCTCCCCGGCGAGATCATCTCCTTGGATAGAGGGATTGAGGTGGCGTGCGGCAAGGGCTCGCTGCTCATCGAAGAGCTCCAGATGGAAGGGGGAAAACGGATAGGGTGGGATGCGTTTGTCCGGGGCCACCGATTGACGGTGGGGGAAAGGTTGGGGTAAGATCTTATAACGTATTAAGGAGGAACAAGATATGAACCAGATGAAGACCTATATCCTTATGGCGCTGCTCACGATTCTCTTGGTCTGGATCGGGAGCCTGGTCGGGGGACGCAACGGCGCCATCTTCGCCTTGATCTTTGCGGGGCTTATGAATTTCGGCGTCTATTGGTTCAGTGACCGCATCGTGCTCAAGATGTACCGTGCCCAGGCAGTCACCGAGGCCCAGGAGCCTAAGCTCCATAGGATCGTGAGGGAGCTGGCCCTGCGCGGCAGCATCCCCATGCCCAAGGTTTACCTCATCCCCCAAGACGCCCCCAACGCCTTTGCCACGGGGAGAAATCCTCAACATGCAGCCGTGGCAGTTACGGCAGGCATCATGAAGCTGTTAAACGAGGAAGAACTCAAGGGGGTCCTGGCCCATGAGCTCTCCCATATTCGCCACCGGGACATCCTCATCGGGACCATCGCCGCCACCATCGCCGGGGCCATCAGTATGATCGCCACCATGGCCCGTTGGGGAGCCATGTTCGGCGGGGATGATAGAGAAGGGGGAGGGATGGCGCAGCTCGTCGCCATGCTGGTCCTGACTACCCTCGCCTCCATCGCAGCCCTCCTCATCCAGCTGGCCATCTCCCGATCCAGGGAGTACCAGGCCGATGAGGGAGGGGCGCAGCTTGCCGGCAACCCCCTCTTTCTGGCCAGGGCCCTGGCCAAGCTCGACGCCGGGACAAAGCGGATACCCATGCAGGTCAATCCCTCCACCGCCCACATGCTCATCGTCAGCCCCCTGACGCGGAAGGGGGTTCAGGGCCTCTTCAGCACCCATCCCCCTATCGAGGAGCGCATCAGGAGATTGGAGCATATGGCTCACCGCTGATGGATCAGGCACGCAAAAAAGCCCTCGAGGTACTCACTCGCTGGGAAAAGAGGGGGTCCACGATGGACCCCCTTTTTGATGCCTATGTTGTGAAGGACCCCCTGCTCACGGACCTGGACAAGGCCTTTGTGCGGGAGATTGTCTACGGCGTGCTGCGATGGAGAAGCAGGCTTGATTGGATCATCGCGGCCTATTCCCGCATCAAGCCCTCGCGCCTGGAGCGCGCGGTCCTCGCCATCCTCAGGATGGGGGCCTATCAAATCCTCTTCATGGACCGCGTGCCAGCTGCGGCAGCAGTGGATGAGTCCGTTAAGCTGGCCAAAGGCTTGAGGAAGAAAGAAGCCACGGCCTTTGTCAACGGGATACTGCGGGGGATTGCCGAAGGGAGAAGGGAGATCACCTATCCCGATCTCCGGACTCATTCCAGCGAATATATCGCTGCCTTTCATTCCCACCCGCAATGGCTGGTGAGCCGCTGGGTCGATCAGTTTGGGAGAGAAGGGACCATCGCCCTGTGCGAAGCCAATAACCAGTTTCCCCCTTTGGCAGTTCGGGTGAACACTCTCAAGGCAAGCCGGGCGGAGGTCATTGATCAACTGCATGACGAGGGGATAGAGGCATCCCCCACCCCCTTTTCCCCGGTTGGCCTCTGCATCAAAGCCCCCCCTGCCCTGGTCTCATGGGGGCCCTTGCAACAAGGTTGGTTGCAGGTCCAGGATGAGGCTGCCCAGCTCGTCTCCCTTATTTTAGCACCCAAACCCGGGGATCGGATCCTCGACCTCTGCGCTGCCCCTGGGGGCAAGACCACCCACCTGGCCCAGCTGATGAAGGATCAGGGGGAGATCATAGCGGTGGACGTAAGTCAGGCAAAACTTGCCATTCTAAAGGAGAACTGCCGCAGACTGGGTATCTCCATCGTCAAGGCTATGGCCCTGGACGCGACAAGGCCCCTGCCCTTCCCTTCTGGCTCTTATGATGGTTGCCTGGTTGATGCCCCCTGTACAGGGCTGGGCACCCTGCGCCGGCATCCCGAGGGCAAATGGCGGATCAAGGAGCAGGACATCCTTCGCCTGCAAGAGATGCAGGGCCAGATCCTGAGGCAGGCAGCCCCCCTTATAAAGGAGGGAGGGATACTCGTTTACAGCACCTGTACCCTGACACGGGAGGAGAACGAAGGGGTGATCAGCGCCTTTCTCTCCGAGCATAAGGAGTTTTCCCTTGAGACAGCCTCAGAGCTGCTTCCCGCTGGATGCGAGGGATTGGTGGATAGCCAGGGGTATCTGCGCACCTTTCCGCATCGCCACAATACAGACGGCTTCTTCGCCGCACGCTTGATTAGGAACTGATATGAAAAAGATTCTTGCAGTGCTGGGCAGTCCGCGGAAAAAGGGCAATACCCATATCCTCATCTCTAAAATACTCGAAGGTGCAAAATCAGAGGGGGCAGAGGGAGATATTCTTTTCCTCGATGATCTCACCATCCAAGAGTGCGATGGATGTCACGTCTGCTGGAAGGGCAAGGAATGCAATAAGAACGATGACATGAACAATATCTATCCGAAGATCAGGGAGAGCGCAGGCATCGTCTTCGGCACGCCGGTATATTGGTATGGTCCAACCGCCTTGATGAAGGGATTCATCGACCGCTTTGTCTTTTTTAACTGCCCCGAGAACAGGGAGAGGATAAGGGGCAAGCCGGCAATTCTCGCCGTTCCCTGCGAGGAAGAAGATCCCGCAGCAGCTGACCTGGTGAAGGCGATGTTCGAGAAGAGCCTGCGGTATCTGGAGATGGATCTCATCGGCACCATCATCGTGCCGGGAGTTACCAAAAAAGGGGAGATTATAAAAAAACAGGGTCCCTTGGAAGAGGCGTATAATCTAGGGATAAAATTGGCTCGAACAATAAGACAGGCGGGGCAATAGTTAAATATTAAATAATAAATCCTCCCTGCCCCCCCCCTTTAAAAAAGGGTGAAGTTACACCTCCTGGCTAAAGAGCCACCTCCGGCTTTAGTAAAGGTCCCGCACTGCTATAGATAGATCAGTAAGGTCGGGATGTATCGCTATGCGATACAGAGGTAGGGAGGGATTTTATAAACCTATTTTCTGAGCGATGTGGCAGCTCCGCTAGCTAGCTGGACAAAGCATTGAGCATCGGGTAGGATACGACAGGGTTATAAAAAAAGAGCGGTTAGCGCGGCCCGCCCACAAGAGGATCCCATAAACGCCATAGAAGCGAGGAGAGAAAAGTGTAAGTTTTCAACAACGTCCCCCCTTTTTTTCATGCGGTTGCGAGAGGGAAGGAATTCTTGGAAGAAAAGGAAGAAGAGGAAGAGAGGATGATAAAATATTTAAAGAATTTAACTACGTCCCCATGAATCCCCGTCCCCATGAATCCCCCCTACCTAAACTCATCCCCGTTGTAGGATGGATTCTGTTTGCAGGTGAAGTTTTAGAAGTAATTGATTGTCTATTAGTAGAATGTTCAGATGAAGCAATTCGGGATAAACTGCATCCCTATGATCCCATGACACCAGAAGAATTAGAAAAGTTGAAGAAGTGTGTGGAGGATATTTTAAAAGAATGGGAGGATACAAAGAAAAGGTATGAAGGCGAGATAAAGCCGATTCTGGAAAAATGGAAAAGGGAAGCAGAGCAATGGAGATTGATGAAAGAAAGATGGGAGAAGGAATGGGAAATGCAAAGAAAGGAAGAAGCAGAACGGCGACGGCTGCTGTATGCGACAGACTAAATAAGAAAAAATAGATGGAACAGTGTCAATACTTTTATGGTAAGAAGAATGATAATAAAAATAAATTAGTGTGTTCGTATTAATGTTGTTCATGACTCGTGTACAAATACACTATTTTTCTTAAGAATACGATCGAGAAAAAGGATAATTTATTTGAAATTTCTTAAACAATTACTGTCAATACTGTCAATAGTAAGTCTTTTTTTGGCATTTGCATTAGTCATTTTTTTTCTTAGAGAATTAATAGATAAGCTAGTTCATAATATATCTCACTCTCAAATACCTTTTGCTTGGTTGATGGTTATTTTAATATTGGGCTTGAGTTTGCTTATTAGAAAACGTTATAAAAAAGATAATCAATCCCATAGTTACGTTTATCGTCATTATTGGCGTTTCATAGGCCCAATTTTATTAATCGTGTCTATAATTGGTTTATTGTTGAGTCTATGGCGGCAATAAAGTTTGGAATTATTCGGGGTCACCTAGGGAGGAAGTGGGGAAACACTTGGAAACACTTGGGGACGTAGTTAAATAAATTAAATAACTTGAGGGCGTAGCTGAGCTATGATACCGAAGGAGGCATGCCACGAGGACCGAGGTTAGATGCGCCGGGGACAATGCATCATGTCATAGT
>Ga0214473_10003225_pt1 | contig 19866 bp, 18 predicted proteins | sample RVTome_7_FD_203509 | JGI IMG/M metagenome (GOLD analysis project Ga0214473, IMG submission 203509) | Soil microbial communities from uranium-contaminated site in the Upper Colorado River Basin, Wyoming, United States - RVT98D197 | ecosystem: Environmental > Terrestrial > Soil > Contaminated >... | reverse complement strand
AAGTGACGCGGACGGACCTATCGAGCAGCGATGCGCAAATTGAGTGCAACGAACCGCGACGGGCAGACCACGACGACGCCGCCTTCGTATGAACCACCCGAGCTTGCGGGTAGACTTCCTGCAATCGGAGCGTCTGGACCTCGCAGCTGCGGCGCAGACGACCAGAAGAATCCGCTCCTTGGACTAGGAACAGCAGCCCGGAGAAGTACCTCGTGACAACGTCCCTGATCTCCGCTGCCGCCGCGGTCGCGACGATTCTCTATTGCGCCGTTTGGCTGTACGATCGTTTTCGTCCTGAGACTCTCGGTATCTTGCGGCAACTGAGTTGGGAGCGCCTTGTCATCGCGGTCGCCGCAGTGACAACCATTGGCTACAATGCCATGTCCCTTTGGGACCGCTTCGCGGGGCCAGTCAGCACATCACAGGTTGGGGCACGCACGGCCAACAACATCCATTGGCGGTTCGATCAGGTCCCGCCACATGGCAAAGGTCCGGATCAGATCAAGCCGATTAGCGGTAGAGTTGAAGGCATCAGCAATCCAAGCGAATACAAGGTGGTTCTCTACTCGTTTGCCGACCGTTGGTTCGTTCAGCCGAGTGACACCGCTCCGTACACGATGATCAATAACGATGGCACCTGGTCTAATCGGATTCACCTTGGCTCCCGCTATGCTGCCCTGCTCGTCAACAAGTCCTTTACACCACCAGCACAGGCTGACGCCCTTCCGGACGGGGCGGATGTTCTCGCCTCCAACGTGGTCGAGCCGCTGGCCCGGGCAAACGCGCCGCCGATGGACCTCGCGGGGTTAGCATGGAGTATGATTATTCTCGTAGCGAGCCTAGTGACGGTCGCCGACGTGAGCGTCCGTTGGATTCGCAGCCGGACACCTCAAGCCCAGAAAGGAGGAGCAGAGTGATGCAACTGCTGAGACGAGGGATAGGTCAGCTATCCTTCAGGAGCCTCGCTTTGCCGATTGCTGTCGTTGCCATTGTCGCTCTCGCTCGCCCCGCATTAGCGACGAGCGGGAACACAGCACTGTTGCTGAAGGCACTGCGTGAAATCAAGGACGAGGTGGCAGGGCTGCGCCAGAATCTCACGGACTGCTGTCCGAGGCAGAACCAGATGGCCGCAGCCGAGCCGTCTACTCGACCAAGCCCAACGAAGCCGCGAGTCACCGTTACAAGGGTTCCTCCCGTCGGGAGCGGACCGACCTCACGCGGTGACATTGCGGGGCGCGTGGAGGGTGTTGCCGAGCCTGATCAGTACAAGATCGTCTTGTACGCCCATCCCGCTGATGATTGGTGGTACGTCCAACCATTGAGGGAGACCGCTGACGCCCCGGGAGGGGCTGACACCCGCATTAGTCCGGACGGCGCCTGGAACAACTGGACGCACCTCGGCCTGCGCTACGCCGCGATGCTGGTGAAGGCTTCGTTCAAAGCCCCGGACAGGGCTCTGACCCTGCCGACGGTTGGAGGCGACGTGCTTGCGATCGACGAGGTGGAAGCATCGAAGTGACCCGACTCTCGCGACGGTCGTTTAACACGTTCACGAGGCTGCCACGTTTAGGTGCAAGCTACTGTTGAGGAATCTGTGTCCTACATCGACAGCACACTGATGTCAGGCGAGCGCGTCGTTGCGCGAGCTCGGCTACACTGGATTACGTACGTGTCAGCATTAATCTTCTTCTTGGTTTCCCTCCTATTGTTCCTTGCTGCGGTGACGGTGCAGCCGCGTCAATCCGTGGCGGCCCTCACGGTGGCCGGACTGCTTACATTCACCACCGCATCTGCGGCTGGACTCAGGGCATTGATCGCCGCCAAGACCTCTGAATTTGCCGTCACGAACAAACGAGTTCTGATCAAGCTCGGGTTTATTCGCCGGACGTCAGTTGAGGTGCTTCTGTCAAAGGTGGAGGCAATTAAGGTCGAGCAAAGCATTGCAGGACGGATCTTGGACTTTGGATCGATTGTCATCACCGGCACGGGAGGATCGCGCGATCCTTACCATCGAATCGCGGCCCCGCTTGAGTTCCGGCGGGCGGTGCAGGAACAAGTGGCGGCCGTCCAAGAGGCTCGTTGATTGCCGCCTTGCCCATAAAGGAGGGATGACAAGTGGCCAAGTGCGTGTGCGGAAGTAAGAACCACGATTCAGCGGTTTGTCTTCAATGTGACGGCAAAGGCAACAAGGCCGGAGGCTTGAGCTGTTTCAGGGCCAAGAGTGTCTCGAACAGCGTCATTGGTTCCAAGACGGTTCTGACTGCCAGCAGGCAAGGGGCGGTGTCGTGCTAGGCAACGATTCTTATGGCTGCACGGAAGCTGCACTCGCCGCACCCATCCGCACCCCAGGCGCACCCGACTCGCTAAGCGATGTTTTGCCCAAAAATGAAAAGCCCCGTGAAGTGTTGAAATCACGGGGCGTTCAGAAGTTGCGGGGGGAGGATTTGAACCTCCGACCTTCGGGTTATGAGCCCGACGAGCTACCGGACTGCTCCACCCCGCGTCACGAGCAGGTGTGATGGATAGCGACACCAGGCGGGGAAGTCAACGGTCGAAAGCGGTCCAAAGTCCAACGTCCAAAGTCCAAGGTCGGAAATGAAGAGGCCAAGGTCCAAAGTCCAAAGTGGGAAAGAAACAGTCCAGAGAACAAAGGACGACGTCGATTTGGTGCCGCGTGCTTACGCCAGGCCGACGGCGTAGTGTAATTGACGCACTTCGCGCTCGGTCAGCATGCGGTGATCGCCGGGGGGGAGTTTACCTAGCGTCAGCGGGCCGAGACGGGTGCGTGAGAGTTTCTCGACCGGATATCCCACCTGCTCGCACATGCGGCGCACTTCGCGCCGCCGCCCTTCACCTAACGTGATCTCCAGCCAGGTCTTGCCCTCAGCGCTGCGCGCCAGGCGGACCTCGGCCGGCGCGGTCACGCCTTCCTCCAACCGTACCCCGGCCGCGAGTAGCGCCATGGCCTCGGGCGTCGGCGTGCCTTTGACTTTCACCCGATAGGTCTTGCGTATGCCGTAACGCGGATGCGTGAGCCGCAACGCCAGCTCGCCGTCGTTGGTCAACAACAGCAGGCCGGAGGAGTGGAAGTCCAGCCGACCCACGGGGAAGACGCGGGCGCGCACGCCGCGCAGGTAATCACGCACGGTCGGCCGCCCCTCCGGGTCGGAGAGCGTGGTTACCACGCCGACCGGTTTGTGGAACAGAATGTAGAGAGGTTCGTCGGGTAGCCGCAGCGCGCGGCCGTCAATCGTGATCCGATCCGTCCGCGGGTTCGCCTTCGTTCCCAGCTGTGTCACCACCTGGCCATTCAGGCGCACATGCCCCGCTTGGATCAGTTCCTCCGCCTTCCGCCTCGACGCAATCCCGGCCCGACTGAGAATCTTCTGCAAGCGCTCCGTCGGCGACAGCATCGGCCTCGGCGGCATCGGCTTCAGCAGAGGCCGCTGGGGTGCCGGCCTCGGTTTCAGCTGTGGCCGCGGTGCCGGCTTCACTGGCAGCTTCGGCCGCGGTGTCCGTGGCGGGCCGGTCCTCCTGCTCGGTCTCTGGGCTGAATCCCTCTTCGTCTGCATCTGGCGCGGGTCCTAACTCTTTCAGTGATGGCAGTTCGTTCAGATCCTTCAATCCGAAGATTTCTAAGAACTCCGGCGTCGTGGCGTACAACAGCGGCCGGCCAACGGCCTCCTTGCGGCCGGCAATCTTGATCAGCCGCCGCGCCAGCAAGCCGCTCAACACGCTGTCGACGTCGACCCCACGGATGGCCTCGATGTCGGCACGTGTTACCGGTTGCTTATAGGCGACGACGGCGAGGGTTTCCAGGGTAGCTCGTCCCAGACGGGCCGGCTTTTCACGAAACGTCGCCCGCACCCATTCGGCGTTCTCGCGTGCCGTGCGCAGCTGGTATCCACCGGCAACCTCGCAGATCTGGATGCCGCGCCGTCCCGGCCCGTACTCCTCCATCAAGCGCCGCATGGCCGCAAGCACCTCTTTGGTGCTCGGACCGGCAAGGACTTCCACCAGCCGCTTCAAGCTGAGCGGCGCCGCGGCCGCAAACAGCACGCTTTCAATGATGCGCTCGATGCGTCCGTTCGCGTCATCGTCCACTGATGGGACTACTTCGCTACTCTCCTCATTGGCGGCGGTTTCAGCGATCGGCTCGCCTTCGGCGAACGCGCCTTCGGCGAGCGGAGCGCCGGTAATCTCCGCGCTCTCCGCAATGGCCTCAGTAGGAGTGGTCGGGGGCAGCTGCGGCTCCGCGTCGCTCTCGCCCCCAGCAGCCGCTTCACTCAGTTCCGCTTCGTCCATCCTCCCCTCCTGGCTCCGCCGCAGTGCGCTCATACTCGTCGACTGATTCCAATGACACGGTGGAGACGTCCTCGACGGCAAGCTCAATGACGATGCGCCCGTAGCGCTCTTCCTGGATGGCCCGCGCCGCCCCCATCTTCATGAGCTCCAGCATGGCGAGAAAGGTTATGATGATTTCGAAACGCGTGGCATCGTCTGCAAACAAGCTCTCGAAATCCACGCTGCGGGCTACGCTCAGAGCTTGCAGTAGCGTCCGTACACGGTCGCGCAACGAGATCTGCTCGACCACGACCTCGTGCACCGACTCCGGCCGGGCTCGCTTCAGGACGTTGCGAAATGCATCGAGCAGCTCCCAGGGCGTGACCTTCAGGCGCAGCAGCTCGCCCTCTACCGGCTCCGCATCCATGACCGGCTCACGCGCGAACACGTCGCGATGCAACAGCGGCCGCTCCGCCAAAGCCAGAGCGGCTTCGCGGTAGCGCTGGTACTCCAGGAGCTGGCGCACCAGATCGGCGCGCGGGTCGGCCTCTTCCTCTTCCTCCTCCTCCGAAGGCGGCAGCAGCATGCGGGATTTGATCAGTGTCAGGGTCGCCGCCATCACCAGAAACTCGCCGGCAATGTCCAGGTTCAGGTCGCGCATCGCCTCCAAGTACGCCAGGTACTGCTCGGTGATGCTGGCGACCGGAATGTCGACGATCTCCACTTCGTTCTTCTTGATCAGGTGCAGCAGCAGGTCGAGCGGGCCCTCGAAGACGGGAAGGTTTACCCGGTACGAGCCAGAAGCGCGTCCCGGCGCAACGGCGCTGTCTTCCGGTACGCTCTGGTTGTCGTCAGCCATTAAATACAGTCCAAAGTCCAAAGTCCAAGGTCGGGTCAGCCCAAAGTCCAAGGTCAGAAATCCAAGGACAATCAGATGGTCCTGCCTTGAGCGGATGTCCCTCCCGGGGCGTCGACCGGCCACTTTGGGCCTTGGGCTTTGGACTTTGGACTGAGTTCATCAGCGTGACAAGCCCATGGCGTCGCGGACTTCTTCCATGGTTGCGGCGGCCACCTTGCGCGCTTGCTCGTTGCCATGCGCCAGGACCTCGGCAACGAAGGCTGGACGGGCTTCGAGCTCGGTGCGGCGGGCGCTGATTGGTCCGAGCTCCGCCACCACGTGCTTGATCATGACGCGCTTGCATTCGAGGCAGCCGATGCCGGCCGTACGGCAGCCGTGGGTGACGTACTCGATCTCTTCCGGGGTGCAATAGATGCGGTGCAGGTTGAAGGCCGGGCAATCCGCCGGCTCGCCCGGGTCGGTACGGCGCACGCGGCGCGGGTCGGTGACCATGCGTCCGAGCTTCTTGTCGATAACGTCGGGCGGATCGGACAAGAAGACGGCGTTGTTGTAGCTGGTGCCCATCTTGCGTCCGTCCGTCCCCGGAACCTTCTGCGCCTCGGTCAGCAAGGCTTGCGGCTCCGGGAACACCGGGCGGAAGAAGTTGTTGAAGCGGCGCGCGATCTCGCGGGTGATCTCCACGTGCGGCACCTGATCTACTCCCACCGGCACACCGGCGGCCTTGTAGATGAGGATATCGGCTGCTTGCAAGACGGGATAGCCCAGCAGGCCATAGTTCAGCGTCGTCATGGCCGCGTCGTCTTCCGCTTGCACCAGCCCGAGCTCGCGGGCCTGTTCCTTGACGGTCGGGTTGCGAATCAACCAGGGGGTCGGGATGATCATCGAGAACAGCAGGTGCAGCTCGGCGTGTTCCTTGACGGCGGACTGGCGAAAGATCACCGCCTTCTCGGGATCCAGACCGGCGGACAGGAAGTCGGTCATCATGTCACGGGCGTTACGCTCGATGTCGCCGGTGTCATCCTGCCGCGTGGTCAGAACGTGCCAGTCGGCAATGAAAAAGAAACAGCTCCGTTCGTGTTGCAGGCGGACCCAATTGCGCAGCGCGCCGAGCCAGCGGCCGATGTGCAGGCGGCCGGTGGGCCGCATGCCACTGACCACGATGTCGGTCGAAGAGGCAGTGGTATTCATGAGAGCAAGGCGTGGATGAACAGGCCGATGACCGGATTGATCACGGAGTCGAGGACGTTGGTGGCAATCAAGACGACGACGATCAGAAGACCGAAGGGTTCGAGCCGCGCAAAGGCGGCGGCTTGTGCCCGTGGCAGGAGTCCGGCAAGCACCCGGCCACCGTCGAGCGGAAGAATTGGGAGCAGATTGAATACGGCCAGCCCAACGTTGATATAAACGGCGTTTCGCGCCATCAAGGCCAGCGGCTTGAGCACCGTACCGGCAAATAGTCCTTCAGGGGAAATGTCGGCTTGCAGCAAGGCTTTGAACAGCGCTGCGCTCAGCACGGCGAGCAGTAGGTTGGTCAGGGGCCCGGCCGCGGCGACCAATATCATGTCGCGTTTGGGATTGCGCAAATTGGCGAAATTCACCGGCACGGGCCGCGCATAGCCGAAGAGAAACGGCGCACTCGAAAGCACCAGCATCAAGGGCAGCAGCACCGTACCAATCGGGTCGATGTGCGGCAGCGGGTTGAGGGTGAGGCGCCCGTGGCGCGCAGCGGTAGGATCTCCCAGCCGGTAGGCCACCAGGCCGTGCGCAACTTCGTGCAAAATGACGGCCGCCAATATCGGCAAGGCCCACACACAAACTTGTTGAATGACTTCGTTCACGTGGGCAAACGCTAGCAGAATCGGGCGGGGGCTGCTACCGGAGGTAGTCGGTAATCGGTCGCCGGTCGTCCGACTACCGACTACCGGCGACCCCTCGCGATGGCGCGCAGGCGGCGGGCGCGAACGTGAATGACGCCGTCTATTTTCTGTACAGGCCCTTCGACCCACAGCAGGGCAGCGGTGTGGATCACCCCACGCCAGCGCTGAAACATGTCCGGCACCACCACCGCATTGCTGGTGCCGGTTTCATCCTCCAGGGTAAGGAAACAAAATCCTTTGGCGGTACCCGGCCGCTGGCGCACGATCACCAAGCCGGCAATCTTCACCCACTCGCCGTTGCGCCTGTTGGGCAAATCGGCCGCCCGCAGCACGCCTTCCTGCGCCAGATCGGCCCGCAGATGTTCCATGATGTGCGGCCCGACCGTCAGGCTGCTGCCGCGGTAGTCGGCCAGGGTCTGATCGAGAGATGACATGCGGGGCAAGGGATTAGGGGTTGGGGGTTGGAGATCTTTTCTAACCCCCAGCCCCTGGTCTCTAGCCCCTGCTAACAATGGTTCTTTCTGTACCGCCGCCGCTTGCCACAAGGCTTCGCGCCGGGTGTGGCCGAAGGCGGCAAAAGCACCGATATGCGCCAGCGCCTGCGCTTCATGGTCGCGCAGGCCGCAGCGGGTGATGACATCAGCGATCGACGTAAACGGCGCCCTGTCGCGTTCGCTTTCGATGCGATTGGCGGCCTCTTCGCGCCAGCCACCGACGTACTTCAGGCCCAAACGCAGGGACAGTTTCTGGTTTCTGGTTTCCGGTTTCTGGTTTTCAGATCTGGACCCTCGCCCGCGCGTTTTTTCCGCGTGGGAGAGGGCAGGGTGAGGGGGCAAGCCGGAGCCCTGCAGACCGCCCTCACCCCCACCCTCTCCCGCGCTGAGGAGACGCGCGGGCGAGGGAGAAAAACTCCGCTCGAGGAGTTGGGCGGCGGGTCTTGCCTGTGCTGAGCAGAGACAACCAGTACCCAGAGACCAGCAACCAGAAACCTCCAGCGTGCAGCGCACGCTGGAACACGTCACCTCGATGGGCAGCACCTCCAGGCCGTGGCGTTGGGCGTCTTTCACCAGGGTGGCGGGATGGTAGAAGCCGAGCGGCCAGTTGTTCAGCATGGCGCAGGTGAAGGCCGCCAGGTGATGAGCGCGCAGGTAGGCCGAGGCGTAGGCCAGCAAGGCGAAGCTGGCGGCATGCGATTCGGGAAAGCCGTAGAGTGCGAAGGAGGTGATGCTGCGAACGATCTCGCCGGCCGTCGTGCCGGTGATGCCGCGCGCGGCCATGCCGGAGCGCAGGCGGCTTTCGATTTCTTTCATGCGCTGGACTGAGCGTTTGAATCCCATGGCGCGGCGCAACTCCTCCGCCTCGCCGCCGCTGAATCCGGCCAGGGTCATCGCCATTCTTAGCAGCTGCTCCTGGAAGAGCGGCACTCCGAGCGTCCGTTTCAGGATCGGCTCCAGATCCGGATGGGCGTAGGTGACCGGCTCGTGGCCATTGCGGCGGTTGAGATACGGGTGCACCATCTGCCCCACGATCGGTCCGGGCCGGATGATCGCCACTTCGACCACCAGATCGTAGAAATGATCTGGCCGCATGCGCGGCAAGGTCGCCATTTGTGCCCGGCTCTCGACCTGGAACACGCCGATGGTGTCGGCCCGGCGCAGCATGGCGTACACTTTCGGATCATCTGGCGGCAGGTGTGCGAGGTCGAGGGTCACACCCTCGTGCTGTTGGATGAGCGGGATGGCGTCCTCGAGGACCGCCATCATGCCGAGGCCGAGCAAGTCGACCTTGATGATGCCGAGGTCGGCACAGTCGTCCTTGTCCCACTGCACGACGACGCGTCCGGGCATGGTGGCCGGCTCCAGCGGCACCACCGTGTCGAGCCGTCCGGCGGCAATGATCATCCCGCCCGAATGCTGCCCCAAGTGGCGGGGCAAGCCCTGGATCTGCTGTACGAGATGCACGAGCAGTTGGACCCGTGGGGCAGCCGGATCAATGCCGCCGGCCCGCAGTTGCACCGTGAGATCATCGGCAAAGTCGCGGAACTCGAACCGCTGCAGCAATTTGGAGAGACGGTCGACCTGCTTGAGTGAGAAGCCGAGGGTCTTGCCCACTTCGCGCACGGCGCTGCGGGTGCGGTAGGTGATGACGTTGGCGGTCATGGCGGCGCCGTGTTGGCCATAGCGTTGATAGACGTACTGGATGACCTTCTCGCGTTGCGCGCCGCTGGGGAGATCGATGTCGATGTCCGGCCACTCGCCGCGTTCCTCGGACAGAAAGCGCTCGAAGAGCAGGTCCATGCCGACGGCATCGACCGCCGTGATTCCCAGGGCGTAGCACACCGCCGAATTGGCGGCCGAGCCGCGTCCCTGGGCGAGGATGTGCTGTTCGCGGCAGAAGCGCACGATGTCCCACACGATGAGGAAGTAGCCGGCGAGGTTGAGCTTGCCGATGACCGCCAACTCGTGCTCGAGCTGCTGGCGCACGCGCGGCGTCAGGGTGTGGTAGCGATCGCGGGCGCCGGCATAGGTGAGGGTGCGCAGGTAACCGATCGGCGTCTCGCCGGGCGGAAGCGGGTAATCGGGAAAACGGTAGCCGAGATCGGCCAGGGTGAATTCGCACTGCTCCGCGATGCGACGCGTGTTGGCGATGGCCTCGGGCAGATCGCGGAACAAAGCCGCCATCTCAGCGGGGGATTTGAGGTGGCGCTCGGCATTCCTGAGCAAAAGCCGTCCCGCGGCATCGAGCGTGGTCGTGTGCTGGATGCAGGTAAGCACGTCCAATAACGGGCGGCCGGCGGAGGTGGCGTGGCGGACATCATTGGTGGCCACGAGCGGCAAAGAAGAATGGTGCGCGATGTCGATTAGTAATCGGTTGAGCCGTTCCTCGTCCGGATCGAAATGCCGATGGAGCTCGAGGTAGAGGCGGTTGGGGAAGAAGCGGCGGAGACAGTCGATAGTCGATAGTTGATAGTCGATAGTGGTTGGTCGAAAAATATCTCGGGCGAGACAAATGAGGCCCTCGGTCTGACCCTCAAAGTCTTCCCACCTGGCTACTGTTGTTCCTTTTGGTGCACGCAACTTCGTCTGTGTGATCAGCCGGCAGAGGTTCTGGTAGCCAACGCGGTTGGCGGCGAGGAGATAGAGAGGGCAGGGGGCAGGGGTTGGAGGCTGGGGGCTGGTAATCTTTCCTTGACCCCGCTCCCCTACAGCGACTTCGGCACCCACGATGGCTCGCAGTCCGACGCGTTTCGCGGCTTGATGAAACCGCGGGGCGCCGTAAACGCCGTCGCGATCGCCCAGGGCCAAGGCCGGGTAGCCCAGGGTCGCAGCCTGCTCGATCAGCTCTTCGGGTAATGACGCGCCGGCGAGAAAACTGAAAGCACTGCGGCAGTGAAGCTCGAGATAAATGGGGGCTAGGGATTGGGGGCTGGGGGTCATAGGAAAGGGGATAGGGATTAGGGACCAGGGGTTAGCTCCTCAATTTCATTACCAATCCCCAACCCCTAATCGTAAACTCCATCCACAAACCAATTCCGCGTCGTCAGATCACAATAGAGCCGGTACACCCCGCCATCGCTCAGCTGCGCGTCGTAGTAGTCGCGGGCGTAACCCGCGTCGGTCCACCAATTGCCTTGGACGCGCCAGGGGCCGGCGGCCTGTACCACGCGGCCCGCCAGTCCCTCGCCGCGGACGAACTCGGGGCGGTCGCGCTCGCAAAAGACCTCCACCGCCTGCGGCGGACGGACCGCCCGCAGGGCTGGAGGACAGGTTGTTAGGTTGTTATACCCCCACCCCGGCCCTCCCCCGTTGCCGGAATTGGCAACAGGGGAGGAAAATCTGCAACCTAAAAACTTAACAACCTGCATTCCATGTCCATCCGGTCGATGAGAATCTGTTTCCACCGGTGTCCCAACCCGCTCAGAACCGCATATGGCATTGAGGCGCGCGACTGTGACGGCCAGACGCGCTGGGGCCGGTCCGCTGGGGCGGAACAGATCCAGCTGCGCCGCCCGCAGCCGCTCGGGCACCGCCAGGACGCGCAGGGCTTCAATGGCGGCCGCCGGCGGATGGGTCTCCAGGTGCAAGCGCGCCAGCGCCAGCAGCGCTTTCAATTCGTTGCTGGGAGCGGTGACCGCGATGGTGCGCTCGTCGCGGCCTCGCGTCGCCAGACGCAGAGAGAGACGCAGATCTCCACAGATCCATCCGCGCAGTGCCAGACGGGCAGTGAGTCGGTCGAGGAGGCCCCGCAAGATGAACAGCAACGGTTCCAGCGTGTCGATGGCGCACTCGAGCTCGATGCTTTCCTCGAAGTGTAGGGGCAGCGATCGCGGCACCAGCGGATGATCGTCTTCACCGCGGGCACGGCGCACCAGCGCGATCCCTGCGGGACCCAAACGCGTGCCGACCGCCCGCAGAGGCAACGCGGCCAGATCCCCGATGCACCGGATGCCCCAGCGCTGCAGTGTGACGGTCAGTTGCGGACTGGGTTCGAGCCACTGGATGGAGACCGGCGCCAGGAACTGCCATTCCTCTCCCGGTGGAATGACGGTCACCCCGCCGCCACGGCAAGCTGCCAGATAGGCGGCGACTTTGGATCCGGCCACCCCAACCTGGGCCTCCAGCCCCAGCCGCGCTGCCCGCCGGGCGAGGGCATTGGCCAACTGGGCTTCCGATTCGTACAGCGCCCCCAGACCCTCCAGGTCCAGGTCCACCCGACCGCCGCCCGCGTCTTCGATGCGGGGGGAAACCGAGGCGGCCGCATCGCACAGGGCTGCCTGCGCAGCCCGGAGGAGGTCGGGAGAAACGGGGCGAATTACCAGCCCCGCTGCAATAGACTCGGCCTGTGCGGAGGTGAGAGCCACGGTGACCCCGACACGAGCGGCTTCCGCCGAAACAGCCAGGAGCCGCGCACGTGGTCCGAGTCCGGCGGCAACGGCAAGCGGCATCCCGCGCAACTCCGGTTCGGCCCGCAGCACCGCCGCCAGCGGAAAATCGGGCATGTAGAGACAGGCCAGGCGCATCATTGTGGATCGTGCTCGTGAATGGTGCTCGTGAAAGCAGATCGTGAATCGTGCTCGTGATTCGTGCTCGTGAAGGCGGGCTCTGGAAACGAGCACGACTCACGAACACGAATCACGGTCTTTTGCCCCGGCATGCCCAATTTGTTGCGCACCAGGGCCGCGACCGTTTGGAACCCCTCAAAAAGCGGCCACAAGCCACGCAACCAAAGAGGCCGATGCAGGCGCAGAGTCAGGCTGAGAGCGGCAAAGCTGCCGGCCACCCGGTGCGGAGCCAGGACGATGAGGGCGGTGTGCGAGTGTTCGGCCGCATGCAGTAGACGGGGCCAAAAATGACCGCGCAGCCGGCCAGGCAAGGGCCCGCCGAGGTCCAGCACGACGACCGCAAAGCCACCGGCCTGCAAGAGCAACTCGGTACATCGCATGGCGGCGGAAAGAGTTGGCGGGCGGACCCATAGTATGCGCTGCAGATCCGCCCCGGCGCGTGCCACCGAGGCCGGGTGCAGGGCATCGGCCACATCGACGCACGCCACCACCTCACCGCGCCGCGTGCTGGCCGCCAGGATCGCCAGCAGCAGCGAGGTCTTTCCAGAAGAGCGTGCCCCGGTCACTTCGCTGATCCGCCCGCATGGCATGCCGCCATCCAGGAGCGCATCAACCGCGGTCAGGCCGCTCGACAATCGGCGCACCGGCTCGGGCGCCGTCCCTATGTGCACCCGCCCGGGCAGAGAGAGCTGCGCAAGACGAGCAACAGCTGATGCTTGGCGGGAGGTGGAGACCAGCATGCCTAACATTTTCGCCAAACTTTCGCCTCGGCGCAAGGACCCCCCACCCTAGCCCTCCCCCGTTGCCGGAAATGGCAACAACAGATTGATTCGGCAAACGCCCCCGGCTAATGATAGTCCGAATTAGGACTTATTGGAGAGATCCTATCATGCGCATCGTTCCCATTGCCGAGGCGAAAGCAAAATTGAACCAACTGGTGATGGAGGTTGCGGCTACGGATGAGGCGGTCACCATCACCCGTAACGGCCGTGCTGCGGCGGTGTTGGTGAGCCATGAGGAGTTTGAGAGTTGGAAGGAGACGGCGGACATTGTCGCCGACCCGGAGTTCCGGGCGGAGATCCGTAAAGGGATTGCGGATCTGAAGAAAGGCCGCGGTAAGACCGTCGGCGCGCATGAGCTTGAAGCCCTGTTCGCTGCGCCTGCTGTCCCGCGGAGAAAGAGCCGGTGAGCCGTCGCCCCCGGGTGTTGCGTCTGGCCCCTTATGTGCAGGAGGCGATCCGCTCCCTTCACCCGGACCTGAAGCGGCGCGTTCGTGAAGCGCTGGATGGGCTGCTCACCACGCCTGATTCCGGGAAGGCGCTCACCCGAGAATTGTCCGGGTGGCGCAGTGTCCGCGTCGGGCGCGTGCGAATCATCTACCGCGAGAGAGGCGATGTGCTTGAGGTTGCAGCCATCGGTCCACGGACGTCGATCTATCTCGATGCTGCGGCGCGGCTCCGGAGCCGAGGGTAATTGGCGTTATGAAGCCGTTCTGGATACGATCGTTGGTTAGGGTGCGCCGCGTGTCGCACCGCCAGAGCGCTCGCATCCGGCCCTTTCCGACGGCACGATCACGCCCGGACAACATCGCGCCGCCTATTCGGAACCTGCAGCCGACACCAACCTCGGTGTTGCTGGCGGTGGCGGTGCTCACTCCGCTGCTGTTGGCGTACCTCTCTTGCTTCAAGCGCTCGCTCATCGACGACGCCTTCATCACGCTGCAGTACGCGTCCACCCTGAGTCATCACTGGCAGTGGGGTTTTTTCCCCGGTGCGGTGACGAACACCGCCACCTCGCCGCTCAACGTTGTCCTTACCGCTCTGGTAGGGACCATGGCGCCCGACATGGTCACCGCCGCCATCTGGCTGGCGACCGCCGAGATGCTGGCGCTGGCCATGTTGCTGGGCGTGCTGTCGCAGCGGGTCTTCGGCACCCCGTATTTCGGCGCTCTCGCCTTTTTGGCTACCATTGCCAACCCGTTGTTCATGTCCACCATCGGGCTCGAGAGCCTGCTCTATGTCACCCTGATGGCCGCTGCCCTCTGTTTGCTTTTGCTGCGGCGCTGGTCTGCCCTCGCGCTGTGTCTGGCGCTGCTGACACTCACGCGCCCGGATGGTGTGCTGTTATTTGTCGCGGTGCTCGTGTTCGCAAGCCCCAGGTCCGACGAGACCCAGCCAACCACACGAGCTATGGCGCACCAGGCGATTACGTCCGGTTCGTGGTGGCGCGGCCGTCTGCGCTTGGTGGTGGTTTACGTGCTCTGCCTGCTGCCGTGGCACCTGTTCGCATGGATCCATCTGGGCTCGTTGCTGCCGGACACGTTCTTCCTCAAGGTCGGCAATCCGTGGGGCTCGTTAACCTTCGCCCGTGGCCCATGGGTTTACCTCTCGCGCTATCCGTGGCCAACTCTGCTGTCGCTCGTCCTCGTGCCTTTCATCCCTCTCTGGTTTCTACGTGGCGATCGAGAACGCTCGCAGGTTTCCCTTTTGATACGCGTTCTCGGAGTCTACGCCGTGGCCTACTACGCCGGCTACGCCCTGCTGGGCCCCGGTCCCTACCATTGGTACTATGCACCGCTGGTTTCGGCGGGCGTGTGGATGGGCGCTCTGGCACTGGCTGCGGAATATCATCGTACGGCGCACCGGTCCGGGCTCTGGCGCGCTGCTGTGCTTACCACGCCCGCGCTCGCAATTCTCGGCATGGCGGCACACTTCCTGGGCGCCGGCGCCTTTCCGCCCACCGAGGCTCCGATTCACACCAACTGGGCCACGCACGACCAGTATCAGGAGATCGGGTTGTGGTTGCGGGATCACACCGAGGCGACGGCGAACATCCGCCTGCAGGGCGAGGTGGGGACGCTGGCGTTCTACTCGCAGCGCCGGTTGATCGACAGGTTCAGTTGCCGCAGCGAGCTGGAGCCGTTGCTGCGGCGCTCACTGACGCCTGTGGGAATGGCCGGCACGCTGATGCGACTCAACTTCTTCTGGCTCGGCAGACAGCAGCCGTGCGGTGTCTCTGATGCGCACCTCATCGGCTCGTCGCGTCCCATGGACACAGCGGCGTCACCCGGCCTGGTACGCAGCTGGCGCACGTCAACGAAGTGGATCGCCGACGGCACTGTTTTGCTCGTCACCAGTGGATAAATTGTTAGGCGCGGCCGGCTACGGGGCAGCCCGCACGTGAGCCCCTGGATCGGCGCGATGCACATGAAGAACAGGATCAGGCAGGAGAACCCCCGAGCGAGCTTGCGGGCCCACGTGAGGGCGGGCTGCCGCTCGTCATTGGACACGCCTTCATCTCCTCCGGACAGCCACGATTCTCCCCCTTCCTCGGCCCCACCGTACGCCCAAGAGCACCGCCGTCCAAGTCTGGATCCCGCAGCCTCCACCGGGAGGATGAATCTCCGAAACGTCGGCCGTCCTTTGCGGTAAGCGTCCGCTACCGATATGATTCCCGCGTGTACAAGGAGCCCCGGTGCCCGAGAGCAGCCGCTTTTTCGGCATTGTGATCCGCATGTTTTTTGATGATCACCCGCCGCCGCATCTGCACGCACAGTATGGGGAACGCTCGGCCCTCGTCGCCCTGCAGCCAATTGCTGTCATCGAGAGTGAGCTGCCGGCACGAGCCCTGTCGATGGTGCTTGAGTCATTGGCGATCGGCGCCGCCGGCCGGTGGCCCGCTTGATTCCAGCGGTCTGCGCCGGTGACGCGGAGCATCTCGCAGACCTTGCCGACCGCGGCCTGGTGCAGATCGGGTCGGGGAAGCCGGGGGCGCATCGTCCGGTCAAACCGCGGCGGCCGATCCGCACGGTTGCCGACATCGTGATCGAGGATCGGCGGTGATCCTGTATCTCGACACCAGCGCCCTGGTGAAGCTGTATGTCGAAGAGGCCGGCAGCGCCGCGGTGACTCCAAACCGTCCCTCATCCACGCGCCTTCCAGCGCGACGCTTGGCTGATTATCGACGCACGGGCTGGAGGCGATAGGTCGCCCGGTCGTGGACGTAAATCTCCGGCCGGCGCATGACGCCCGACGCGATGACGTGCCAGTCCGCCTGGAGGTGTGGGTCCATGCCACCGTCGACGATAAGCACATCGGCGTCGCGGCAGCCGGCGGCCAGGGCCGAAGGACCGGTCGCGAGCTTGCAAAACTGGAGCGATGCTCTAATAATGCAGACATGCCGTATTTTCAGCGCGCCATCGAGGAAAAAGTCCGACAACTGAGCGCTAAATTCCCCGCGGTCCTGATCACCGGCCCCCGGCAGGCGGGGAAGACGTCTCTATTGGAGCATGTAACAGCCCAGCTTTTCGGCGACCGCGCGGGCTCGATCGCCTTCGACACGCCTAGCGAGATCTCGGCCTTTCGCCGCGACCCGGATCTGTTCTTTCTCAATCACCCGGGCATCCTCTTTCTCGACGAGGTGCAACATGTGCCCGACATCTTTCCCTATCTGAAGCGCGAACTCGACCGCGCCCGCAGAACCTTCCGTTTCTTCCTGTCCGGCAGCCAGCACTTTGAGCTGATGAAGGGAGTGACCGAGTCACTGGCAGGCCGTGTCGCGGTGCTCGACCTCTGGCCGCTTGCGGTGCAGGAGGCGCGCGGCAGGCACACCGCGACGACTGTCGATCTGCTGGAGAATCCCGCCAGGCTCGACGATCTGCTCGGGCGCGAGTTCCGCGCCACGGATCAGGATGACGTGGTCCCGGCCATGCTTGCCGGCGGCTATCCGCCGGTGGTGCTGGAGCACGCCGGGGCGGACTGGCTGGAGGCGTATCGGCGCACCTACGTTCAACGCGACATCCGCGAACTCAGCCAGGTCGCGGACCTCGGGCGCTTCGACCGTTTTCTGGTGCTCTGCGCCGGCCGCTCCGGCACGGTGATCAACAAGGCGGAGATCGCCAGCGGCGTCGGCATTGATAGCAAGACGGTGGATCATTGGATGTCGTTGTTGGAGACCAGCTACCAGATCATCGCGCTGCCCGCGTACTTCGCCAACACGACGAAGCGGTTAGTCAAGCGGCCGAAGTGGGTGTTCGCCGACAGCGGCTTGGGCTTGCACCTGCAAGCGATCCGTGACGCCCACGGCCTGCTGAACGCGCCCCACTTCGGCCACCTGTTCGAATCGTTCGTCATCATGGAGATCCGCAAGCTGTTCGCTCACGCCGGAATCCCGTGGAACGGATCGTTCTGGCGCACGCCGCAAGGCGTGGAGTGCGATCTCGTGCTGCCGGCGGCAGGCCGGCTGGTGCCGATCGAGATCAAGCATGCCGCATCGCCCGCGGCGAACGACCTGACGGCGCTGCACGCGTTCCTGGATCTTTACAAGAAGACCGCCCGCCACGGCATCCTCATTTCCATGCACCCCCGCGTCGAGCGTCTCAGCCCGCGTATCTACAACCTGCCACTTGGGCTGGTCCTCAACGGGCCGTAGACGCCAACTTTCTTCAACCTTGGAGTCTACCAGACGGGGGACGGAGGTTGCTTTGATTGCATTGGCTAAGACAACGTCGGGGAGCTACTTACAAAGTAGCGCCCAACCGTTCGGCGGCAGCGCGACGGATTGAAAGCAACGAAAGCAACCTGCGTCCCCCTACGCCGACGCGGCCAACCACGCGGCCGCGCGGTGTTCCTCGACAGGACAGAGGGACGATGGAGACAGGACAGAGGGAGGATGGTGCCATTGGTGCCTTTCTCTGAGGAGCCGAGCTGATTCGTAGCAGGACACCTTGACTCGACGGCGACCAGCCGGGTAGACCCCTCCGTGGCCTCGGTCTCGGGCACCGGCTGACACACGCTTGAAGGGCGCTGCACCTGCCGGAATGACCGGTTTCAAGAGGCCAAATCCTCTTTCCAAGCGGCTTCGGGCCGTGATAAGAACGGAGCACTATCAGGGAGGAGTCAGAGTATGGACAAGCTGCTGCACGTGAACATGACGGATCTGACGGTTAAGGAGGATCCCTTTCCGGGGGAATGGAACTTACTCGGCGGGCGTGCTCTGTCGGCAAAGATCCTGCTCAAGGAGGTGGATCCCAAGTGTGATCCGCTGGGACCAGGCAACAAGGTGATTTTTGCGCCGGGGGTGCTCTCCGGTTCCGCAACCCCAACCTCCGGCCGGATGAGCGTGGGCGGCAAGAGCCCGCTCACCGACGGCATCAAGGAGGCCAACTCGGGCGGGCCGGCGGGACAGAAATTGGCGCGGCTCGGCTACCGGGCGCTCATTGTCGAAGGCCAGGCCAAGGACCCGGCGAAGCGCTATCTGATCTTTGTCCACAAGGGTGGGGTCGAGATCCGTGAATGCCCCGACCTCAAAGGCCTGCGCACGTACGCGGCCTCCGAGAAGCTGGCCACCCAGTTTTCCAAACGCGCCGCCTTCGTCCTCTGCGGGTCCGCAGGGGAGCTCCAGTTTCCGGGCGCCAGTGTCGCGCTCACCGATGAGGCGGAGCGGCATCCGTCGCGCCATGCGGCCCGCGGCGGACTCGGTGCAGCGATGGGTGCCAAAGGACTGAAGGCGGTCGTGGTCGACGACGAGGGCACCCAGCCCCGAGCCGCGAAAGATGCCGCGGCGTTCAAAGCGGTCGCGGTGGAGTTCACCAAGGCCTTCAAGGCCGGTCCCAATCACATGGAGAACGGAACCGCCTCGTTCGTGCCCATGGCTAACATGATGAGTTCGTTTCCGACACGCAACCGGCACGAGATGCAATTCGACGGCGCGGAGTCCCTCAACGGGATGCACATCATCGAGAACTATCCGACGCGGGGTGGTTCCCAGCATGGCTGCATGGCCGGCTGCATCGTGCACTGCTCCCCCACCGTCAATGACGCCCAGGGCAAGTACGTGACTTCAGGGTTGGAGTTCGAGACCGTCGCGCTCTGCGGGTCCAACCTTCTGATAGCGGATCTCGACAAGGTGGCCGAGATTGACCGGCTGTGCGATGACCTGGGTCTCGACACCATCGAAACCGGCGGCGCCTTGGGCTTGGCCATGGAGTGCGGGGCTCTGGCGTTCGGCGACGCCGACGCGGCGATCGCGCTCCTCGACAAGGTCGACAAGGGCGATGCGCTGGCCGAGACGATCGCGCGCGGTGTCTTGGCGGTGGCCAAACGCTTCAACGTCACCGATCGCATACCGGCAATTCGCCGGCAAGGCATCCCGGCATGGGAGCCGCGCTCAATGGTTGGTACCGGCGTCACCTACGCCACCAGCGCGATGGGCGCCGACCACACGGCCGGCAACGTCGTCGTGCCGGCGGACGACCCGGTGCAGGCCTCACAGGAAACCCAGCTCCTCGCCGCCCTCGTTGACTCCACCGGCTTCTGCATGTTCCAGATGGCGACCATCGAGCAGATGCGCGAACTCTACAACGCTTTTTGTGGAACGCAGCTGACGTTCGACGACATGACCGATCTCGGCTGGCAGTGCATGCAGGACGAGTGGGAGTTCAACCGCCGCGCCGGTTACGGGCCGGAGGACTGCGACGTGCCCGGCTGGTTGCGCACCGAGGCGGTTCCGTCGACGGGCGCCGTCTTCCCGATCTCCAAGGAAGAGATCATGCGCGTCTTTCAGCGGATGCCCGTTTCGGAGAACCTGCGCAAGAAGAGCTTCAGCACCCTAGACCAACTTCCACAACCCGAAGAGTGAAATCCAGGTTTTTCAGGTGCTTAGGCGCTGCCGCCGAATAAGCTGACGATTTGAAGAAGCCGCTGGACATTTCGAAACTGTGCGGATAGTATAGCGACGGAGAAATCCGTGGCGCAGGCGGCGACAATCACATTCAAGGGGCGGCG
>Ga0214473_10003224_pt1 | contig 19870 bp, 17 predicted proteins | sample RVTome_7_FD_203509 | JGI IMG/M metagenome (GOLD analysis project Ga0214473, IMG submission 203509) | Soil microbial communities from uranium-contaminated site in the Upper Colorado River Basin, Wyoming, United States - RVT98D197 | ecosystem: Environmental > Terrestrial > Soil > Contaminated >... | reverse complement strand
GCAGAAAGAAAAAATTCTAACCATTGGGAACATCGATAAAGCAGAGTTCATTTATATTGTCGGACGGAAGGACCGGGGAATTGAGAAGGCTTCAGACCTCAAGGGAAAAAGAGTTGGGACTACCTTGGGAACGGTGGCCCATTTCCATCTCGGGAGGTTTCTCGACCTGCATGGCATGAATATAGAAGACATAAGCCTCGTTGACGTCAAAACACCGGAAGAATGGGTGAATGCCGTTGTAAACGGAGACCTCGATGCAATTTCGACCGCCCAACCGTATGCCAATTCAGTCAAAAATCGTCTGGGCGCTAACGCCGTAGTCTTGCCGGCGCAGAGTGGCCAGCCCCTTTATGGATTGATCATTTGTTCCGACGAGTGGATAACAAAGCATCCTGAACTGGCAAGAAGATTCCTTAAGTCTCTGGCACAGGCTGAGGAGTATCTCATCCGTTATCCTGCCGAATCAAAAGCCATCATACAGAAGCGGCTGAACCTGGATGCCGCGTATATTGAAACAGTCTGGTCTCAAAACCAGTTTTCCCTTTCGCTCGACCAGTCGCTCATTGTGACTATGGAAGATGAAGCCCGGTGGATGATTGCGAATGGACTGACGAGTGAAAAGACGGTACCCAATTTCAGCGATTACATCTATCTAGACAGTCTGAAAGCCGTAAAGCCTGAAGCAGTGAACATCATCCGGTGAAGACATGATAGTGCGGAATGCGGATTTCGGAATTCGCGATGAAAGAGATCTGAAGGAGAGGATGAAGGGGAGAGGCTATGAAGCTTAGAACACAATTCATCATAACCATGTTCCTGTTCGGCATTATCCTGGTCGTTATGGCGGTGTCGGCGATCATCGCGAATCAACGGAGAGAAAAGGTCAGCGAACAGGAAAGGATTTCCGCTAATATCGCCCAGGGGGCAAGCGAGCTGGGCTACCTGGCCAATGAATACCTGATTTACCGCGAAAGCCAGCAACTCACTCGATGGCAATCCAGATTCGCCTCGTTTTCCGCACAGGTGGCCCGCCTGAATCTGGCCAGGCCGGAGCAGCAGGTTCTTGTTCGCAATATCCAGGCAGACCACCAACGGTTGAAAGCAGTATTCGATAGCACGGTCTCCGCATTCGGAGGTTCATCTGCGAATCAGAAAGTAACTTTAGACCCGGCGTTGCTGCAGGTCTCATGGAGCCGGATAGCGATCCAGAGCCAGGGGCTGATATCGGATGCGTCACGCCTGTCTCAACTATTACATCAAGAAATGGACCACCTCACACACAGAAGAACCATGCTCATCTATCTCATGGTCGGTATGTTTGGCGCCTTTCTTTTGGCCAGCTATATGCTCACCTACCGACGCATACTGAAATCGTTAGCGACACTTCAAGCCCGTACTGCTGTCATCGGCTCCGGCAATCTTGATTTCAAGGTTGAAGAGAAGAAAAACGATGAAATCGGAGACCTTTCTCGCGCCTTCAACCGCATGACCTCCGACCTGAAGGCCGTGACAACCTCAAAAGTGGACCTGGAGAAGGAAATCACCGAGCGTAAGAAGGCGGAGGATGATCTGCGCCAGCAGCGCGAGTGGCTGCGGGTCACGCTCAGCAGCATCGGCGACGCGGTGATCGCCAGCGATACCTCCGGCCGGGTCACCTTCCTCAATGAAGTCGCCGTGACGTTGACCGGTTGGCAAACCGAAGAGGCCCTGGGCCAGCCGATGCAGAACGTCTTCCGGATCATCAACGAGAAGACCCATGCGCCTGCTGAAGACTTGGTGGCGCGAGTTGTTAATGAAAAACGCGTGGTGGCGCTGGGCAACGATACCGCGCTGGTCGCCAAGGACGGCCGGGAAGTGCCCATCGAGGACAGCGCCGCGCCCATCCTGGACGCGGCCGGCAATGTAAAAGGCGTGGTGCTCGTTTTCCATGACGTGACCGAGAAACGCCGGGCACTGGAGGCGCTGCGAGAGGCCCATGAGCGGGCGGTCTGGCTGGCGCGGTTTCCGGAAGAGAACCCCAACCCGGTTCTCCGGGTATCAGCAGATGGAACTGTTCTTTACTGCAATGCGGCGACTGCGGAGACACCTGGATGGGGGTGCGAGGAGGGCAAACCACTCCAGGGTGCGCTCCTGCCGCTCGTAGAACAGGCTATAACGGAGGCGAAGGAGACAACCCAGGACATGGAGCTGGGCGGAAGATCTTATTCCGTCTCGGTGACACCATTCCCTGCGGAAAGCTACGTCAACATCTACGGGAGCGACATCACCGAACGCAAGCTGGCGGACGAGGCGCTGCGCGAGAGCGAGGAACGGCTGAAGCGCGCGCAGGAGATCGCCCATCTGGGCAGTTGGGAACTCGATCTGGCGCACAACCGGCTCGCCTGGTCGGACGAGGTCTATCGCATTTTTGGTCTGGTGCCGCAGGAGTTTGGCGCCAGCTACGAGGCCTTCCTGGAAGCCGTGCATCCGGAGGACCGCGCCGCCGTGAATGCGGCCTATTCGCGCTCTCTGCGGGAGAACCGGGAGAATTACGAGATCGAGCATCGGGTAGTCAGAAAGTCAACGGGGGAGATTCGCATCGTCCATGAGAGATGCGAACATATCCGAGATGCGTCGGGTCAGATCATCCGCTCCATCGGGATGGTGCATGACATGACTGAGCACAAGAAGGCAGAGGAGGCCCTTAGAAAGGCTCATGACGAATTGGAGACGCGGGTTAAGGAACGAACCGCTGCACTTGCAAAAGCGAATGAAGCATTGCGAGATCTGTCTGCAAGACTTCTCTCGGCCCAGGAAGAAGAGAGAAAGAGGATTGCCGGAGAACTTCATGATACCATCGGGTCTTGCCTAACCGGAATTAAGTTCAAGATTGAAAATGTCCTGCAGCAGAGCGAAAAGGCCCCAAATACTGTTGCCATGTCTTTGAATACGATCATCCCTGTGATTCAAGAGGGCATCGAGGAATGTCGAAGAATGCAGCAGGATCTGCGGCCCTCGATGCTGGATGATCTAGGGCTCCTTCCAGCTCTTTCCTGGTTCTACAGGAGCTTTCAGACGATCTACTCAGGGATTAGGATCGAGCAGGAGATTGCTATCCGGGAAGACGACATTCCCCAAATGCTGAAAATTGTTGTTTTCCGGGTCACCCAGGAGGCAATGAACAATATTGCGAAGCATAGCAAGGCGGATCTTGTGCGATTCTCCTTGCGAAAACAGGATGACAGGATGGAACTCGTTCTTCAAGACAATGGCCAGGGCTTCAGTCTGGAAAAGATCAATTCCCAGAGGGCCACCGTGAAGGGATTGGGTCTCACGAGTATGAGGGAACGGACAGGGCTTTCAGGGGGTTCTTTTGACATTGAATCCGTCGAGGGAAAAGGAACGATCATTAGGGCGTCTTGGCTGTTTTGCAAGAAGGGTTGAACGACGAACGTGTGACGGAGAGATGGTTATGTTCAGAGCATTGCTCGTTGATGACAATCATTTCTTTCGGGAAGCATTCAAGAGAGATTTCTCTCGGCAGCTCCCTTCCGCGCTCATTGAAGAGGCAGCGGGCGGTGACGAAGCGTTACAGAAGGTCAAGGGGACTCCACCTCATCTCATCTTCATGGATATTCGTATGCCGGGAATGAATGGCCTTCGGCTCACTCAAAAGATAAAGGGAGAAAACCCAAATATTCGCATTGCCATTCTGACAGGCTATGATCTGCCGGAATACAGGGAAAAGGCCTTCAACACGGAGCGGATCGTTTTTTCGGAAAAACGTCATTGCAGTGGGATGAAGTTGTAGCATTTGCTCAATCGATTCCGGTTGAAGACAAGTCTTAGCAACCCTCCGCAGTCCAGGATCTCATCAGAAAAGGCAGAAGGAAGCTCAAGGGCACAATAGACAGGCGAACATGTGACTAAGCCAGATGGAGGATGAAGAGGCGCTGCTGAATGGGTGAACAACCAGAAAGAACACAATCGCCATCACGATGGGAATAATCATGAAATTAAAGACATTCACTAATTCTTGATTCAGCGGGTTTCTATGCATGGTCTCTTCTCCTTTCTGGAGGAAATGGCACCAATAGTTAAGTGCACGGTATTATTGAAGAGCAACATTGATACCAAACACGATGCTTATTAATAGATTTATTTTTTAATCATTAAATCCAAAATGTTAGAAAAGCCTACTTGAGTTTTCGTCTTCCTCAACAGTCGTGTCTTTTGAGCACAAAATATAACACGTGCTGTGTGAAACAGATCATAGATGCTCAGAGTCCAACAAGGCGAACAAAAAGCAGGGAGGTAGATATGTATCCTCATATTTTTTCCAAGACTACGGTTGGAGGCAAGGAATTGAAAAACAGGCTTACCTTGGCGCCGTTGTACCTTGGCTATGCAGGGGAGGGCGGCACGGTGAGCGAGCTCTTTATTGATCATTACCGATTGATGGCGAAAAGCGGAGTCGCCATGGTTGTGGTCGAGAACACAACGGTTGATCATCCCCTTGGGAGCGGCTCCAATCGAACACTGCGCGCTGACACGGATGAGAACCTGGTAGGGTTGGCCAAATTGGCGGCAACCATAAAAGGCCAAGGGGCACTTGCCTGTCTGCAGATCAATCATGCCGGCCGATTTGCTGGCATGGCCGATCCAGCCCTCGCACCATCCGCTGTGCAAACATTCGGCCGCATGCCAAGAGCTTTGACCAAGGAAGAGATGCGGAAGATTGCCCGAAAATTTGCCGACGCCGCTGTGAGAGTCAAGAAAGCTGGATTCGACATGGTCGAGTTGCACGGTGGGACAGGCTATCTCCTTTCATCTTTTGTTTCACCAAGAACCAACAAACGGGATGATGAGTATGGCGGGTCGCTTAAAAACAGGCAAAGATTCCCTCTGGAGGTTGTTCAAGAGGTCAAGGCAGCCGTAGGCAATTTCCCGGTGGGCTACCGATTTCTGGCGGACGAATGGTTGCCGGATGGCCTGAAGATTGTCGAATCATGCCAGTACGCGAGGACCTTGGCTACTTCCGGTGTGGCCTACATCTCGGTCATGGGTGGAACCTATGAATCATTCTTCCTCCCGGAAATACTCCAGGCCTCCAAAAAAGAAGGGTACATGGTCGATCTGGCCGCTGCCGTCAAAAAGGAAGTGAATGTCCCGGTCATCGCCGCAGGGCGAATCTCTACAGGAGCGTTCGCGGAGGGCATCCTCGCAGAGGGGAAAGCGGATCTGATCGGGCTTGCGCGGGTGCTGTGGGCCGATCCCGAATGGCCATTAAAAGTCAAAGAGGGAAGAGAAAACGAAATCATTCACTGTGATCCCGAGTGCGATGATACGTGCACCAAGCTGGTGACAAAGGGAAAGGTCGCCTTCTGTGTTCGCTGGCCTCACGACAAGCTCCAGGAGTGGAAAGAGAAAACGGTCTAACGCTTTTCTGTTAGTGTGAGCAGGCAAAGAAAAAGGGGATAACCAGCACAGGTTATCCCCTTTGATGTTTTTTGGGAAAGTACATGGGAATCGAAATCTCCCTAGCCGATTCCTATGGCAATCTATCACAAAAACAATCCTAATACTGTCCCAATTAAGTCATGCCCCAGCATCAGGATCAGCGTCCGATCACATCGACAGGTATGCAGAAGAAATGCAAAGTTGGAACTGGCTTTTTGCACGTCAACTAATCGGATTTCGTTATGAACTTCAGTGGCAACGCGACTGGTAACGAGATAGGAATCTCAGTTTCCGATATTTCCAGAACAGGAAAACCATGCCTCGGATTGGAGCCATTGTAATTAGTGCAACCATTAGCAAAGGAATAATATGAACGCAGATTAAGTTGAGTTAATTCTCCGCTGCCCGCAACGTATCTCCTTTCTCCCCATATTTTGTGTATTACATATGGGGAGTAAATGTATGGTTGTCCCTTGCAATTTCTATTCTCGTAAAGAAGCTGAAAATAATCATCTATTTCGCCAGTAATAATGTTGAGATAAGCTATCCGATCCAAGACTGGCACATAGATTCCAATCAAACCGCTCGCGGTTTGCGGAGACGTGTTACGCTCGGCCATATGATAGTCGACAAGGATTCCCAGATGTTGCCCTGCAGCATCATGAACTTCAACACCTTGTACTCGTGGCTCGGCTTCTAACGCGGTAATTCGCCTTTCGAGTCTCTTGATCATGTTCCAAAGCTGCCGGAAAGGTTTTCCCCAGCTTTGATGCTCGTCTTTGTCTGCTATTCCAATAGACGCCAGTGAACCCAGGAAGAAGACCACAGTCACGATGACAAACAGAAATTTTCTAAACATGGACACCCTCCTTCTGATTGGCGTTATTCCCCACGGCTGCATGAATCAGGAACTCGCCTAGTTCTGTCGCAATCTATCAGAAAGACAAACTTAAGACCACCCAAACAAAGCAGAAGCGGAACCTCTGATGGCCCCGCTCATGTTCTTTGAAAACTGAATAACGAATAAAAATCAGCTTATCTGCAGACTACTCCTGCGCCGCCACTGTACCGGCTTCAGAATCTACGAGTATGTGAGTGGAACCTCTTCTTGTGCTTGCCTACCAGGAGCCTGTCCTGAAGTTTATCCACGCAGTCCTTGATCGCATATCCATATCCTGCCCCCCCGCACGGGCCAAAATTTGGATCCTATAATTGCAATTCGGCTTCAACATGCCCCTTGGCATCTCATAGCTTGTGTACCCGGGGAATTTTTTATCTGGGTAATAATAAACGTACTCTTGCCAACTAACATTAAACAACCTGATTTCGTAAGATGTCGCCCCTGTAACTGGTTCCCATGTGATAACTGGAGTCTCTGGAACATCCGTTAGTCCTTCAGTCGGATAAGTCAACACTGGGATAGGTAGAAAAGTATTCTTGACAACGTCAGTTTGGGATATGGCGTTCCCAACCTCTGGTATAACCTTTACAGTGTATGTGCCGTTTGGTATGACCTGCCCCTTAAAATCAGCTGGGCCAAAACCCCGATAATAGCTTGGATCCCAAGGCATCCAGTCTTTTGACAAATCCAGGAAAAACACAGAACCGTCCGGGGCAGTTATTCTGATCGCCTTAATATAGTCCGGAGGATGGGCGAATTCATCGTCCTTAAAATGAAGGGCGACACACAACCTTTTCCCAGGATTGGGTTCATCCTGGGTCCAAGCATCAAAAGTCACTCGCTGCAATACTGCTTGGGCGTTTGGGGAAAGGATAAACAGACCGGCGAGCACAACCAGCACGAGAAAAACTTTTGTTTTCATCGCAAAACCTCCTTCTGATCCTGTATGCAGCTGAAAAAGGGTTGATGAGGATGAGAAAACGCCAACAGAACTTCTACTTTGAAGCAGCGGCACTATACAAAAAAGGATTAATTTTTGCAGCCCCGCTCATGTTCTTTGACAATTGAATAAAAGTCAGCGTGTCCGCACACATCTCCTTTGCCGCAACTGTACCGGCTTAGGAACTTAGCGAGTGGTACCTCTCCATGTTGTTTTAGCCTACCATGCTCCTGTTGTGAAATTGATCCAGAGACTCCTAGAACGCATGTCCATGTCTTGTGACCCGGAGCGTGCCTCGATCTGCATTCTGTAACTAGTGTTCGGTTTCAAATCGCCGGGTGGGATTTGGTAGTACGTGAAGTCGGTGTGCTTTGTGCGGAAGCTGTAAAAATACACCGGTTCACTCCAACTATTGTTATACAGAAGGATTCTATAATATTGAGCCCCTTTCACCGCACTCCATGTGAAAGTTGGAGTCTCCTCGACGTTCGTCATTCCGGCAGTAGGATAACTCACGACAGGGAGAGGCAAAAACGTGGCAGTAACAGTGTCCGATTCCGATATACGGGTGGCGCCATCAGCGGTAACCCTGACAGTCCAGGTGCCCCCAGGTATTGTGATTGTGACACCGGACGTAAAATCCGGGGCGGTAAAAGCTCTATAAAAGGCTTTGTCCCAGGCAAGCCAGTCCTTTGAAAGATCGAGATAGAATATCTTGCCGTCCGGTGCGGTGATTTTGACCTCCTGAACAAAGTCCGGAGGGTGGTTCCGTTCGTCATCCACCACCTCAACAAATACGCATGCCTTGTTCGGTTGGCCTGCCTCAGCCTGAGTCCAGGCATTAAACTGCACCCGGTGCATGAATGCATAGCTGTTGCCGGCGAAAAAACAAAAGAGAACTAGGACAAGCGACACAAGAGCGATTCTTACCTTCATTGCAGCACCTCCTCCTTTAAATGTTCAAGCCTGATAATAACCCCGTCTCATACACAGCATATCGACCCAAAGCGCAGAACCATTCTCTTCCGCAGGGTCGAATCTTTGGAGACCTAAATAGCATAATAATCCGCCCCAGGTCAACATGACTTCTGTGGCGGTCATCTTAACACTTCCAGGAGTTCGCCTGCAAAATCCGTGCGAAACCTAAAAGGCAATCAAGGGTTGAGGATGTCAGGTAGTTACCTAGGTCTTTTGAGTGGATCAACCGACACTGTGAAAAGGTGTACCATGATTGCCGGTAGAAAATCTCCATTTTCTGGTGGAAGTTTACACACAAACTTCACCACCAGCCCCCAAAGAAGGGCCTTCACATACGGAATAGTCACCAAAAATCAGGCTCCTCTACGAGTTGTAGGCGGGGAGGCAGAGGGGCTTAGGAGGAAAGAGTTACTATAAATATGGTGCAAATTGAGTGACGACGGGCTAGCCTGATCAGCGGAAAGGTGTGAGCCTAGGGCACGGCCGCAGCGAGAACGCCATACAAAGTGAGGATATCTATGTTGGCACTTGATGTGCTGTTTAACAACTTGATGATATTCGCAGCGGTTCTTGTCTTCTTAAGAATCAAAAAATTCATAACGTGGGATTGGGGTCTCGTGGTAGCACCTTTGGTCGTAGCACTTCTTATAAAGGGATATCTCATTTTTTTGAATCGTGCATTACAGTGAGACTACGGGATCTTCACAGGCTAGGCTTTGTACAGTGATCATGTTCAGGTGCGTGACACTGGCCCCATGACAAGCTCCAGGAGTGGAAAGGGAAAACCGTTCAACGTTTCTTTATTGATAAGAATGTCGGAAGAAAAAGGGGATAACCAGCACAGGCTATCCCCTTTAATGTTTTATGGCGGAAGTGCATGGGAATCGAACCCACCTATCAGGTTTTAGCCCGATACACCGGATTTGAAGTCCGGGAGCCCCACCAGTGAGCTTACCACTTCCGCGGGGTATATTAATGAGCGAACGAGCCTGTGTCAATGGGATTCGCCACGGATTTCACCGCGGAGACGCAGAGAGCGCTAAGAAAACAGTTCAGGACAGGTGCTCGATGAGGATATTTAATATCCTCCGGATCGGCTCTGCAGCACCCCACAGGAGCTGATCCCCGCAGGTAAAGGCGGTGACATAGTCCGGTCCCATCATCATCTTGTGAATGCGACCAATCGGGACAGTGAGCGTTCCGCTTACCGCCGCAGGGGTCAGATGCTTGACTGTGGATTCCTTGTCATTGGGAATCACCTTGACCCAGTCATTTCCCATTTCGATGAGATCAATCACTATGTCCAGGGGCACATCTTTGTTCAGCTTGATCGTCAGACCCTGGCTGTGACAGCGCATCGCTCCGACGCGCACGCATAGTCCATCCACGGGAATCGGTTTCTTGGTTCCCAGAATCTTGTTGGCCTCTACAAAGCCTTTCCATTCCTCTCTGGTTTGCCCGTTCTCCACCGCTCTGTCGATCCAGGGGATCAGGCTCGCTGCGAGGGGAGCTCCGAAATACTGAACAGGAAGAGAGGAGCCTCGAAGCTCGCCGGTGATCAGGCTGTCAATTTCAAGGGCGGTCGAAGTAGGTTTGGCCAACAAGTCTTTTGCTGCGTAACCGAGGGAGGCCATCTGCGCGATGAGCTCCCTCATGTGGTTTGCTCCGGCCCCTGAAGCCGCCTGATAGGTCATAGAAGAGATCCATTCCACATGACCTGCAGCAAACAAGCCGGAAACGGCCATGAGCATAAGGCTCACTGTGCAATTCCCGCCTACATAGGTTTTGATCCCGGCTCCGAGGCCCTCATCGATGATCTTTCTGTTCACAGGGTCAAGGACAATGATGCTGTCTTTCTCCATGCGGAGGGTGGAGGCTGCATCCACCCAGTAGCCCTTCCATCCTTTCTTGCGCAGTTCCGGGTAGACCTTCTGAGTGTAATCGCCGCCCTGGCAGGTGACCACGATATCGAGCGAGGCAAGAAGGTTGAGGTCAAAGGCAGCCTTCAGAGGCGGTATGTCGAGCCCCACATCCGGGCCCTTTCCGCCCACGCTGGAAGTCGTGAAGAAAACCGGTTCGTAGCCTTTAAAGTCCTTCTCCGCCATCATGCGTTCCATGAGAACAGAGCCCACCATGCCTCTCCAACCTACAAATCCTATTCTGAGCATTGCTGCCTCCGTCTCGGCAATCATTATCCCCTGCTCCTGGCTTTGCGCCGCGAGGGAAGGGGGAGGAAATCCGCGCTTAATTTTGAACTTAGAAAAATAAAGGTAACTGATTAATTATTCAAGACAAAAATGAACTACCCCGCAGGGTCTATCGAAACCAGTTCCATCATTTCGCCAAGCACTTTACCGATGGAATCGTGGATGACGAGGTCTGCCCTGGAATCGAGGCCGGTTTCATCCCTGTTGATGATCATGAGCCTGGAGCCTTCGTCCAGAGCATGCATGGGGATGTAAGCAGCCGGGTAGACAACCAGAGAGGAGCCAAGGACCAAGCAGAGATCACACTCACCGGCGAGCCGATAGGCCTTAGTCATTTTATCTTCGGGCATGGATTGACCAAAGGAAACCGTGTCAGGTTTTAGAATCCCTGAACAATCATCGCAGTAAGGCACCTTCACGCCCGATTGAAGCCTGTCCTGGATCACGCCTCTGTCATATTTCTTCCCGCAGCTCAGGCACGAGACCGTAAAGGCGTTCCCATGGATCTCGATGATTTTTTCAGATGAGTTTCCGGTTTTGTGGTGAAGGTTGTCAATATTCTGGGTAACAATGCCAATCAGTTTACCCATTGCTTCGAGTTTCAGGATTGCAAGGTGACCGCGGCTCGGAAGAGCGTCTTTCATGGTCTCCCAAAACTCTGTGCTCATCTGCCAGTACTTTTCCCTCGCGCTTTCACTGGAAACAATTTTTTGAAAGTAGAAGTCCGAAGGATCATACTTGTCCCAGACACCCCCGGGGCTTCTGAAATCAGGAATGCCTGATTCGGTGCTCAAGCCTGCCCCTACGAATACTAAAATTTTGTTACTCGCCTGAATCAGCTCGGCGCCACGCTTGATGAGTTGGTCCGTCATGGTCAGTCTCCTGGTCTAGTTCAGTAATGAGTGATGAGTAATGAGGGCTGAGTGGAATAGGGAATACACTTTCATCGACTCCGGGACCTGAAATTCCGAACCGGTTATGCGTAACGACTCAGGCGGAAAAAGGGATTGGTCTGGCGCTCTCTCCCAATGGTACTTTCCGGGCCATGCCCGGGATAAACTCTCAGCTCCTCTCCCAGAGGGAAGATCTTCCGCCTCACACCTTCTATAAGCAATTCATGGCTGCCGCCAGGAAAATCGGTTCGGCCGACCGAGCCCGCAAACAAACTGTCTCCGGTAAATACGGCTCCAGGTGCGTAGAGGCACACCCCGCCAGGGGAATGCCCGGGAGTGTGGATGATAGAGATGCTGTAATTTCCGACCTGGATGATCTGCCCGTCTTCCAGGAAGCCGTCGGGCCTTGCGCCGAGAGCGCCTGCGTCCAAACGGTGAATCAAAACCGGGGCCTTTGTAATGCGCTTCAGCTCAGGAACGCCGCCCACGTGGTCTACATGGCCGTGGGTGATGGCGATGTATTTTATGGTAAGGCCTGATCGGGTTATTTCTTTGACGATGCGAAAAACCTCGTCTCCAGGGTCGATAACCAAACCCTGGTTGGTTTCTTTGCAGCCCAGTATATAACAGTTGGTCTGATACGGACCGACAACAAGTTTTCTTAGCACGGTAAAATCCTCACACGCTCCTCTATCCAAAAGAGGAGAGATTTTAAGAGAAAAATAAGAGAGAACTGGTTCTTGTCAAGCGCGGGCCTACGGTTTCAAGACAGGCAAACCCCGAATCCTCTTGGTAAAGGACAGGCCTTCTGCTATATTCCCTGGCATGAAACCGTACCGACTCGAGGCATTAAAATAGGCTTTCACCATTTCCCGAAAGGCGATCAGTTATGTTCTCACTTGCCGAGGTCTATGATCTGGGGATCCGGATCGAAAAAAACGGAGAGAAGTTTTACCGGGATGCCATGAAACAGGCGTGGAGCACCCCCATCGCCGACATGCTGAAAATGCTCGCTGAAGAAGAGGTGAAACATGTGGACTTTTTCGTGAAAAGAATAGACGCGCTGGAACAGAAAAGAGAGAATCCCTTCCTGGATGAAATGAGCACCTCCATGCTGAAGGATATTCTGGGAAATCAAACCTTTTCCCTTAAAGAGGCTGATGTTTCAAAGATCAGGAATGTAGAGGAACTCGTAGCGCTCGCGATAGAGTTCGAAAAGGATACGATTCTTTTTTATGAAATGATCGGCTCTTTCATAACCGATGAGGAACCGCGCCGGGAGCTCAAGGAGATCATCGAGGAAGAACAACGCCATGTGAGACTGTTCGAAAGTTACGGTGATAAAGAACTTCATTTGCCCAAGCTGAACCACAAACCACGATGAGGGAGCTTTGAGGAAGCGCCATGACCTTTAGCGACGAGACCATTAAGAAATACTGCCACGTCCTTATGTGGGCTTTGAAGACGGCCAGAAAAGGGCCGTGCAGAAAAAATGAGATTATCATGATTCGCTATGAACTGCCGGCCCTCAGGTTGGCCGAAGCCCTTCAGGCGAGTTTGCTCGACGCAGGGATGAACCCGGTTCTTCGTGTGGGCATGACTCCGAGGATGGAAAAGCAGTTCTATGTCAAATCAAACAAAAGACAGCTCGTATTTCAACCGCCCGGCGAAAGGGAGCTCTATCAAAAACTCAACGGGGGCATTTATCTTCATGCTCCTGTTTCACTGACCCACCTTGCAGACGTGGATGCAAAAAAAATCGGCAAGGCTTCGGTCGCGCGAAAGTCCTTGAAAGACATCCTGGATCGGCGAGAGGAAACAGGGAAGTTCAGCTGGACCCTCTGCCTCTTTCCAACCGCTGAATTGGCAAAGCAAGCAAAACTCCCGATGGCTCGATACGCAGAGCAGGTGATCAAAGCCTGTTATCTAGACAGGAAAAATCCTGTTGAGGAGTGGAAGAAGACCTACCGGAGTGCTCTGGAGATCAAGAGGTGGCTGAACCGCATGAGGATCGAGAGGCTTCACGTGGAATCGGATCACATGGACCTGCGGCTAACTCCCGGGGAAAAGAGAAGGTGGGTGGGCATCACAGGCCACAATCTTCCCAGTTTCGAGATCTTTCTCTCTCCGGATTGGCGGGGCACGGAAGGGAGCTATTACGCGAATCAACCTTCCTACCGCAACGGAAACTATGTGGAAAGAGTGAAACTCACCTTTGAGAAAGGAAGGGTTGTCAAATCAGAGGCTGTAAAAGGCGGGAGCTTCTTGGCGAAGCAGGTGACGCTGGACCCGGGCGCCGCAAGGGTAGGAGAGTTTTCCCTCACAGACAAGAGATTCTCCAGAATAGACCGCTTTATGGCCAATACACTCTTTGATGAAAACTACGGTGGCAAGCATGGAAACTGTCATCTTGCTCTCGGGTCTTCCTATTCCGACACTTTTGCAGGCGACAGCTCTAAACTGACAAAAGACAAAAAAAAGAAACTGGGCTTCAATGATTCTGCTCTTCACTGGGACCTGGTGAACACAGAGGATAAGAGGGTCACTGCGCATCTGGTCGGGGGAAAGAAAGTGGTGATTTACAAAGAGGGAATGTTTGCCATATGAAAAATATTGATCTCGGTGGAACGGCAAGAAGCCCTGAAGATGTCACGAGCCTCTACGATCTGGGGCTCCAGTTTGCCGAGATTCCCATTACCAATCCCTCCAAGTTCGTGCCCCTTGTCCCAATCTATCAGTCGCTGCAAGAGAAACTAGGATTTTACTACCTCTGCCATGGGCCAAAGGAAGGCGACCCCAACGATATTGAAGCGCTCAATAAAGTGTATCTCCCCAAAGTTCTCGAACTCTTCCCCGTTATGCAAAGTCTCTCCATGCAGCTCTTGACCATTCATCTCTGGCTGGACCAACGTTTCGTTAAGAAGGATTCGCTTGAATCAAAACTGGAGATTCTCAGGAGAATCGTGGAGAAGGCGGCTGAATATGAGATCACGGTCTGCATCGAAAACCTGAGTGAGGAGGCTGGAGATCTGGAACTGGCCTTCCATGAGATCCCGCCTCTGATGATGACCCTTGATCTGGGCCATGGGGAGCTCCTTTGCCAGAAGAACAGGAGCCTGGGCTTTATTGAGAAGCACCCTGATAGAATTAAACACGTTCATCTCCACGATAACCGCGGAGGGAACTCCCACACGGATGACCTGCATCTCCCGCCCGGTGAAGGGGTGATTGACTTCAAGGGATTGTTTGAAGCGTTGCGTCGAATTCATTACGATCGCACCGTGACCCTTGAGTTGAAGCCTCACGAGATCAGGAAATGCTTGGCCTATGTGTCCGAGCTTGTCTCTGGTCGTCCCCATGGTCGCACTTCTTGTTGACATAACGATTACCGTCCATCTCTTGTGGATTCTCTTCCTGGTCTTCGGTTTCATCTTTGCCTTGAAGGGCTCAAGAATTGCTTATGTTCATCTGGGAGGGCTGGCTTTCGCCCTTGTCCTGAATGCCATGGGATGGTATTGCCCTCTCACGCATGTGGAAAACTATTTTCGTGCTCTTCATGATGTGCATTCGATCTATTCAACTTCATTTATGATGAAATACATGGAGACACTGGTGTATCCGGATATCCCTGAGAACATTCTCAGAGGAGGAGAGATGGTCCTGACGGCTCTTTACATTCTCGTCTATGCGTATTGGGCAAAAAGGACTGGTGTGTGGAGACGTCTGAGGGAAAAGTGGTGAGGCAAGGGTAGATAAAGTCTGAAGGCATGGAGAGGATTGTCCTTCACATAGACATGGATGCGTTTTACGCATCGGTGGAACAACTGGATCATCCGGAGTTGCGAGGGAAACCCGTGATCGTGGGAGGGACCTCCAACCGAGGGGTTGTTTCAGCGGCGAGCTATGAGGCAAGGAAGTTCGGTGTTCGCTCTGCAATGCCGATCTTCCAGGCGAAGAAAAGGTGCCCCCAGGGCATTTTTGTTCCTGTGCGCATGGCTCGGTACAAAGAAATGTCCAATCAAGTTATGGAGATTTTGGAGAGGTACTCCCCAATCGTCGAGCAGGTGTCTATTGATGAAGCGTACCTCGATATCACCGGGCAGAAGCGACTCCATGGATCGCCTGAGGGAATCGCGCGGCGCATCAAGGAGGAGATTAGAAGGGTCACCTCCTTGACCTGCTCCATAGGGATCGCGCCCAATAAGTTTCTCGCAAAAATTGCTTCCGAAGCAAACAAGCCCGACGGCTTGACCATTATTCCCACCAAGGAAGCCTCAAAAGTGGCACAAAGCCTCCCCATAGGAAAAGTCCCCGGTGTCGGGAAAAAAACGGTAGATCGGTTGGCAAAACTGAAGGTGATCAACCTTGGCGACCTGCTCGCACTGCGGGAAACGGCACTCCTCAAAGCGGTGGGGAAATTTGCTTACACCTTGCTGGAGTATGCAAAAGGAATAGATGAGTCGCCCGTAGTCTCTCACACAGATGCGAAATCCATCAGCAGCGAGGAGACCTTTGAAGAGAACACGAATGATTTTGAAGCGCTCAGGAAGGAGCTCCTCTTGCAGGCTGAGGAAGTGGGCCGACGGTTGAGGAAGAATAATCTAAAAGGGAGCACGGTCACACTGAAGCTCCGAAGGGCGGATTTTGTTCGAATCACCCGGAGCATCAGCTTCAGCGAACCCACAGATTCCACCAATACCCTTTATGGTTGGGCTCTCAAGCTTCTGGAAGCCGTGGACCTTTCCGAGAAATTCCGGCTCATTGGCATTGCTGTTTCCAGCTTTGCAAGGGATCAGAGTGCGTCCGCGCAATTGAACCTGTTTGATCGAGCGAGCCAGCGAGATCACTCATGGCGGGAAGTCGAAAAGGCTATGGACTCCATCAAGGAGAAGTTCGGCCACGAAGCGATCAAGAGGGGTAGTCTCATCGACGACAAATAGCCCCATTCCTAATAGCATAAAGATGCAGAACGCTCTACGTCCCTAAGTCGTGGGCTAGTATCTGCTGGGTCGTCGAAAACTCGAAATTCAAAGCACGAAATCCGAAACAAATCTCAATGTTCCAAATTCAAATGACCAAAACAACACTAGGGTACTGGGCTTTTGTTTCGAACATTGGAAAATTTGGATTTTGGATTTGTTTAGGATTTCGAGTTTCGTGCTTCGGATTTTCAGATCGGGTCATAACATCGCCACCAATCATATTCCAGGGTGGGTTTCCAAGAATTGTGTGACTTGCTGGAGGGTTGGGATTCCTGCTCGTGCGCCGATGGCTCTGCATTTGAGTGCAGATGTGGCAGAGGCAAACCGCATGCATTTTTTCATGTCCCAGCCCCGAAGCAGACCGTATATGTACGCTCCGTGGTAAACATCCCCTGCGCCTGTCGTGTCCACAACCTCCACCGGAAAAGCGGCCTGCGCGACGAGCTCTCCTCTGTTCCATCCCACGCTGCCCCTGGAGCCGAGAGTGATCACTATCGCCTGTGGACCGAAACGGGACAACGCTTCCAGGGCTTTCTCTGCCGGGCAGTCCTCCCCTACGAGGGGTGCTGCGAATCGTGATGAGGCAATCAACACGTCGATCTGCGATACCAACTCCAGCGAACCGTCGCGCATGCTCCCCGCATCCAGGACCACCTTGAGGCCTCCGGCCTTTGCTTGTCGCGCCGCCTCCATGGAGGCTTCGATCATCAGGCCGTCCAGATGGAGCACCCTGGCTCTAAAGAAGGGAGAGAGATCCACCTCTCCTTTCTTCAGGTGGGGAACGCTTCCTCTGTGCCAGAAAATGGTCCTGTTGCCGCTTTCCCGACTTACGGCAATGAAGGCAAACTGGGAGGTGTCACCCGGAGTAATTTTCAGAAAGGAGTAGTCCACCTGATCCGCTTTGAGCGCCTTGAGAACTTCGACTCCAATGGGATCGTCGGAAATAGAACCGAGGAAAGACGTCTTAATGCCAAGACGGGAAAGAGTCACCAGGGCAGTGGAGGTGGGCCCGCCGCACTGGCTCTGGAGATCCAGCAGTTCCACCTTGCCGTCCTCGCGAGGATAGGAGGGAACCCTGCCCAGGTAATCGACACAGGCCTGACCAAGGCCGACAACCTCGATGTCTCCAAAAGGCCTCAACCTTCTCCTTTCTTCACCTTCACCAGTTCTTTTGTGACTTGGTTTATGTGATCCTGGACTTTCGGGATCAGGGGCGAAGAGGGATATTTGTCGGCCACCGCCTTCAAGATGTTATAGGAGGAATTCAACAGTTCCTCTTTCTTAACAGGGTCTTTGGTGTTGCGTGCGGCAAGAAACAGCTTCGCGGCCCTATTTCGTTCGCGGTTGATGATTTTTTCCACAGCCACGCTTTTGAGTTCTTTGACCTCTGCATCTGAAGGGGGCAGTTCATCCAGTCTCTGGAGCGCTTCTTCGTATTTCTCGCTTCGAATGAGGTTGAGGGCGACCTTTAGGCTATCCTGCTTTTCCGCGTCCCGCTGGAGTTCTTTTTGTGAATCCACTGAAGGTTCCTTGGCAACGACCTCGGTTTTTCCCTGCTGCTGGGACTTTTCCTCGGCGATTTCCACGGATTTCAAAGCTTGGTCGATCAATTGAGCCTCCGGACCTTCATCAAACCGGATTCTTTGCTGGAAAAGGATGAACTTCGCTCTTCCAAAGTCTCCCTTTTGCGCTGACTCATTTGCCTTTGCCAGAGCCTCTTTCAGGTCACGTTCGGCATCCGTCTTCATCACGTCTGCTCCGGGCGCAGAGGAATCAGGCAGAGTTGCTTTAGGGCCTTCGGGAGCAACCTTTTGTTCGAGACCCCTGATCAGAGCCTCTCGTTCACCGAGCTTGCGCTGCAGCCTTTCAAAAATTTCTTTTGCCTCTTTCTCGTTGCCCATTGCAAGCTGCCATTCGATCATCTGTGCGCGCAGCTGGACCAGATCCGGCTTCCCCTCAAGCTGGCTGGCCACATCCTGCCCGATGCTGAGGGCTGTGGTAAAGGTTCCCTTTTTGCCGAGAGAAAGGGCAAGCAGGAGGCTCAGATCAGGGGTGAGCGCTTCAGGCCCGAAAGTTTTTTCCACGTCCAGAATCCCGTCAATGACCGCCTGATCATTGCCCACGGAGAAGGCCTCCAGAATTTTTTTTCTTTTGACTGTGAGCTGGCGAACCCCCTCTGAGGAGAGACTTTCGCCTGCCCCTTTTTTCGTGAAGTATCGATCTTCCATCTGCTCGAGATTTCTCAGCAAGATGTTGATCATGGGAGCGTAATTCTGTTTCAAAGAGCCGCTCTGTGAGGCAGTCTTCAGACCCTTGTAGGCTGCCAAAAGATCCTGCGCGAGTTCCTGGTCTTCCTTGGAAAGATCCTGGGTTTCCAGGAGACGGCTGAGATAATGGATTCGCCGGTCAAGCGCTTCAACCGACAAAGAGGGAGGAGGGGCCAGGTCCTGTTTTGCGCTTACCGGTTCTCTCTGAAGCGCGGGTTGACACGCCCCACAAAGGGTGAGCAAAAATACCATGCACACGATAAACCGAACACGTGTCTCATTCTTTTCCATGCGAGACTCCTTGAAGAGGCTCAAAAACTCTTTTCAATGTCCATGCGTTGTCCTGCAAGTCAAGTTCGGTCAGTGCCCTGGGAAGATTTCCCGGCCCAGGTTCATCCCTTAGCGTTTCAGGGAGTCCGCTCATGGGTGAGAGGGGCACCTTTCGAAACGCTTCGCTTGAGGGCATTTGCGCCGAACCCGTTTCAAAAATCAGATCCGCCATTTGGAGACTCTTGCGGTAATCGGGGCTGTTCACGATCATGTTGACCGAATCGATCCAGAGGGGAAGCGCGCCGGCAGATCCGTAAATGGAGATGTACCTTGATTTCATAGGGCGATTGTCATCGTATCCCACGTAACTTGCAACCACATATCCGTTCTCAAGTCCGAGCTCCCCGGATTTCTTGTCGGGACCCGGAACAAAACCCACAAAGCTGGAGTTGGTGAATCGATTCGACGTCCCTGTTTTCCCATAGGTCCGGACAAGGATACTCAGATTTTGATTTTCAGCCTCCACCTTGAGCCGGATCGCCTCTTTCGCACTTCGACCGGTTCCGTTGTCCATGACCCCTCTGAGGATGTCTGTCACCAGCCCTGAGACCCTTTCAGAGAGGATTTTCTTGGGCTGAGGGGCGTATTCCCATACGATCTTTCCCTGCCGGTCCACGATCTTGTTAATAATCGGCGCCATGCCCGTAGTGAGCCGGTCTCCCAGAGGATAGACCTTTCCCGTCATGATCGTTTCGTAGGCCAAGGCGGCTTCCAGAATACTGATCGAGTTCGCCCCCAAAGGAAAAGAGAGAACCGGATCCAGTTTTGTGGAAATCCCCATCTGCTCTGAAAGCCGGGTGATGTAAAGAAGGTTCACCAGCCTTCTGAAGTCACTGAGCCTGTAAAGAACTTCGGCGTCATACTTTCTCAATGGAGCCCATTTGTCGTAGATCTCTTTGGAGCGGCTCTCAAGCAGATCGATCGTCCTTGAAG
>Ga0214473_10003222_pt1 | contig 19879 bp, 21 predicted proteins | sample RVTome_7_FD_203509 | JGI IMG/M metagenome (GOLD analysis project Ga0214473, IMG submission 203509) | Soil microbial communities from uranium-contaminated site in the Upper Colorado River Basin, Wyoming, United States - RVT98D197 | ecosystem: Environmental > Terrestrial > Soil > Contaminated >... | reverse complement strand
GTGCGAGATCTGCACCGGTCAGCTCAGTGACGTTGAAAGTGGCCTGGCTGCAATACTGGGTTGGATAGCGGCCCACCCGGACAGGATCGACCGTCAGCCATGAGGGAAGGCCGTAAAATCCGAATTCGGCATGCGTCCCAGCCTTCTACAGCAAATTACCAAGCCTGGCCCCGAATTACGAGGGAGAATGAGTAAGTCAACTCCGTCAACAACGTCCCCCATTATAATGCTGTCCTGCTGGCAAATCATGGATTTGTTTAACTTTGGTCTTCGTAGCGCGGCCGTTTTCGGCTCTATGATGAACGCCTTCATTGTCCGAAGGGATCGACGCCGCGGTGGGTGATGTTTTTTCAAAATTGACGAGATGTTGAGCGATAGGAGGATCAGGCGATGACGGACGTTCTCAGAGGGAATTTCACAGTTCGAAAGCCAGTTGTGGTTGAAGAGACTAAGGAAGACTTGACCATCCAGTTCGAGCGGGAAGCGTTGAAGCGGTTAGGTGGCAGCATGGCGTTCGTTGCGAAGAAGAAATTCCTGTACGGCATGAGCGAGGTTGCCTTTCCGACTAATGGGCTAAAGGGACACCAGAAGAGGTAAACCTATGGATCAAATAAATGGCCCGGGAAGCTTAGGTCGCTTGCTTTCCGCGAACATGGCTGAAATTACCTTGGAAAAGATCAGTGATGTTGGATTCCAGAACGCTAGAGCCAATGCCCCCTGGATTAACAAAGGGAAGAGCATTTTGACGCTTCAGGACACACCGTTGATGGAAGGCAAAGATGCGCTAGTAATCGCAGCGGGTCCGTCCCTGCACAGAAGAGACGCGGCATCCCTGATAAGAGCGTCGGATTTCAAGGGGACGATGGTGGTTACAGACTCTGCCATGTATTGGTGCCTGCGGCAGAATATCATCCCGGATCTTGTGGTGACCCTTGACCCTCATCCGCGCCGAATCGTCCGTTGGTTCGGGGACCCGAATCTTAGAGAAGCCGACGTAGCTTGCGACGACTATTTCGCCCGTCAGGATATGGATCCGGGATTTCGCCAAAACGAGCTGAGAGCCAACCGGGAAGTGGTGGAACTTATTAACAAATATGGTACGCGTATTCGAATCGCCCTGGCGTCAAGTGCATCCGAGAGTGTCGTCCGCCGTGTGTTTGAGTCAGGCATGGATGTATACTGGTGGAATCCGATGTACGATGATTATGATAATGCTAATAGCCTAACAAGACAAATCCACGAGTTCAATGGTCTTCCGTGTGTCAATACCGGAGGTAACGTGGGTTCGGCGTGCTGGGTGTTCGCGCATGCAGTACTCAGGAAGAGGCGCATTGGTTTACTGGGAATGGATTTTGGCTATTACACGGATACACCCTATCCACGTACCCAGTACTACAAAGAGATCCTTCAACTTGTTGGCCCTGAACGCCTTGATCAGGTCTTTGTGCATATCCGGAATCCTCATCTCGATAAAGTGTTTTATACAGATCCTGCATATCTGTGGTATCGAGATTCTTTTCTTGAGATGGCCCAGCTCGTTGATTGCGACACTTACAATTGCACGGGCGGAGGAATCCTGTTCGGTCCCAGGCTCAAATGGATGACAATAGATGAGTTCTTGTTGATGCCCCGTGAATAACGGTTAGCGGGGGGAAAGGCCTGGTCATGGCTAAGATTCTGTTTGTCAACCCGATTGTTCGAGAAGAAGACGTTCCCCGGCACGTCCCATATGGCATCGCGCTCCTGGCGTCAATCGCAATGGCGGAGGGTCATTTGGTTCAGGTGTATGATGCTAATGCGTGGAGGCTTGAAGAGGAAGTGTTGCGCCAGGCGCTAGAGGCGGACGATTGGGATGTAATAGCCGTTGGGGGAATCACGACCACATACGCATATGTAAAGAAGGTCTGCCAGTGTGCTAAAGCCTACGCTCCGGAGGCGCTGCTGGTTCTTGGCGGAGGGATACTGACATCTATGCCCCGGGACATTATGAGACTTCTACCGCAAGTTGACATCGGAGTGATTGGGGAGGCTTTTGTGACATTTGGAGAGTTGCTGGCTCAGGTAGGTAAGGGTCGTCCAGAGCCAAGCAGGATCCCAGGCATCATCTATCGAAACGAAGATGGGCAAATCGAATTATCCGCACAACGCACGCTTTTGGAGGACCTCGACACTCTGCCCTACCCTGCGTATGATCTTTTCCCGCTGGAGGAAGTGTACTTCAAGAATAGTCAAGCACTATTCTCTGAAGAGGGAATGCTGGCACGCCGGAGGCTTGATATCAACGCTTCCTATGGATGTTCGCTGGTTTGTAAGTTCTGTTTCCATCTAGGGATCAGTGGTGATATGAAGTACGTGACAAACGAGCGAGACGAAATAGATGTAGCCTTCGATGCTCCGGGGTCGTATACGAGAGAGATTCGCTACCATAGCCCAAGATACATTGTCACCATGGTCAAGTATCTGCACAACCGATATGGAATCGATTTTGTTAGTTTCCTCGACGAGAACTTAATGACTATGGACGTGTACTCAAAGCGTACGTGGCTCAAGGCAATTTGCGAATTATGGATTGCGGAGGGCCTTCAACCAAGTTGTGTGCGAGATGGAGTGGAGCATGATGACACCTGCACCGGCGTTCATTGGAGCGGCACCAGCCATGCGACACTCTGCACTGGGGACATACTCCGGTTGATGCGGAAAGCGGGATGCTCGCATCTTGTCTATGGTTATGAGTCGTTCTCACCGCAAATCCTAAAGCGTCTGGGCAAGGGAGCGACGCGTGAAAGCAATTTGCGTTCCTTCTTCTGGACCATGGAGGCAGGAATCCGACCTATCCCAAACCAAATTATTGGTTTTCCGAGCGAGGACTTCGATTCTCTTCTGGAGAGTATGAGGGCCTGGGAAAAGCTTGGTATTGTGGTCAAACCCTTTTTCGCCACACCATACCCCGGCTCTGCTTGGTACCATGTCTACAAGGAGAGAATTCTGGAGCAGTACAACGGCAACATCGAGAGTTTTTTGCTTGATCTCGGCGACGCTACTAAGGTCACGGGAGTGATCTCGGAGAACTTCAACGCATTGGAACTATATGGCCTGAGAGAGTTGATGATACGGTTTGATTACAGGCACCTAGCCGAATATGAGAGAGAATGGAAACAGCGACACCCTGGGGCCGATGCAATCAAGCAGGCGGACGAGTTTGAGAGGAGCCGTCGTTTGGTCGTCCCCGCTAGGCCTGGGGGCTTGCAACGCTGACAGTGTTCGAAGGGATTGTTTTGCATGTCTGTGTGGTGCGTGCACTCGATGTTCCGGACGGTTCCGTCCTGTCTGGCATCGGAGAAGTATTCCGTGGCCATCCGGAACTCATATTGTGGTGGCCGGATTCCTATCCGTTGGACGTCTTTCCAGGTTGCAGAAACGTCTCCGGGTCTCGGGACGAAAGCCCTACAAGACGGGATTCCCGAAGATGAAGTGGGAAGGTTTGGGGGGCCCATCGGTTTCCCTCGGTGGCTCCACCGAGGCGATTCAGAAAGGTGGGACGCTGATACCTTGGGACAGGACAAACACCTCTTCCGCACAGGGCGGGACCATTTTCTCCGGCACATTGTACTCTGATAGTCGCTGCTACTGCGTTGAGCATAATGGAGGGAAGGACGAAGTCCCTTTGCAAGAGTGACGTACTGCAGAGGGGGGCTCGAATCAACACATATCTCAATACACTGCTGTCCCAACGTTACTCGAATAGATTCAACTGGTTGCCAGGATCATCCTCCATCTCAGCACCCCGGGAGAGCGTAAGTGCTTGCGCCAACGGGATCTTCTCGAAGAGTGAGACGCTGAGAATCTGGAGGATCGTGTAGAGGCTGGCTTCCACCTGGAGCCGCTTCTTGACGATGGCGACCAGGACGTACACCGCGATGGCGATCCAGATCTGGGTCTTCACCGCGTTCTCGGAGGTGCCGTAGAAGGCTTTGATCCGCAGGTGCTGCTTGATCCACTTGAAGAACAGCTCGACCTGCCACCGGCACTTGTAGAGCTGGGCGATAGTGAGCGCCGGGAGCGTAAAGTTGTTGGTGAGGAACACGAGCCACTTCCGCGTCTCGGGATCGAAGCAGCGGATCCGGCGGAGTCGCTCGGGATAGCCCTGCGTGCTGTAGAAGCCGTAGAGCCGAATGATCTGATCGGAGTGGACCCCGCTGCTCCGGTCGACGGGCCGCGAATCGAGATAGCGAAACCGGAAGTTCCGCTTGGCTCGGGTCACGAAGAACCCCAGGGCCTGGTGGAGGCGGTACAGCCGGGCGAAGTCGAGGTAGCCCCGATCGAAGACATAGATGGCGCCGGCCTCCACGGCCAAGGCATCGAGGAGGTTGACGTCGTGGGTGGTCCCCGGCGTGATGAAGAGCACGCTGGGGATGTTCCCCCGCAGGTCCAAGAGGGTGTGGAGCTTCACCGCCTCCTTGCGCTGGCGGAACGTGGCCCAGGGGAAGACCGCCAGGCAGAGGTCGATGACGGTCGCATCCAGGGCATAGACCGTCTGCTCCAACTCGACCCCGAAAGCCTCGGTGGCGTACAGGGTGCGCGCGGTCGCGATCAGCCCCTGGGCGAAATCGGCGTAGATCTGCCAATCGCGCACCTCGTTGGCATGGGCGAGCGTGTTGCGGGCGACCGTGCCGCGGAACCCCATATGGTAGAGCTTGGGTTGGGCGACCCGGAGGCAGGCTTGAATATCCCGCAGGCTCTCCCGGAAGGTCAGCTGGGCAAACGCCATGCAGAGGAACTGGACCCAGCAGGAGAAGCGCTGGACCTTGTAGTGACCGTGGTAGCGGTCGACGCACTTGCGGAACTCGTACGGGGAGACGAAGTCCATCAACTGGGCGAAGATCATCCGGCCGACGTTCACGGGCCTGCTCCTCTCGTGAAAATGCGAGAGTATGGCCCGCGGCGGGTCGTCCGTTCAAATCGATAAATCGAGGCATGTGCAGAATCCGCAGTAACATCAACAGGTTCCGTTACATCGGCAACTCAACGTTGGGACAGCAGTGATCTCAATAATGAGAACACTGCCGTGATCGTCATGGGTTTGATTCTTGCCCGCGGAGGGTCCAAAGGACTACCAAGGAAGAATATCCTCCCGCTGGCAGGCAAGCCGTTAATTGGCTACACAATCGAAGTGGCGCGCGCAAGCACAGTTCTGGACAGGGTGGTGGTGTCAACCGACGACCAGGAGATTGCAGGGGTGGCCAAACGGTATGGAGCGGATGTCCCCTTCTATCGGCCTGCTGATCTCGCCGAGGATGATACGTCGGTGTTTCCAGCCATACTCCACGCCCTCACCTGGCTCAGCGAACACGAGGGGTATGATCCGGGCTATGTTATGCTCCTTCAACCAACCTCTCCGTTTCGGACCGTGGAGGATATCGAGGGTGCTGTAAGTCTTGCCGTAAGGAAGCACGCGGATGCTGTTGTGAGCGTTAGCCGCGTCCGGCAGCATCCATACTGGTCGAAGCAAATGAGTGAAGATGGAAGGTTGATAAGTCAGTACCCTCCGGAGCATGCCGCGTTTCGGAGACAGGACTTACCTCCCCTTTACGTACCCAACGGAGCAATTTATTTGGTGCTCCGGAGTGTTTTGCTGGAGAAGGAGACGGTCTACACAGAACGGACGTATGGCTACGTTATCCCTGCGGAGCGATCGTTGGACATTGATGACGCCTGGGACTTACATGTGGCTGAGCTGATCCTGAAGGACAGACTGAGCCATGAGAAGTCTTGACGTCAAAGACTATAGAATGGGCCCTGGTGACCCGAGGTCCATGACAACTCCCGAGGGGAAGGAAACACTACCTATGTCCTCACAATATGATCCTACCGCCCATAAACCTCTCAATGTGTTAATCACGGGTGGAGCTGGCTACATCGGTTCGATGCTTACCGGGTTGCTCCTGAACCGGGGCAACTTTGTTACCGTCGTGGACGACCTCCTCTTTGGCGGCGAGTCCTTACTCGGATATTGGCACCACCCTCGCTTCCGATTCGCAAAGGGTGACATATGTAAGCGGGGGCTGTTTCACCTGCAGAGCTCCGGCTTGCGGATAGGAGACCTGGAGTCTTCAGCCTTCGATGCCGTAGTGCACCTCGCTGCTATCGTTGGCTTTCCGGCGTGCGAGACTGTCGGGAAGGAGGTGGCATGGCGCTGCAACTTCGATGCGACCCAGCGAATGTTCGAGGTTGCCGAAGCTGCAGGGGTTTCCCGCTTCATCTTTGCTAGCACGTACAGCAATTACGGCGCCTCGACAGACGGGCGACCCGTTAAAGAGGAGTCTCCCCTCTTTCCCCAGTCTATCTACGCCGAAACCAAGATTGCCGCGGAGGGGTACTTGTTGGGACGCGCAAATGAAAGCCGATGCGCCCCATTGGTGTTCCGCTTTGCCACGCTCTTCGGGATTTCTCCCCGGACGAGGTTTGACCTGATCGTAAATCAGTTCGTCCTGGAAGCTCTCACGAAACGAGAGCTTATCATTTATCAACGTGGCTACTCGAGATCGTTTGTGCATGTGCAGGACGTCGTGGAGGGGATCATCTTGGGCCTGAGAGCCCTCGAAGAGAAGGTGCGCGGACAGGTGTACAATCTGGGTTCCGACAACGGGAACTACACAAAAGACGAGATAGTCTCGCTCGTACAGAAACACGTGGACGGACTCAAAGTCATCCACAAAGAGCTGAGTTTCAACGGGGACATGCGCGACATCGCTGTTTCGTTCGGGAAGATCAAGCGAGAGCTCGGATTCGAGGCGAGGATCAGCCTCGAAGAGGGAATCATGGAAATCAAGTCGGCCTTGGAATCCGGACTGATCAAGCACGCGACGGACAACCGCTATCGGAATGCAGAATTCATTGTGCAATAAGCAGCGACCGAACGGCCGGGAGGCGTGCGGCCACAAAGGATCGGTGGAGACCATCCTCGGCGTGATCCCTGCTCGAGCCGGTTCGAAGTCGATTCCCGACAAAAGCATCGCGACAGTGGGGGGACGGCCCCTGATCGCGTGGACGATCGAAGTAGCTCGCTCAGGAGGACTTCTGACGCGGGTGGTGGTTACAACGGACAGCCCCAGGATCGCGGAGGTGGCAAAACAGTACGGAGCCGAAGCCCCCTTCTTGCGCCCATCGGAATTGGCGCAAGACGAAACACCAGGGATAGGGCCGGTTATCCACGCGGTGCGCTGGTTCGATGAACATGAAGGCTTCCGCCCGGATTATGCGATCGTTCTGCAGCCCACCTCGCCCCTGCGCACCGCCCAGGACATCGAGGCTGCGGTGGGGTTGCCAAGTCGATACCGAGTAGGATCTCCACCTGGCCGACCTGATTCTGAAAGACCGGGCGAGCCGTGAAAGTCATTGAGATCGATGGCCGTCCCATCGGTCCGGGACACCCTTGCTTCATCATCGCCGAGGCCGGCGTTAACCACAACGGCCAGGTCGAGCTGGCGGAGCGCTTAGTGGACATCGCCGCGGACGCCAGGGCAGATGCGGTGAAGTTCCAAACGTTCAAAGCGGATCATGTGGTGAGCGCTTCGGCGCCTAAGGCGGAGTATCAGCTCCAGATGACGGATGCGGCCGAATCCCAGCTTGACATGCTGCGACGCCTCGAACTGAGCCGGGAAGCGCACCAGGAACTCCTGGCCCATTGTCAAAACCGCGGCGTGCTTTTCCTTTCAACACCCTTCGATGAGGCGAGCGTCGAACTGCTCGACGAGTTAGGCGTCCCGGCCTTCAAGATCGGCTCGGGCGAAATCACTAACTGGCCCCTCCTGGAATACGTCGCCCGCAAGGGGAAGCCGGTCATTCTTTCCACCGGCATGTGTTACCTGAGCGAGGTAGATGAAGCGGTTCGCGTCATGCGGAGCGTGGGGGGGTCTCAACTCGTGCTGTTGCATTGCGTGTCGAATTACCCGGCGGATCCTGCCGAGATGAACCTCCGGGCCATCCCAGCCATGGCGCAAGCCTTTCAACTTCCGGTCGGCCTTTCGGACCATACTCTGGGTATCGAAATCAGCGTGGCGGCCGTTGCGCTGGGGGCGTGCGTCATCGAGAAGCACCTCACGATCGACCGAGAGCAGGCAGGCCCGGACCATCGAGCTTCCCTGGAAGGTGGAGAGTTTTCCGCCATGGTCCAGGCGATCCGAAAAGTGGAGACTGCTCTCGGCGATGGCTTGAAGGTACCTGCCACCAGCGAGCGCGAGGTGGCGGTACTTGCGCGACGGTACTTGGTGGCTGCCGAGGATATTCCTGCCGGGAGCGTTCTGACCAGCCGTCAGATCGCCATACGACGAACGGGATCGGGCCTCCCCCCGGCGCTCTTGCCTTACGTCTTGGGGCGTGTGCTGGGGCAGGACGTCGCCGCCGGGACGGCGCTGAGGTTGGACATGTTTTCACTATCAGAGTGAAGTGAGATATGGAGAGATGACCAGTTCTCTGGGTCTGCGACCCTACGAGCCTGGAGACGAGGTGGCGATTCTTCGACTCTTCCAGCAGAGTTATGGCAAACCGATGCCCCCGGAGTTTTGGCGCTGGCGGTTTCAGGACAATCCCGCGGGCGGGCCTCTAATCGAACTCGCCTGGGACGGGGACACGCTGGCCGCCCATTACGCCGCCTCACCGGTCGTCGTTTCCCTGGTGGGCAAGCCGGTATTGACTGCCTTGTCCATGACGACGATGACACACCCCGACTATCGGGGGCGAGGCCTCTTCACCACCTTAGCCAACCGCCTGTATGCGAGGATGGCGCAGGAAGGCTATCTGATGGTGTGGGGATTCCCCAATGATATGTCCAATCGCGGATTCGTCCGCGACTTGGCCTGGAAAGACGTTTATGAGATACCCATGTTCCGCCTCAATCTGAGTGACATGCCATCCGGCCCTCAAATATCGAGTGATATCGTAGAACTGCGGGATTTCGACAAGCGGTTCGATGTCCTGTGGGAAAGTGTGCGATCGGATCATGCCATTTTGGTTCAGCGGGATCAGAAGTACTTGCAATGGCGCTTTCGCATGAATCCACAGAACAGGTATCGTGCTGTTGCGTACCTCCAAAGCGATCGAACCTTCGGCTACGCGGTATTCAAGCGATTCGAATCCGACCTCGACATCGTGGACGTGCTGGCGGTTCGGCAGGGGTCAATCGCGAGAGACCTCGTGATGGCGGCACTCGACATTGGCCGGCAGGCGGGGTTGAAGTGCGCCAACATGTGGTTACCAATGGGCGAGGCTCTCCACCTTGAGCTGGAAAAGCTGGGTTTTCAGAATGGCGTTCCGGTGACCTACTTAGGCATGCGTGTTCTGAATTCATTCCCGGCGGACCTTGACGGATCCGACAGCAGGCGGTGGCACTACGCCATGTGCGACTCCGACGTTTTCTGATAGCGAAGAACCATGCGCAAGGTCTTATTCGTAACAGGCATTCGTTCAGAATACGACATTTTGTATCCGATCATGCGAGCTATCCAAGATCAGCCAGGCATGGCAGCGGGGGTGGTGGTGACAGGAGCCCACTTGTCGCCGATGTATGGGCTGACGGTTCGTGAAGTCGAACGGGACGGCGTTCCAATTGTGGCGCGCATTGAAAGCCTGCTGAACTCCGATACGCGGGCAGGTCGGGTAAAATCCGCGGCAATTCAGCTGACTAGCCTCGTTGACGTGTGCGAACAGTTCAGTCCGACCTTCCTCGTGGCCCCGATGGATCGCGAAGAGGCCATGACAGTGGCGCTTGTGGGCGCGTACACACTGACGCCGGTTGTGCATATTGGCGGCGGAGACACGGCGGAGGACGGGAATGTCGATAACGCGGTCAGGCATGCCGTCACGAAACTCTCCCACTTGCACATGGTGTCCACACGTCGAAGTGCAGATCGGGTGATCGCACTGGGAGAAGAGGCCTGGCGCGTCCATGTGGCGGGGGCGCCGGGGCTGGACCGTCTCCTTTCGACCCCAGACATGCCAGATGAGGACTTGTGGCGGGAGGTGGGATACAACCCCGACAATCGACCTTTCGCCATCGTCATCCAACACTCGATAATCTCCGACGTCGAACTATCGGGAGAACGAATGCGGCTCACATTAGACGCATTGGTGAGCCTGGGGATACCCGCGTTGGTCAGTTACCCCAACTCTGATGCTGGGAGTCAGAAGATCATCCAGATCATCGAGAGCAAGGTGCAGCAACACTCCGGATTGTTGCACAAATACCAAAACCTGTCGCGGATGGCGTTTGTTAACATGATGCGTCGGGCAAATGTGATCGTGGGGAATTCGAGTTGTGGCATCATTGAGGCGCCACTATTTCATCTCCCCGTTGTCAACGTTGGTCCGCGCCAGCGGGGGCGCGAGCATGCCGCAAACATCCAATTCGTCAATCACGACGCGGCCGAGATCCGCGACGCCATCCGGCGGGCAATTTACGATGTGGCCTATCGTAATGCTGTGAGCAGCTGCGTGAATCCGTATGGCGACGGACATGCCGGCGAACGGATTGCTGCTATTCTGGCAGAGGTCCCGATCGACGGACGGCTGGTCCACAAGGTGAGTACTGTTTAAGGAGGTTCGCACCCGTGAGCGTTCTCGCAATTTGCGCGCATCCGGATGACGAAACGGTAGGTGTCGGAGGAACGTTACTGGTTCACCGCGCACGCGGGGAGGACGTGTATTGGCTCATCATCACCAAGGGACATTCCCCAACGTGGAGTGCTGATGTCATTCACGCGAAAGAAAAGGAGGTAGAGGCGGTGGCAACTGCCTACGGCATCAAGAAGTATTTCTGGTCAGCCCTACCCTCGACGTTGCTGGATACCGTCCCGGTGAACGATGTGATCGGCGAGATACGCGCCGTCCTCCTCGCGGTTCGACCGCGATTGATATACGTGGTGCATCACGGGGATGTTCATACTGACCATCAAGCGGTCTTCCGAGCGGCGACCATCGTGATGAAGCCGTTTTACATGCGCCGGTATGGGATAGAGCGGTTGTTAAGTTTTGAGTCGATTTCGTCCACCGATGCTGCGCCACCCCTGCATGCCAGCGCATTTTTACCCAACGTGTTCCAGGATATCACTCCGTACATTGACCGCAAGCTTGAGATTATGAACATGTACGCGACAGAGGCGCAACCCGATCCACTGCCTCGGGGTCTATCCGCCATTCGAGCGTTGGCGCGGTACCGCGGGGCCATGATCGGAGTCGAATATGCCGAAGCATTCATGTTGATCCGGGAATGTAGCCCGTGAGAAAAATCGTCGGCGTGGGCGCCGGAGGCCATGCCAAGATCTTGGTGGAGCTACTGGCCCAGGTGGGAGGGTACGAGCTGGTAGGCCTCATTGATACGGACCCGACTCTTTGGGGGAAACAATTTATGGGCTACCCGGTCCTGGGAGGGGATGACCAGCTACCTCTGCAGCGGGCGAGGGGGGTCACGGGAGCGTTCATCGGGGTGGGCGCGGTGTCCAGCGCCGGTACCCGGCTGCGGGCGAGACTCTTTCGGGAGGCGATCCGCCTAGGGTTTACCTTGCCCAGCTTGGTGCATCCGCGGGCGGTCGTGTCCCCTTGTGCACAGCTTGGCCCCGGGTCGGTCATCATGGGCGGGGCCGTCGTCAATACCGCAGTGCGCTTGGGGGCGAATGTAACCGTCTATTCGGGCTCGGTGATTGAGCATGATTCCGTGATCGGCGATCACGTCCACCTGTCGCCCGGCGTACTGCTTGCGGGTGGCGTTGTTGTAGAAGAGGGAGCCTTTCTGGGGATCGGTGCCTCGATCATCCAGGGGGTGCGCGTCGGGGCATGGGCAACCGTAGGTGCGGGCGCGGTTGTGTTGACGGACGTTCCGGATGGCGTCGTGGCCGTGGGCGTTCCCGCACGTCCGCTTGGGGGGGGGCAAAGATGATCGCAGACCTCTCGCGGCTGTTGATCAGGCCCGACGCGTCGCTGCGGGAAGTCATGGCCTGCCTTGACCGGAATGCCAAGGGCATTGCCCTGGTGGTGGACCAGGAGCAGCGCTTGATCGGCACCGTGACCGACGGTGACCTACGGCGGGCAGTCCTCGCCGGACTCAACCTCGATCTTTCCGTACGAACGCTCTTGGAGCGACGATCGGGCACCCCGTATCCCACGCCCGTTACGGCCTCGGCAGAAACGTCGGATGCCGAGCTCCTCCGCATGATGAACGAAAGCGGGCTTCGGCACATCCCGCTAGTGGATGAGGGCGGACACATCGTTGACGTCGCGTTACTGAGCGACTTGGTAAAGGAGTACGAGCTCCCGTTGCGCGCAGTAGTCATGGCAGGCGGGTACGGGACCCGTCTCCGTCCGCTGACCGAGGACATCCCAAAGCCGATGTTACCGGTTGGTGATCGTCCCCTTATGCACGTGATCATCGATCAACTGCGGTCGGCGGGTATCCGGCGGGTCCATGTCGCGACACATTACCAACCGGAGAGGATCCGCAGCTACTTTGGGGATGGGGAGGACTTTGGCGTGGAGCTGAGCTACGTGCGAGAGGATCGCCCCCTGGGGACCGCCGGAGCTTTGGGACTCTTGACGGCCTCTGAGGAGCCACTACTGGTGATCAATGGGGACATCCTCGCCCGTGTTGATTTCCGCGCCATGCTGGAACATCATCGGGAGCACCGCGCGGACATGACCATGGCTGTCCGCCAGTATGGCGTGCGGTTGCCCTACGGCGTCGTTGAGAGCGACGGTGCGCATGTCCGCCGGATCCGCGAGAAGCCGAATCTCGCCTTTCTGGTGAATGCGGGAATCTACTTGCTCGAGCCTGCCACCATCCGCCACATTCCGAGCGGCGAGCGCTTCGACATGACGGAGTTGATCCAGCGCCTCCTGGACCGGGGACGCCCGGTAGTCAGTTTCCCAATAGTGGGATATTGGTTGGATATCGGCAATCACGGTGACTACGTGCAGGCGCAGGAGGACGTGAAGCAGGGGAGATTTACGGCGTGAACTGGACCGGGAAGCGGGTGCTCGTCACCGGCGCAGGGGGGTTCATCGGCAGCCACTTGACGGAACGCTTGGTGGAGCAGGGTGCCAATGTCCGGGCGCTTGTTCACTACAATGCCTTGCAGTCCCGAGGCTGGTTGGATCACTCGCCAGTTCGGAGCGAGGTGGAGGTGCTGTTTGGCGACATCAGCGATCGGGACAGCGTTCGCGCTGCGATGAGAGACGTTGTGGTCGTGTTCCACCTTGCCGCCCTCATCGGCATTCCATACTCGTACCACGCCCCCCTCTCCTACGTTCGAACCAACGTGGAGGGCACGCTGAACATCCTCCAGGCGGCGCGCGAGCTGAGCGTGGAGCGCTTGGTTCACACCTCTACGAGCGAGGTCTACGGGACTGCGCGCTATGTCCCAATCGATGAGCTTCACCCCCTGCAGGGCCAGTCCCCCTACGCTGCGAGCAAGATTGGCGCGGATAAAATGGCCGAAGCTTTTCACCTGTCCTTCGGCCTGCCGGTTGTCACGGTGCGCCCCTTCAACACCTTCGGTCCTCGCCAGTCGGCCCGGGCTGTCATCCCGACCATCATTGTCCAGTGCTTGTCGAGGGATGCGATACACCTGGGCAACACTTATCCTACGCGCGACCTGAACTACGTGGCGAACACCGTGGAGGGATTCTTGCTAGCGGCGTCCACCCCGGAGGCCATTGGGCAAACCATCCACTTGGGCTCCGGTCAAGAGATTGGCATTGGTGAGTTGGCGCTGCTGATTGGGCGCTTGGTGGGTCGAGAGATTACCATCGAGACCGACGCGAAGCGTGTTCGCCCGAATGGAAGCGAGGTGGACCATCTCCTGGCTGACAACACGCGGGCCCAGAAGCTCCTGAACTGGAGCCCGCAAGTTGGGCTGGAGGAAGGTCTGGTACGGACCATCGACTGGATCCGACAGCATGTCGAAAGATATCGTCTCGGTGCCTACGTCCTCTGAGCCAGGCGCGCCCGCGGCCGAAGCGCTCATCCCCTTGTCTGTCCCCGAAATACGAGGGAATGAGTGGAAATACACTAAGGAATGCCTCGACACCAACTGGGTCTCCTCGATCGGTCCATTCGTGGATCGTTTTGAGCAGGAACTCGCGGCCCGTGTCGGCACAGGATATGCCGTTGCGACGGTAAACGGCACGGCGGCTCTGCACGTCGCGCTTCTGGTTGCCGGCATCGGACCAGATGACGAGGTGCTGGTATCCACGCTAACATTCATCGCTTCTGCCAACGCCATCCGGTACGTTGGAGCCTGGCCGGTCTTTGTGGACGCGGAGCCCGACTACTGGCAGATGGATCCACAGAAGACGACGGACTTCTTGGAGAAGGGATGCCGATGGAATAACGGGGAATTGCGGAACCGGAGGACCGGAAGGCGCGTACGAGCGATCCTCCCCGTCCACATCCTTGGGCATCCGGTGGACATGGACCCTATCTTGGAGGTGGCGCGCAAGTATGGCCTCGCGGTGATCGAGGATGCGACGGAAAGCCTGGGCGCGAAGTACAAAGGACGCATGGGGGGCCACCTCGGGGACGCTGCCTGTTTCAGCTTCAACGGCAACAAGATCATCACCACCGGCGGCGGCGGGATGCTCGTGACCGATAAGGAAGAGTGGGCACTCAAAGCGAAGTACCTCACGACTCAGGCCAAGGATGACCCGGTGGAGTTCCGACATGATGCCGTGGGGTACAATTATCGTCTCACCAACATCCAGGCCGCTATGGGATGCGCGCAGTTTGAGGTGCTGGACGAGTATGTGAACACCAAGCGGCGCATCGCCGCGACCTACACCGAGGCGCTGCGAGATGTCCCGGGTATCACGCCGATGCGGGAGGCGTCATGGGCCTTCAGCATTTTCAGGTTGTACAGGTCCTCGTGGATGAGACACAGTTTAGCATGGGTAGCCGGGCGTTGATGCGCCGCCGGAGAGCACAGAACATCCAAGCGCGGCCGCTGTGGCAGCCGGTGCATCTCAGTCCAGCACAGAGGGGCGCGGGTGCGCAGGATTGTTCGGTGGTGGAGCGGGTGAACCGAGAGGGTCTCAGTCTACCATCTTCGGTGGGATTGAAGCAGGATGATCAGCAGAGAGTTATTCATCCAATTGAGGTCAAAGAGAATCTCAGTTCTCTCAACGAGAGAGTATAGTCTTGAGCCAAAAGAGAAGTATTGCGCGCAGCACTCTGTTTGTTTTGGTTGCCAACGGTGTCAGCAGTGTCCTGGGGTTGTTGCGCGGTTTCTACACGGCGCGCCTTTTGTCACCAGGTGATTATGGAGCATGGACTTTGATTTCCTCGCTTTTGAGTTATACCAACTATGCGGATGTTGGCATAAACACAGGGTTCATTTTGGAAGCGCCTAGGCTCATTGGGCGGGGGCATCTGGAGCAAGCGCAGCATGTGCAACAGCAGGTCTACACCATTACACTGCTAATATGTGGCACTCTGGCTGGTTTCGGAATGGCGATAGCTTTCTTGCCGTTGCCATTCACTGCTTCACAAATGGCTAGTCTGCGGATCGTTGCCTCTGCCGTATTGATACTGGCCTTGCTCAATTACTACCATGTAGTTGCTCGCATTCAGGATCGCTTTGACCTGATCAGTTTATCTACTGTGGTTGCAGCAGCTGTGGCTACAGCGGGCATCGTAGCCGTAGCAACCATGGCACGTAGCGTTCCAGTGGAATTGGTAGCATTGACGGCGGTATTGGGTTCGGGCGCAGCAGCTCTATCGCTGGGTATAGGTACTCGCCCTGCGCTGGCTTGGCCGCCGGACGGAGATCTTCTTCGCCGTTTGATAAGACTGGGACTGCCCGTGAGCCTGCTGCCCATCGCGTTCACCTTGTTTCAGAGCGTAGATCGTTGGGTTGTAGCAATGCTAGCTCCGGCCGAGGACATGGGGCACTATGGCTTGGGCACGACACTTGGCCTTTTTTTGTACATGGTGCCGAGTACGCTTGCAATTGTGCTTTTCACCAGGCAAATCGAGCGGTTTGGAGCAACGAACGATCCAAGAGCCTTGGAGCCGCTGGTGTCGCTGCCAATGCGATTGAGCGGTTACATTATGGGACTGGTAGCGGGGAGCGTTGCGTTGGCAATGCCCTTCATTATTTACTATGTGGTCCCGGCCTATTGGCCCGGAAGACGCGCGGCGGTCATGCAACTCATTGGCAACTGCCTCTTGTTTGCAGTTCCAGTGGGTTCACATTTTCTCATTTCATCAGGCCGGCAGCATCAGGTGTTTGGCGCGCTGGCAGCTGGTTTGGTGTTCGAGTCCGGGCTTGTGGCAGTGCTGGTTCAGACAGGATGGAGAATTGATGGTGCAGCGTTCGCCGTCATGGTCAGTGATGCCATGTATAGCGGGTTTGTAATCTTTTTGACTGTGCGTTTGTTCGTCGACGGGTTCAAGCAACGGTTGGGCCGGGTACTTTCTTGCTTTGCACCATTTGCAGTGTGCCTTTCAGTAACGGCTTCTCTGGGAATGGCTGACTCATTGAGTGGAGATGCGTGGAACGATCTTGTTGGATTGGCTGTGCGTATTGTGATTTATTTCGTCACCTGCGGGTCGCTTCTTCTAGCGATGGCCTGGCGGAGCGGGCTTCTGCAGGAATCATTTATAGTCGATCGTGCGACGCTTTGGATGCCGTCGCTGACACGTCTGCTAAACGAGAAGGAGAAGCGCTCATGATTGAAACGATTGGAGATGGTGACAAGGTCATCGCCATCATTATCTACAAGGATTATCGCACTGATGGAATTTCGTTCGTAACGCCTAAGGAGTTTTGCCTGCAATTGGGATTCATGAGCCGTCCGGCGGGTTATCAAATTGTTCCGCATGCGCATAGCCCCATTCGTAGAGAGACCATCGGCACACAAGAGGTGCTGTACATCAAGAGTGGAGTGATCCGGATTGACTTCTACTCGTTCGACCAGGTTTATGTGGGCAGTAGAGAGTTGTCTTCGAATGATGTGGTCTTCCTGGCTGGCGCGGGGCATGGGATTACAGTGCTAGAGCCCGTTGTTATGATCGAAATCAAGAACGGCCCTTACGATCCAGAGCAAGATAAAGCCAGGTTTGCGGGCAGAAGGGATAACCCAGATGCTTCCAGTTAGCCAACCACTTCTCAACGGGCGAGAAAAGGATCTGCTGATTAAGTGTATTGAGACCGGTTGGATCTCTTCCGACGGCCCATTCGTCAGCGAATTTGAAACAAAGTTCGCTTCATACATCGGAGCAGACTACGGAGTTGCAGTATGCAACGGCACGGTTGCGCTCGAAACCGCTCTTTTTGCTGCTGAAATCGATGAGGGCGACGAAGTGATCATGCCTGCTTTCACAATCGTGTCGTGCGCTTTGGCTGCTATCCGCTTGCGCGCCACACCCGTTCTGGTGGATGCTGAACCAGAGACGTGGAACATGGATGTGACTCGGATAGAGTCGCGGATCACATCCAAAACTAAAGCGATTATGCCCGTTCACATTTATGGCCATCCGGTAGATATGGATCCCGTGTTAGAGATTGCGAGAAAATACAATCTAATTGTGGTTGAAGATGCCGCGGAAGCTCATGGAGCAGAGTATAGGGGACGCAAGTGCGGCAGCCTGGGAGACATCAGCGCGTTTTCCTTCTATGCCAATAAAATCATCACTACAGGGGAAGGGGGGATGGTCTTAACTTCGGATCATAGGATGGCAGAGAGAGCGAGATCATACCGCAATCTTTGCTTTCGTCCCGAGAGAAGATTCTTTCACACCGAATTGGGGAACAATTATCGAATGACTAACCTGCAAGCCGCTCTTGGGGTCGCGCAAATGGAAAGGATTGACGAGTTTGTCGAGATCAAGCGGCGGCTTGGGCGATACTACCAAGACGGACTTAGAGGTCTGGACGGCGTTCGAGGACAGACAGAAAAACCGTGGGGGAGGACGGTCTATTGGATGTATTGCATCGAGTTGGATGAATCGGTTGGTTTGAATGCAGGTCAAATGATGGCCGCTCTGGCAAAGAAAGGTATTGGAACCCGGCCTTTCTTTCTGGGCTTGCATGAACAGCCTGCTTTGCACAAGCTAGGTCTATTTCAGGGCGAACACTTTCCCGTTACCGAGCGAATTAGCCGGCAAGGATTGTACTTGCCATCTGGACTAACCCTGACGGAAAACCAGATAGATCAAGTCGTAGCGGCGGTACGTTCGATTATTGCCGACCGAAAGAGCCTATGAGTACAACCGAACAAAGATGGAATCAGTTTTGGGCTGGACACACATTTGATGGCTTGGTTACTAAGAAGAATCCTGAAACATGGACTGAATTGGTTTGGAAAATAAGCCTAGAGCGCTGGCACGAGATATTCGAACAGCTTGCACCTGGCAAACACATGCTCGAGTATGGCTGTGGGAGCGCAAAGGTATCTCAGTACATGGCTCTGCGTGGCTACCAGTGCACCCTGTTGGATCTTTCGGAAACCGCCCTTAATCTGGCCAGAGCCAACTTTGCTGCGTTATCGTTGCAGGGTCAATTTATAAGAGGTGATATTAATCAGTTGGGCCTTGCTGATAATGAATTCGATGTGGTTTACAGCGGTGGCGTTGTAGAATTTGTTTCCGATATCCAGTCTGTAATCGCGGAAACCGTTCGCGTCCTAAAGCCCAGCGGCCTCTTTGCTATGAATATAGTTCCCAACAAATTCAGTTGTCAGACGTTGGCAAACGTCGAGCGGACTCTCGTCCATTCCATCAAGTGTCTGTGGCGACGGCAGTTCCGAGAAGCATTCACATCCATTAACCATTTGCCTCCTGGAGTAAGTAAAGCTACCTTGAAAGATTACCTACGGTTTTGCGAGATCGCTGGCTTGACCTCAGTCACCGGACACTGCATTTCGCCCTTTCCCGCACTTTCATTGGGAAGAAGGGGCGGTCAGTGTTACGTATGGCTTCTGAAACGATTCCTTCCGCAGTGGCAGCGTTTTAACCAAACGCAAAGACGCTGGGCGGAAATCTGGGGGATAGCCTATGCCATTTATGGGGTGAAGCCATCTTTCTAATTGATTTGCTCCTTTGGGGTGGGTAGGGTCAATACATGAGAATCGGCATTGATGCTCGCTGCTTGGAATGGGAAAGAGGTGGAGTTGCCAGGATTCTGGTTAATCTTCTTAGACTATGGCCGCAGATAAGTGATCGGCATCAGTATATGCTTTATTTTGAGAGTCGGGTTCCTGAAGATGAATTCCTCCGTCACCCGCTGTTTGAGCATCGGATCATCAACGGCCCGTGGTTTCTGAAAAAAAGACGTTCGTTGGCAATGCAGTTGTTTATGCCTCTGGAAATGAGGCCGCATAACTTGGATTTGTTTTTCGCCCCCGTGTACTATGGACCCTTGCTTAGCCCCTGCCCCAAGACTGTTGTAGGCGCTTGGGACATCTCATATACGAGCCATCAGGAGCATTTCAAACGGCGCGAAAGTATGCAGATGTCCTTTTTCTCTCGACACTCGTGCCGGCGTGCTGTTGGCATTCTAACGTGTTCGCCCTTCGATGCCAGGCAGATTCAAAGATACTACGGGATCCCCTCTGAGCGGATTTGTGTTCTCAGACTGGCCGCAGACGCCAAATTCACGCCAACAGTTGATCTGCAGCGACTTGAGGTACTGCGCCGGAAGTATCGTCTGCCGCCTCGGTATATTCTTTCGATGGGTGTAATCCTTAACAGAAGAAGTGTGGATGTAATCATTGATTCATTTAAGAATGTGTATCGCGACTATGCAGATATCGGCTTGGTTGTGGTCGGCCGCAATTCGACGGTGCCATTCGTAGATATTGAAGGGAAGATGAAACCATTGATCGAGGAAGGCCG
>Ga0214473_10003221_pt1:10000-19882 | contig 19882 bp, 12 predicted proteins | sample RVTome_7_FD_203509 | JGI IMG/M metagenome (GOLD analysis project Ga0214473, IMG submission 203509) | Soil microbial communities from uranium-contaminated site in the Upper Colorado River Basin, Wyoming, United States - RVT98D197 | ecosystem: Environmental > Terrestrial > Soil >... | reverse complement strand
CTTATCTTATAAGTAGCTATCCTTATGATGAGCCAAGGAATAGAATGGATCGGTAGGAATGATCAGTTGAAAATGACGCATAAGATAAGTCAAGTTCACCGGCTTTCAAGCCTCTTTGCATGATTCCATGTAACTGATTCGTACGAGGCCTCAAACAGGGGAAAAAGATCTTCGTATATATGTCACTGAAACAATCTGTTCTGTCTCTGTTTTATTTTCGGATTCCGAAGATGAGCCGGTCGACGCAGGGGGACCCAACCTCAGATAAAGATGTCTCCGACGCGACTTTCTCGGCAAGAACAACTTTTTCTATTGTGATTTTTTTGGCAAGAGACAAAAGAGAGATTTTATATCAGTCAAAAGCGGATACCGCCCCCCATGCTCCCACGGTCCGCTTACCGAGGTGCGGAGCGGGCCGGGGCCAGAGCAAGTCACGTTGGGGTATAGAGCCGTAAGCACGATGGGGGGTTTCAGAGGACGTGCTCGTACGGTTCATAGAAGGGTATGATAGTTGATTGTTGGGAACTTTCACTCCTCTATATTCGAAATATGCCTTTCTAGGAGCATTACGATCTGCAGCTCAAATGGTCTCTTATGAAGTCTCTATTGGTCTTATTCTTATTGTGCGCCTTGTGAGCGCGTTTGGATCCGCGAAGGCAATCGCTCGGATGTTCCCCTAACCCAACCCGGGAACGAACCGGAGGGAACCGCAGCATGGGGAATGTCCGCGTCTCGTCGCAAGGCGTGTTTTGAGTTGTGGGTCATAGGGCGGGCAGCTTTTTCTGATCAAGGGCCGGGGCACAAGGGTCCTGGTACTATCCAGGTGCGAAGAACCCCGGAGGTGACTGCAATGAGCAGAAATCTCACTCACCGGCCTAAACGACGAGCAAACACTCGAACGTGAGAGCAAGGGATCGCCCAACGAATGGACGAACTCCAAGGAGGGAGGCAAAAACCATGCTTTCAGAGAAGTGGCGGTCCGAATCTTATCTGCGAGAATAACTGACTAAGCCGTGCCATAAGGCCCATTCTCCAACTCCAAACGGAACGGGGCCAAGCCTTTAGGTTGTTTAAGGAGGTTGGGTGACAGATCGGCCATAGGAGTACTCCGGGGTATAAACCAGGGCAACAAATGTCGAGCATACGACGATGCCGCCCGTTTTCATTTCATGGAAGTCCCCGGCAGAGGAAAGGGCTGTAGGTGATGGCACGCTTTGCTTCTTATCTGGAGAGGGGCGCTGAAATCGTTCGGGTCGTGCGTGGCAGCTAGTATAGATTCAGGCGGGCGGCCGCGGGACCTATTCTCTTAACTGGAGAGGTGGCAAGGCTGAATAGGAAAGGGGCCGACTGATGAGTGCCTTTTTTTTTTTAGCCTTTTTCTTTTTTATATTTTTTATAAAGGCTCTCATGTGAAGCTAACATGGCTGGCTACATACAAGTATAGCCAAATCAAGATGAGACGGGACGGACGGTCAGAGGCCGCCGCGGGACTACCATAGGAAAGCAAAGCCCGCCCCCGCTAGCTAACATAGAAAGATATTCCCAGATAACAGTAGTCTGTCTCTATGTGAATCTCTTCCCGACCAGGCCAGGCCGAATCGGGCCACCACGTCGGGATGGGAATGGCTCAGCCCACATGCATTATTTGATGAAAGCACTCCAGTCGCCTCCTCGAAGTGGCTTGTCAACCACGTTTTCCCTCCCTAAAAAGAATGTTCCAAATGCCCTTCCTTGGGCAAGACAGCAATGAGTAGTTCGCTCCAGGACTCCATTCCCTCGAGAGCAGGATGCCGACCGAGATGGAGCTGGGAGCCAACCTAGACTTTCCTGGGGCTTGCCCCAACACCTAAAGAAAAGGTGGGCGCCGAAAAGTACGCAGCCCAGCCTCTTCAAGAAAGCTTTGCTTGGTAGGCGCTGCCTACTCACTCAGACAATGCTCTGAACACGAAAGTGTGCAGTTCCGCCCCCTTCTCCCGAGTCACAGGTAGCGCCTAGGAAAGCACGGACGAGCCACATGCAGGGAAACTTGCACGTGTGGTTCTGGCCGGGGACTCCGGTATACTGTACTAATATGTGTGGGTCCCCGTAATTCGAGTGAGATTGTCATGGCGCAAAAGCAGATATGGTCTGGTATTCCCTTGTTCCCTGTATTGGTTATGTTCTTCATTTCTTGTCTAGCAGAAACTAATCGAGCTCCGTTTGATCTCCCAGAAGCGGAAGCTGAATCAGTTGCAGGCTATAATGTAGAATATGCGCGGGATGCGATCCTTAATAGTCCACTGTTGGCGGAAGCCAATGTCCCGGGGTCCCGGGGACTCATTCTGACTGAAACAAGGGGTGGGTCTTTACCAATTTCTAAAATATTCGATTTTAGGGAAGCCAAAAAGAGCGCCTAGCGCGAGCTTTATTGAAAGAGGCCCCGTCACTATAGATGGGGCGCCCCTTATTTTATTGAAAACTCAAGGAAAGCTTTTATATGTATTCTTGCGCTCAAGCATGCGATTCGAAGAAAGCAACAAGCGAGAAAAGCCCTTTCTATTCTTGCTTGTTTAGTAAAGTAACGCTTTTCATTTTGTTAGGAGTAGGTGCTATCTGGGGCAGGGCACTCCTCATTCTTCATTCGAAACTAATGAATGTCCGGTCGGGGGTTTCTGCCTTATTATCAAAAAGGGAGTTGGGTAAAGCAAACTCCCTCCTTGGACGAGCACGAGGCTTAGTCAAGTAGAACCGGGTTGCGCTGCTTTATGCTCCGATCGAAAACAAATCAATGGGGCCATGCCGGTACGACTGAATATGCGTTAGAAAGGTCAATCCCTCCCCTACGACACCAAAAAAAACCGGGCCGAACTTCTAACAAGCCCGCCCGCTTACATAGAACAATATCGTGGCAACGTAGACCTAAGTGGTATCATATTGGATCCTTGGGAACCATCACAAGGACGGCCGGCCTATATTTGAACGAGAATGCCGTGTCGTCCAGCGGAGCCTAGAAGAAGGTGACTCGCGCAGACAGCTGACTCTTTTTCAATAGAAAGGAATAGCCAAACCAAGTCAGCTGTCTGGTCAATCTCAGAGATCTTATCGGCCGGCAAACTGGAGATGGACGACCACGATCCCGACCTTACCAGCACCAGAGGTGTACTAATCAATGAACCCCCGAAACCTACTTTTCTGACAAAATCAACCAAGCGTCACGACATGTTGTTGATATTGATTGAGTTTGAGGGACTTTCGCTGACTGAATTCATCCATAAACCCAGACCCCCGTAACCTTCGTAACCAAAGCGTCACGACAACATTCAAAGGCACCTTTTGGATTCAAAAGTAGGGGGGCGGAGGAGCACGTAGGAATGCCGACCACTACTTAAGCCACTTGTGGCTGAGAGAAAGCGAGCCGTCGTATAGGTTGTTCGGAGCGTCGAAGAAGCGAGCCCCTATCAGAGAAAGCCATTGCGCGCTAGCCTAGCTAGCTAGCCTTTTTCAGCTCAGCTGGCTATTATGTTAGTTGTAGCCCGCCTTCCCTCCTTCTCTCATTTCGGAAAGATTTTGCTTTCTTATGATGACCTGGTCGAGGGAGTACGATACATCGGTGTAAAAGATTGAGTGGGACCTGTGAGGTTGGTCACGGGGCAGCTGACCGAAAGGAAAGCGGGTAGGCAATTCCTATTTCATGATTTTTCTTTTTTTTCCGGTATTCCGCTCCACGAGCAGAGCGAATGAACCCAGTGGGCTGTGGTGATGTTAGAATTTGCACCTATTTGTATCTATTTAGTGATCAGTCTGCTAGTTTCTTTGATCTTACTCGGTCTTCCTTTTCTATTTGCTTCCCCTAGTTCGACCTATCCAGAAAAATTGTCGGCCTACGAATGTGGTTTCGACCCTTTCGGTGATGCCAGAAGTCGTTTCGATATACGATTTTATCTTGTTTCCATTTTATTTATTATCTTTGATCTGGAAGTAACCTTTTTCTTTCCTTGGGCAGTCTCTCTCAACAAGATTGATCTGTTTGGATTTTGGTCCATGATGGCCTTTTTATTGATTTTGACGATTGGATTTCTCTATGAATGGAAAAGGGGTGCTTTGGATTGGGAGTAATCACTAGTGATAGGGCATAAGGGGAGAGGACAAGGTCAAGAGCGATGCCTACTTTGTTTTTTCAATCTAGAATGGATACTACTATCCGTATCGAGCTGCTTTACACCCAGAACCATGCCGATTGTTTTTTCATTTTATTTGGTATTATTTTAATAATCTTTTTACTGAAAAATCAAAATTTCAGAAAGGAAACATGGTTGGCACGGTGCCTCCACTTCACGCGGGCCAGGGCCCGCCCAGTCTGGTGCTCCGGAGGACGATGACCCAGAAAAGGTGCGTCTTCGGAAAGACATTCGTAAGGCTCTGGAGAAGCTTCTAAAATTGTTTGCGCTATTGTAGTGGCATGGGGTTCTGTGGTAAGTACGGGGCAGAACTCATTTCTTGGGAGCCCCAAGATGAGTTTTCCTATAATATCCGCAAATCGCAAATGCGGATCCGCTTTTTACGGAAATATATGTCTAACGAGGCGTGGAACTCTGCTGACATGAACGCTCACTGGATCCATGACGTAATACGCCGGGATCCCCCATCATCTACATGACTTTTTATACCATCGTCTGGTTTTTGGTGATGGCCTTTTTTATCTTATTCGTATTCTAATCTTCACTTCAGTCTTCTCTGAATTGGAAGAAAAAGAAGTGAGTGAAACGGGAAAAAAAGATGATGAGAAATCCCCCCGGACGTACTCATGGGCAGCGTGAGGAACCGGGTAACCAAAGTCACGATCAGAAAGGTTGACATCCAGACCATGTTTCTGGAAAGCGCTGGTTCGAGCCCAGTTCGTGACAAGGCCTTTTTGGTCATATAGAAGGATAGACGCCCCTCCTTTCTCGTTAGACAGATGACTCCCCTATTTTTTAGCTGGTAAATACGGGATAGGATCGACTCTGGCAGCTGAACTTCTTTGTCTATTTATCTATGGCTCTTGTGCTAGTGCCCATCAATCTCATTCAATCCACCAATCAACGTGTGGTAGCTCCGCCATCTGCAGCGAAGGAAGGATAAGAGCGAACGATTCTTATTCTACTTACAGCCCCTCTATCGAAGCAGAACAAGTAGAAAACGGATGCCCCAGTTTTTGGGGATTCTATTTCGATCCAAACCCGACAACCCACATCTACATTTATATACGAAATTAGAAAGACCCCTCTTTTAGTTTCGTTTTGGCAGACTGAATACCAATCTCGCGTGGGTAAGAAGAAAGCGGTGAAACTAGGCGCTTCATTCAAAAAGGCGCAGAACGGTGCAGGAGTTCCTGGAGCTGGAGGCAGGGACAGCAGAAGGGTGAGATTCTTTCTGAAGCTAGGATGGAGAGGCGGGAGGTGGGAATCGAGCATTACTGGCGGCGAGATCGGAGTAGCACCTGGTTGGGGTAAGGAGATCAATAGCTATGTGCTATGGAAGCGGGGAGGAACTTCTTTTCTAATAGTTGTTTTGTAGATTAGTAGTTTAGATTAGTTGGCCTGCTGAAGACAGACCGAATAGAAAAACAGATGGTTTGATAGTTGCACATTCGCTTAGTGACTGATCCAGTGCCGGGAAGGAGAACCCGATACTAAGGCTCAAGCACTACCTAAGGGTAGGCAACGAAACAAACAGGAGCTTGAAACTCCACTACTAGAGAGTGTTTCCTATAACCAACCTACCTTATTCCTGTAACCAAACCTACTACTTTACACTAGTACTTTTTCTAGTACCAGCACGGGGAGAACCTATACCTCAAACTAGTTCCTATCCCTCTTTGCTTGAAAGACTACTGATTTTGCTAAAGAACTAGCTTGCCCCTGACTAAAGGCTGGGAGATTATCTAGCTATTTAGACTAAGGGGAGAGCTGGTCTTTCTGTTAGAAAGGGTAAACATAGTAGATACCTTTTCCACGTTAGGAAATTTGGAAGAGTAGTACCGATAGCCTTAGTACGAGTTGGACCTTTCTTATTCTTAGTCCTCTTATGACTCTTATACAAGCTAGCTCTCTTATGCGCTTGCCTCGGATTACTGGTAATGTTCTTTAGGCCCTTCTTACTCTGCACTGTCAGATCAAGGGAAGGAATGAGAAGAATAGCCTTTTCCAACTCACTCTTATCCTATTAGTAGAACTGCTAGTCTTCTAAGCCTGTTAGTTATTATGCTAGGTAAAAAGGGGAGCTGGAGAAAGACCAGTTTTTAACTACTGTTAGCATGTTAGCTCGCTAGTAGTACTGATAGAATAGATTAGGGACTTCTTAAATTAGGAAACTCTAAAGTTGGAAGAGCCAAAAAGAAAGAGCCATTCGATGCCAGAACCGGATGTCCTTATGCAATTGGATAGACTGGAAGAGATTATCCTTTTACAAACAAGAGATGCTTGAACTTCAACTAATTCCTCAGCTGCCCTAACCTTTTCTGTCTGTGCTAAGAAACGAAACTCACGCCCTAGCTGCCTTTTACCTAGCGCCTCGCTGAGACTGCTTCACGAGACTGCTAAAAACTAACTTGACTTGCCCCAGCTTGACGACTCCTTTGATTTGCTTACTAAGCCCTAGCTTACTAGAAAGAAAATGGATTTCAATTGCGGCTTGAAAAAAAAAGAATAGAAAAAGAGACCACGAAAGGGCGCCATCTTCGAGACCACGGCTGAATCTTTGTTTAAAAAGGGCCTACAACTTTGACTTTTCTTCTCTTCCTTCTCGTGCTTTTTCTTTTCTAACTATCAAAGAGAATGTGAAAAGGGAGTTCGGGGGTACTAAACAAGAGACAGACTCTCCAAAGCACAAGCCGAAGGCATCTTTTCTATGGAAAGCAAACACAGGCATCTCAGGCTTGCCCATGCTTACCAGACCGTCACTTACTAAGGCAAGACTTCTTACTCAGCCTAAGGGTAAGGGTTCTCCTAAGACAGAATGCTTTGCTTACTCCCCGGAGAAGAAAGAAAGAGATATTCATTAAACAGATCAGATGAACGACCAAAGTACGATCGACTGAAAGGAGAGGAACGTAGTACCTTTCGCTTTGTAGACTACGCTCTTACCCATAGGTCGAGCCTGGAAAACTGAAACTGGTTTGAAATCCTGCTCTGGTTCTTGCACTTGACTTTTTGTTGGGTTCGTAGTCAAAGGCAGGAAGAACAGACAGAAGAGAAGAAGCTAATGGTACACTTTTTCGTTGGTCGCCTCTTTCAGAGCCTTCAGCTTCGGCAACTAATAACCATAGTTAGTGGCTTCTGGTCTATAGTCACTGATCTCGAGTATGCCCTCCGCCTCTCCTCTTTTTCTTGGGTCTATCACCTCCGCTCACTAATCTCTGTCTCTTTCGTGTCTGTCTTCCGGTTGATGATGAACTTGTTGTCTTCTTAGTCGTAGGTGTAGGTGCTCTTCTCTTATTCGTATGATAAGTATATGTAAGAGTGACTTGAAGACGCAGGCTTTTTCTTTTAGGTCTTCTTTCAAATCCTGCCCGGCTTATTTTCGCTAGGCATAATAGTAACCACCTCCCTACTCACCGAAACTGCGAAGGGACGGTACGTACACAAAATGGCGGCTTACCGCAAGTCCCTTCGGTCTATCTTTAGCTCTGGTGGGCGTGGTTCTGTAGTTCTTCTGGCCTTTCTTCATGTCGTAGCCTTAGCTTATCGATGGGTCTTGCATTAGATACATATAGCATTTTCTTTGACTCATGCCTTGGGGAGTCACTAAGTCTTCGCTACATGCCTCTAAGCTGGGAAAGGTAAAGAGACTCAAGTTCCAAAAGAAAGTAAGGGTGAGTTTACGAACACGACTTCCCTCTCTTAAGCATATCGCTATTAGGACAGCGCTGGGATGAAGGCAGCGGTATCGGATGATTCTCCACTCTACTTTACTTCCCTATCTTGACTTGGAAAGGTAGGAGGTCTCTCTCCCAAACTCTAAAGAGTTTGCGATTTCAACCATAAATGATCAATGGTTAGCAAGAAAGCATGAAAAACAACTAAGCTCCATTCGTACCTGGCTTTATATAAATGACTACTTATAAATTGATAGATCAGAATAGCTATTTTAAATAAATAAAAGGACTAGCTCTACTGACTTTACTGAACTTTTTCCAAGAGCTGGAACTCAGGCTTCTCTCTCTGATCCGCTAGCTTAGCCTACGTAAAGGAAGGTACGAAGTCTTCCCCACCCTAAACTAAAAGAGTGAAGGGAGTACGGAACCGTCAGCCCATCCTAAAAGGATGGATTATCTTATATCTACATAAGTCCTATACTCTATAGCGACTTGGGCACTGACCTCACGAGTCTAACTTGACTTGCTAAGCGAAGCTAGAAGGACTTAGGTGAAGCCCGAAGTCGACGCTTTGATCTAGGAGTGTGCGTTCCCGATAGTACTAGCCGGAAATAGTCGAAGAGATTCTCTTCGACTCGACCGCGGGAGAAAGAATTTGCCTTGGATTCGATGAATATGAGATTCTCCTATTCCTAGAGAGAAAATGGAAGAATCTTCTTTCCAGACTTTAAATTCATAGCAAAGATCTTTTCAGAAAAGATAAATTTTCCAGTACAAAAGGGCGCGAATCAATGGCTATGGCTCTAGTACCTAACCCTAGAAAAAGGCCATTCAATATCAGAATCCGGTCTAAAAGAGCCGATCTTCACCCCTATTTCATGTTCCATCCCTGACCCAGCCGACAAATCACGTTAGCCCGAACCCGCTTTGGTTCATTAAGATTGTTGACCCAAACCTATAACTGGTCCTGGTGCAGTTGCGTAATGGAGACTAGCGGCACTCGATGGGCAAGTTCGGAACCGACGTTAATGATGTGAAGAAAGACACAAAGCAGAGATAAAAAGAAAAGTCCTACCTAACCTATAGGTAGAGGTAGGGGCCGATATGGGAGGGGAGGGAGGTGCATTCCTAACCTGGGTTCACGCTACGAATTCCAATTACCCACTTGTCGGAGGCTGGCGGAGCCCACTGATCTGTTGATGGGTCACAGAGCGGATTCCACGCCCGGAACCGTCAGACTAGCATGGAATAGAGCCATGATGCAGTCCTGTCAATGGGGTTGGTGATTCCGTCCCTGACGGGTGGCCTTTGAAGGAATGTTGTAACTAACCGTTTAAGATTTGTAAGAAAAAGCCCTTCTTTCAATTGGTCAACCTAGACCGGATTATCCGATCTGAGATTTAGAGAGGGCCCTACCCTAATGTGGCATTCTTGTAAGGGCTTTCTGATAATCTTCCACACTATAGTTGCGAACCGATCACAAGGTGGATTATTCTATGTCAATCGCTGTCTTTAGCGTATACGATGTTGGTTCTCGAAAGCGATGGATCTCCTTCGCGATGTCTCATTCTTAGATTTTTACTATTAGCTATAATAGTGCGAGAGAAGGCCTATTCAGGGAATCCGTTTTCGTCCATGTAGCTAAATGGCATGTTGAAAGCCGAACTAAACCTAGTCTTTCACTATGGCCGATTTGCCACTCACGATAAGCGTCCCAATCAACGAGATTCTAATAAGAATAAATAAGAACTGGTTTGACCTGCTTGTTCGCTAAAGCCCGTCACGTCAGGCTAGCGATCTTTTTTCAAGAGATGAGCGGTATGGTATAAGGCTCGACTTCTTGCACCTTCTAACATCTCTTTCTTATTCTTAGCAAAGACAAGACCCTCACCCCGGGCTTGTACCATGTCTCCCGAACAATCTCAGTACATATGGCGCAAGACGATTCCACATATCGAGGTCGGAATGGGATCGGGTGTTTTCACGTCTTACCGTAGTGCCCGGTTTGTCTTGATTCCCGATTGATGAACAAGAAGGAAAATGGAACT
>Ga0214473_10003221_pt1:0-5000 | contig 19882 bp, 12 predicted proteins | sample RVTome_7_FD_203509 | JGI IMG/M metagenome (GOLD analysis project Ga0214473, IMG submission 203509) | Soil microbial communities from uranium-contaminated site in the Upper Colorado River Basin, Wyoming, United States - RVT98D197 | ecosystem: Environmental > Terrestrial > Soil >... | reverse complement strand
ACCCAGAAAACAAAACCGCATATAAGCGAACTACCTAATGGATCGAACGTCGAACTCCATCGAAGAGAAATGGCCTGCAAACCCTCTGCCTAAGGATAGAATCTATTACCTTTCCACTCCTGTGACTCTGGGGGAACTACTGGTACTCTTATCCGTTACGCCCTTACGACTCTTGGAAGTCTGCTTTGCTATCTTGGCTAGAAAAAGTTTGCTTGAAAACTCACTTGCGCTTACTTACTTCATTGCCCCTCCGAAAAGGGATATCCCGATTGCCTACTTGATTGCTTCCTAAACAGGATGTGCATTTCTCCTACTCACGACGATGAAGGGATTCGGCAGCGGTAGTTACAGGATCATCGTATAGCTATGAAAAGCATCTAGGAAGAAAGGACCGAGCTGATTCTATAGCTGCCTATTCTGTAACAGCTGATTCTAGCACAACTTCTTCTTCTAAACTTGAAAACACCCTATTTTTCCTCAAAGAGTAAGCTGCACCCTATTCCTATTCTTGCAAAGAAAGAGCTTAGACTCCCCCTGCTACTAGCACTAGCCCTACTACTAGGGAGGGGCGGGTAAGGCAAAAAGCACAGGAAAGATCCGGCGCAGCTTCTTACCCCCTTATTTCTATTCCTTCGCCTCTTCCCGAGAACCTGAAACGGATTCGTGAACAACTGAAGCTTCTGCTTCCTCCCCGATGGTCCGGGCATTCACTCGCGTCTACGATTGTTGGGTCTTCATTCCTTCTTCCTTTCCTTGCTTCTTAACTACTCCAGTCTCTCTTAGCCCAGTCCTGAAACGGTAACTAGAGTTCTAGCATGAACTGGCTATCTTTCAAGACATGGTTGAAGAAAAGGCCAGCTACCCTGACTCCAACGGCGCCTACTCCTTCGCGAAAGCAGGGGATTCGGTCACAGGCTTCTCTAAGAGGATTCGTTATGAGAGAAAGAGAACTGCTCCTTCTTCTTGTCTTAGACAATCTCTCTGTCAACAAAAGCCATTTTGGTCACATTCATTCAACCCTCAACCCCCGGGATCCTACCTTCTTTCTTTTCGTGTAGTGGGACTCCTTCTTCGTCAGTCAGAGACAGCAGCAGATAAGACAAGAGCGACAATCGCTAATGGTTCTGTTATACGAAACTTTCTTTACCCCGGGTATTTCTTCTCATTAGATCTCCTCTTTCTCCGATCTATCTCTGAGGAAGACTGGAGAATCCTGGTATTCCTTTCTTATTTTCCTTATTTTCTTTCTTCTTTGAAGACTTCCTGCTGTAGGGTAGGATTCTACTTTTATTCAAGAGATGGAACCCCCAGAAGGAAATTGGATAGGGCCAGCTACCCCTCTTTCTTTCCTTCGCCTAGGGGCTAGCTAAAGGGTAAGGCCTACTCTTTCTTTTCTTTCTATCCGCCTTGCCTCCGCCCAGCACAAGGATGGAACTAGTATAACTATCAAAGGCAGGATTTCTTGAATAATGGTTCCCTCGCATCTGGATTGTGAAACTAAACTCCAGTACTCAAGAAAGGACTGGATCGGGGAATTCCCCAACCCCGGATCTCATAAGCTAAAAGCCCAATAGTGAAGATCCTTAGACCAACGGTTCCATTCTTCTTGGTGGCTGCTCACGGGGCTTTCCCCTTGCTTAATTGGAAGGTTGTGCTCGACTAACTTCTCGCTTTCCTTCTTAAATGAATGGGCTTGTCAAGCTTTCGTCTCAATTCATATCTAGATTGAATTTCTACTTTTCTCTCCTACCAAAGCTGGTAGCCTCACCTTCTTCCTCTTATCTTATTCTATTTCATTTCGACAGGAAAAGCCGGGAGAATATGAGAAAGAAGAAAAGGAAGAAGTGAGACTCTAACCAGAAAAATAAGAAATATGAGAAAGAAGAGAAAAGAGCCTCTTTCTTTACTTTAGTCAGTGAGTGAATCATGAAAGCGGCGGGCCCAATGAACTCTCCAATCGTGCACCGAAATGGAGCCGGAGAGTCGGTAACTGTCAGATCGCCTACGATCCTATCTGACTAGAGTGAATGGGATATTGGACTATGCTTGGAGGGGCAAATCATGCTAGCAATATGTTTAACACATTTAATTCGTACTCGTCATTGATGTCACGGCCGGGAATCGAACCTGTGCGCCGCTCACTGCCTTTCCTACTAATCTAAGAGTTCAGTTTCAGACCGACAGGTTCTATCTAATTGCAGAACGTAGATAAAGAGAAGAGGAATCCAATTCCCTTTCCTTCTTTCTTGTCTATGGCACCCATCTGGCAAGGCCTAGCCGACCCGACATAATGTCATATACGAACAAGAACCATCCCGGTGGAGTTCTCGTATGGTACGAGAATACACCACTTGAAGCGGCCGAACGATTTCCAGCTTTTCCCTGGTCCGAGTGGCCCATATCAGCGCTCTACTTCTCCAATTTGACCTCGACCTCCGCCTTCGCCGGTTGACTGTCAGGCCTTTCGATCCCGAGACCCAGCCTACCAAGGGGCAGGGGTGGGCAGCGGTTGGGTTCCGACGGACATGGCTGTCCGACGGACTGCGACCCGAGCGTACCTCCGCGCTGAGTTATGGGGTCCTGACACACCTTGAATCGAGGAGCAGCTCCCGAATTGAATGAAGGCTTGCTGACGGTGAGTTCCCGCACCGTGACCTATGTGTTCGCCGCGGCATCGAGCAGCGACTAGGAGCGAATCCCTAGCTTGCTTCCTGGTCCCCGACTTATGAAGCATGTAGTGCCCGCCAAGCACTTAATCGGCGAGTCACATTTCAGGAATGGGATATTGTTCAGTGCCAGCTCATTAGCAAGCCCGTGACCGTATCTCCATAGCCTGGTCACGTGCGACCCGGTGATGATATCGCTCTTCTAGTGGTCCGATTGGTCAGACAGAGGCCCCCCCTCCGTCGTCTTCCATCGTTCCTCCACTGGCACGAAGCCCGGGGACGTGGAGATTGCTCTACAGGCAGTAACAATCGGTTGGTACACTACAGACCCGGCATTAGCTTAGTAGGTCCCGCTCACGACCTGACGCCTTGGGACGTCCTCGAACGATGGATTGAAACAGGCCCGCTTATACCCGTACCGAGGTGAGATTCGGTTTGATTCCCGTTATACGCGATGTGACTCTTGTCCCCATGCCCGGGCATCACGAAGGAAGGGCTGCTGGATTCCACTTTTGATCAATAGGAAGAGGAGGAAAAAAAAAGCTTATGATGAGCATCTATTTGAGTCGATCATTTCCAAGATCTAATTCCAGTTTTTTTTTATGTAGTGGAAACGCCTTACAATCTGAAGTTTTACGCTTAAGGGAAGAAATGTTCTTGGTAAATGCAGGACTTGGGACCCCCAGAATTTGTATGCAAGATGAGCTTACAGGAGTGCCAATCAACCGAGCCACCAGGTTCACGAATAAAGTGGGATTCCTGGCCGGTGAATCACTGATCAAAGAGCGAGCAGCCACCTGGTTTAAGGATTTGGTGGGATCTACAGATGTAGTGGCCGGTGAACCGCTTCTTCTTCTTCCACGAAAATTCAGACAAAACCGAGCTTGGATGGAACTGAACAAGATTTGGCGAACGAAGAAAAAGAAAAAGGTCAAAGGCTTTATTTTAAAGAAAAAGGTCAAAGTCAAAGGCTTAAAAAGAAAAAGAGGTTATTTAGTACAAGTAGCCATCGCAGGTTTCATTACTTTTTGTAGACGAAATAAAATAAGGAAAAAGATATTGAATGATCGATTCACATTCACCATTAAGAGCATAAAAAGCAAAAGGACGAAGATTGTGTTGAAAAGCGGAAGATCAAACATTGATGAGCGTGACAAAAAAAAAAGAAAATTATAAAATAATAATAATAGCTAGGTGTAAACCGATATGCTAAAATAAGAGATTAAAGGGATAGATAAATCGTAAATATAATTCAGGTTCGAATTCCATAGATAATATGGATAGTATTGTCTATAATGATAGACAAATGAAAGGCTTTCTGAAGCCTTTTTTTTATTCATTTACTTGATATTTTGAAAATGAGTTAGTTGAACTTATCACTCATTGAAAAAAAAAAAGTAAACAATTGAATTGGATTCGTTGGAGGGTACCAACAAAATGGAGTGCTAACTCCTTGAATTAATTAATCAACAACATTGCGAAAGCTCATGGGGGTGTATCCGTATTTTGCGGAGTAGGTGAACGTACTCGTGAAGGAAACGATCTTTACATGGAAATGAAAGAATCTGGAGTAATTAATGAAGAAAATATTGCAGAATCTAAAGTGGCTCTAGTCTATGGTCAGATGAACGAACCACCGGGAGCTCGTATGAGAGTTGGTTTGACTGCCCGCGGAATATTTCCGAGATGTTAATGAACAAGACGTACTTCTATTTATCGACAATATCTTCCGTTTCGTCCAAGCAGGATCCGAAGTATCCGCCTTATTGGGTAGAATGCCCTCTGCTGTGGGTTATCAACCCACCCTTAGTACCGAAATGGGTACTTTACAAGAAAGAATTACTTCTACCAAAGAAGGGTCCATAACTTCTATTCAAGCAGTTTATGTACCTGCGGACGATTTAACCGACCCTGCTCCTGCCACGACATTTGCGCATTTAGATGCTACTACTGTACTATCAAGAGGATTAGCTGCTAAAGGTATCTATACAGCAGTCGACCCTTTAGATTCAACATCCACTATGCTCCAACCTCAGATCGTTGGCGAGGAACATTATGAAACTGCGCAAAGAGTTAAGCAAACTTTACAACGTTACAAAGAACTTCAAGACATTATAGCTATCCGGACGAATTATCCGAAGAGGATCGCTTAACTGTAGCAAGAGCACAAAAATGGAGCGTTTCTTATCACAACCCTTTTTAGTAGCCGAAGTCTTTACCGGTTCTCCGGGAAAATATGTCGGTCTAGCAGAAACAATTAGAGGGTTAAAATGGATCCTTTCCGGAGAATTAGATAGTCTTCCTGAACAAGCCTTTTATTTGATTTGGTAGGTA
>Ga0214473_10003220_pt1 | contig 19882 bp, 15 predicted proteins | sample RVTome_7_FD_203509 | JGI IMG/M metagenome (GOLD analysis project Ga0214473, IMG submission 203509) | Soil microbial communities from uranium-contaminated site in the Upper Colorado River Basin, Wyoming, United States - RVT98D197 | ecosystem: Environmental > Terrestrial > Soil > Contaminated >... | reverse complement strand
AGATCGAGCAGGCGGGCAAGGTTCCCCGGCTGGTCCACGCCCGCAAGGCCAAGCTGATGCTGGGCTCGATCAACAAGACCGACAAGCTGGATGTGCGAGGGCTCAACCGGCTCCAGCAGACCGGCACGCTGCCGACGGTGTGGATTCCGCCGGCGTCGCTGCGGGACCACCGCGAGCTGCCCCGCACCCGCATGGTCTTTGCCACCGCCCGGACACGGCTGAAGAACCGGATTCACTCGGTACTGGATAAGTATGGCTTGCAGGACCAGCTCACGGGAGTCAGCGATATCTTCGCGGCCGGAGTTCGCGAGCGGCTGGAGGGCTGCATCCAGCAACTGCCGCCCCAGGCAGCCTACACGAGCGATTTGCTGCTGGAGCAGTTGGAGGCGGTTCAGGAGACGATCGAGGCTCTGGAGGAGCGAATCGCGCAACTGTTCAAGCCGACGGAGGAGTTCACACTGCTCGACACACTGCCGGGGGTGGGGCTGATCCTGGGCGTGGTGCTGGTGCTGGAGATCGGAGACATCCGGCGATTTTGCTGCGCGGAGCGTCTGGCGTCGTATGCCGGGACCGTGCCGCGGGTGCACTCCAGCGGCGGCAAGACCCATTATGGCCGGACCCGGCCGGATGTGAACCATTACCTCAAATGGGCGTACACGGAGGCCGCCAACGCCGTGGCGGTCCATCGCGAGAGTCTTGCGCACCGCCACGTCGGTCAGTTGTACAGCCGTATTCGCAGCCGTCGGGGCCATGCCTCGGCCGTGGGGGCGGTGGCCCGACACTTAGCGGAGGCAACGTATTGGATGCTTACGAAAAAGGAACCGTATCACGAGCGTGGGATCACTGAGGTTTCGCCTCAGGGGCTGTAAGCGCGACTATGTCATGAGCCCCGTGAGGCTCGCGGAATGAATGCGACACAGCCCCTGAAGATACTCATGCCGCGCAGACGGCGTAGAGATGACTCGGAGAAACCGCAGAGTCCAGGAAACCTCTTCGCTCATATAGAGAAAGAGAAATGAGAAAACCCTACGTTAGCCTTTGACAACCGGCACGCTTTCAGAGATGACATGTGAGCAGCCTTTGCCGGGTTCTCACCGTATTGGAAGCCCTGGTACCAGTCCCGCAGAAGAGTCCGCAGAATCTGTGTCGTTGCATCTGAACAGACCCGTTTTTCCCGGCCGTTCCGGAAATCCCCTGCGCACACGGACCCAAGTTGGCTCGCTTGGAAGTTGTTCGTAGGTTTTAGATAGCGATTGGCCGGCTTGGGTCAGTCCGGAATTGAAGTTGGGAGGCATTCTGATGGCCGATGAACACATCCTCGTGCACGTCACGCATGAAGCCGCAGGCAAAATCGGCGGCATCGGTGCGGTCCTTCAGGGCTTTTTCACCTGCCCCGCCTACCTCGAAAACATCGGACGCTCCATCCTGATCAGCCCCCTGTTCACGACGGACGGCTCGATCTCCGACCGGCTCGGCGAGGGGGGCGAGGTCCTCTACTCCTCCGTCGACGGCCTGATCAACCCGGGCTACAGCTCCGCGTTCCGGAAAATCCAGAGCCTGTATAACGTGGGCATCGTCTACGGGCGACGGCCGTTCGTCGATGACCAGAGCGGCACGCGAAGCTCTCAGGAGATCGTCCTGATCGACGTGCGCTACATGGACACGACCATGCTCAATGAGTTCAAGCGCCGGCTCTTCGAGGAATTCGGGGTCCGCAGCGACCTCTATGAGCACTTGTGGGAATACGAGCAGTACGTCCGCCTGGGGCCGCCCGCGATTGCGGTGCTCAAGGCGCTCGGCGCCGCCGAGGGACGCACGACGATCATCTCCCATGAGTTCATGGGCATGCCGACGGTGCTGGCGGCCAAGCTGGAGCTCTACTGCAACTTTCGCACCGTGTTCTACGCACACGAAGTGGCCACGATGCGCCGGATCGTGGAGGAGCGGACGGGGCACGACACGATGTTCTACAACGTGATCCGCCAGGCCTACAAGGACAGGCTGTACGTGGAGGACGTGTTCGGCGACCAAAGCTCCTACTTCAAGCATGCACTGGTCGAGGCCTCCAAGCACTGCGATCGCATCTACGCGGTAGGCGACCTGGTGGCGGATGAGATGCGTTTCCTCGCGCCGGACTTCGAAGCGCTGGACATCAACATCATCTACAACGGGGTGCCCGCCTACGAGATCAGCATCGACGAGAAAGGACGAGCCCGGGAAAAGTTGCAGCAGTACTGTCGGAATCTGCTGGGATTCGAGCCGGACCACATCTTCACGCATGTCACGCGGCTGGTGCGCAGCAAAGGGTTATGGCGAGACCTGCGCGTCCTGTCCGAGATGGATAAGATGCTCGCCGCACGGCAGCAAACGGCGGTGTACCTGCTGCTGTCGACCGAAGTCTCCAGGCGGCGAACCTGCGACGTTCACAACATGGAAATGACCTACGGGTGGCCCGTGGCGCACCGCGAAGGCTGGCCGGACCTGTCCGGCGGAGAAGCCGACTTCTATACCGCCATTCAGCATTTCAACGCCCGCAGCCACAGTATCAAGGCCGTCTTCATCAACCAGTTCGGCTTTGACCCGAAGAGTTGCGGCCGGTTGATGCCAGGGGATATGGAGTTCATAGACATTCGCAAAGGCGCCGACGTTGAGTTCGGGCAGAGCATCTACGAGCCCTTCGGCATCGCCCAGTTCGAGCCGCTGACGTTCGGGGGGATTTGCGTCGTCAGCACCGTCTGCGGATGCGCCGGCTTCCTCCGGGACGTCACGGCGGGACAGCCCGTGAGGAATGTCATCCTCGCCGACTACACTCGGCTCGGGGATCACCAATACGCGGATATCGAAGACCTGGTGCAGATCGAGAAATCCGTCCGGGACCGAATCGAAGCGGCGGAGGCCGCCCGGGTGGCGGTCGAGATCATGGACCGCCTGCCCGAGGACCGCACACAGACGGAGCAGATGATCCGGGAGGGGTATCGCCTGGCGCGGAGTATGAGCTGGGACGTGGTCGTCCGGAAGTACCTACTCGACGACCTCTCCCAAGTCCACGAGAAGCAGGTCGAATACCGCGATTATCTGCGGGCATAACCGCCGCATGCCGGACAGTCCGGGGGGCTGCGCTACCTGGTCACCAGTTCCCCAAAGATGCCATAGCCCGAGCCGTCCTGGTTCTCGCTCGTCCAGACCACGACGTACTTGTCCCCTGCCGTGGCGACGTCCGCATACCACTGGCGATCCTGCACGAACGTATTGATCTGGAATTCATCGCCGACTGGGGCGCCGTCCCGCAGGCACCGCTGCCCAAACACGCCGGAGCAACTGCCGTCCTGGTTCAGGCTGTCCCATACGATGAGATACTCTCCCTGCCCGTCTCCGGCGATCCGAGGATGTCCCTGGTTACACTCCCGGCGGGTATTCACCATGTAGGGTTCCGTCACCGCGACACCATCCGGACCGAAATGCTGAGCCACAATGTCGTAGGGGAAGGGCCCCATCGCCCAAGTGACGGCGAACTGGCCGGAGTCATCCACCGCCACGGATGGCCCATACCAGCGGCTGTTCAAATCCCCTGTGACCCGCACCGCCCCGCCGGCAGGTATTCCATCGGCTTCATACCGGCGAAACATGATGTATTCGCCATATGGCCGATTGTAGGTGTCGCCCATCCGGATCCAGGCAACGACAAACCGGCCGGCGTCGTCCATGCCGATGTCCGGCCAGTCCGCATTCGTGTTGTCGCTGATGACGAAGTCGCCGCTGGACGGCGTGCCGTCGGACTCGAAGACCCTGCCCACAACATGGCTCTTGCCGGTATAGCAGCCCCCGGACCACTCTGTCCATGCCACGACGAACCTGCCCATGGAATCCATGGCGATGCACGGCATCGACTGGCCTGCTTTCGAGGTCGATTCGTTGACCTGGAACTCATCCGTGATCGCTTGGCCCTGCAGATCGAAGATTCTGCCCAGAAGGTCGCAGTGGCCGTCGCTCACGGCCACCCAAATGACCACGAAATCGCCGCCGGGGCTGACGGCCACGGCCGGGGTCCAATTGTCCACATCCGCCTGCGACACATTCACTTTGAATTCCTGGCTCGTGGGGGCGCCGTCTGCATCGAAGCAACGGGCGTACACTCCGCCCCCCCTGCCGTCGTTGGCCTGGCTGCGCCAAGCCACGACGAAATCACCCGCCTCGTTTGTCGCCACGGCAGGATGGGTCTGGCTGCGCGAGGTGTAGTCATTCACCTGAAACTCAGCCCAGCCCGGCCCTGCCGATAGCAAAAGAAGCACGAGCAATGCGCAGAACTTCTCCCTGAACATGGTCCAACTCCTACCCAGGTTCCTTCAAATGGAATCTCGCCTTTCATTACGCACGAGTTGTCCGCCAACCCGCTTGGCGCGTCTATATTTACGACGCACAGGCAGGCCCTTTGTTACAAGAAAAAACACCAGAAGACGAAGAATTCACACAGGGCTATCCAGAAACAGGCCGTCGGGAGGCCCGCAACAACGCCGGAGCACTCATGCCGGCAGCCCATTGAATCCACCTCATCGCTGGTGAGTTTTGCAGTATTCGCGACGGGTGGCAGCGGCAAGCGGAGCCTGCGGAGCTTGCACTTGCCGCTGCCACCCATCCTGAATGGCCTGAGATCTGTACAGAAACAGGGCCAAGAATCCCTTGGCTGGTGAGTTCCTGCGGTCGCTGTATAATAGTGATCTTGGATCGATGGCCGGGGTCGCCCCGCGGCATGGGGGAACGGCCCGGTCGACATGATCCTCCGGACGGAATTGCACTGGAGTAAGTATTATGCGAATCCTTGTGTTGATCATGATCATCGTGTCGCTTAGCGGCCCTCTCGGTGCAGCCGCATCCGAGCCGATCCGGCTGCACCCCGAGAACCCGCACTATTTTCTCTGGCGGGGCAAAGCGACGATCCTGATCACGTCCACCGAGCACTACGGGGCCGTGCTGAATCGGGCCTTCGACTACAAGCGGTATCTGGCGACCCTCCAGGCGGATGGCCTGAACCTCACGCGGACGTTCAGCGGCGCCTATTGCGAGCCGGTCGGGGCGTTCAAGATCGAGCGCAATACCCTCGCGCCCGCGCAGGGCAATCTGCTCTGCCCCTGGGCCCGGAGCGACACAACCGGATATGCCAACGGCGGCAACAAGTTCGACCTGACCAGGTGGGACCCCCAGTACTTCCAGCGGCTGACCGACTTTCTGGCCGAGGCGGGCAGACGCGGCGTTGTCGTCGAGATGGTCCTGTTCTGTCCCTTCTACGAGGACAGCATGTGGCAGTTGAGCCCGATGAACGCGGCGAACAACGTCAACAGCATCGGCCAGCTCGTGCGAACGGATGTCTACACGCTCAAGGATGAGGCCCTGCTCGCCGTGCAGGATGCGATGGTGCAACGAGTCGTCGAGGCGTTGAAGGACTTCGACAATCTCTACTATGAAATCTGCAACGAGCCGTACTTCGGGGGTGTCACCGAGGAGTGGCAGGCTCATATCGCGCAGACGATTGTCAAGGCCGAGTCGGGATTCACCAACAAACACCTGATCGCCCAGAACATCGCCAATGGCTCGCAGGAGATCAAGAATCCCAACCCGCACGTCTCCATCTTCAATTTCCACTACGCCAAACCCCCGGTCGCCGTCATGCAGAACTATGCTCTGAACCGGGTGATCGGCGACGACGAGACGGGCTTTGCCGGCGATGACCGCGTCAAGCCTTACCGGTTGGAAGGCTGGGATTTCATCATCGCCGGCGGCGCCGTCTATGACAATCTCGACTTCTCCTTCGCGGCCGGTCACGAGGATGGGACCGCAGCAATCAACGCGCCGGGCGGCGGCGGGCCGCTCTTGCGAAAGCAGTTGCAGATTCTCGCGAAGTTCATCCAGGGTTTCGATTTCGTGCGGATGCGGCCGGATGATTCGATCGTCAAGGGCGATTTGCCGAAGGGCGTGACCGTGCGGGCCCTGGCTGAGCCGGGACAGGCTTATGCCGTCTACGCGAACGGGAACGGCCTGACAAGCCTGCCCATCGAGCTGCCTGCCGGGCAATATAAGGCCGAATGGCTGAACACGAAGACCGGTGACATCGAGAAGGCGGAATCCTTCACGAGCGATGGCGGCACGCGCATGCTGCAGGTCCCAACCTACACGGACGATATCGCCCTTCGAATCGTCGCCGGCAAAAGGGAGCGATCAAGTCTGATATTCAGCAGCGACTTCGAGGATGGGAAGCTGAATAGCTGGCGGCCCGCAGGCAACGTGTCCACGGTCACGCGCGACCTTGCCCGGCGGGGTCAATACGCCCTGAGAACTTCGCTGGACAGACGCAAAGATGCTTGTCCCTATCGGACCGAGGTCACCGGTCCCCAGGCCGATATCGGCAAGGAGTACTGGTACGGCTTCAGTATCTTCCTGCCTGATGATTATGTGCCCGACAAGATCTGGGAGATCGTCGCACAGTGGAATTGCATCCCGGATTACGACGTGGGTGAGAAGTGGCGCAACCCCGTGATGGCCCTGTTCACCACCGCCGGGCGATGGAGCTGGGTCACGCGCTGGGACGCCAAACGAAATACGTTCGCCAGCGGCAAGCGCGAGTATGGCGGAGAGCGAGAATATGACTTGGGCCCCTACCAGAGAAACTGCTGGACCGACTGGGTCGTGCACGTGAAATGGTCATATCAATCGGACGGCATCCTCCAGGTGTGGAAGAATGGCGAGAAGGTGGTCGATCAGAACGGTCCGAATGCCTTCAACGACGCCCACGGCCCGATCTTCAAAATGGGTCTGTATAAAGGCTGGCACAAGCCCACGACGCAAAGTGACGCCGTCAGTCGCCGGGTCCTCTACCACGACGAGTTCCGCATGGCCGGCGCCGCCGCCACCTACCAAGACGTCGCCCCAGGCTCGTAGACATAGTGAGCTGGAACTTCAAACACATCGTAAATCTTGGTAGAATACGGTTGTTCAACGCCGTGAGCCTGGAGACAGGCTACCGGCCAATAGAGATTCGCTCCCCAAAGGAGATCTTGGTCGATGAAGAAGGCATTTGACTCAGTTTCGTGGATGCGCCGCCGGCGGGCACAGATCGATGAGGAAGACGCGACCCTGACTTGGGCACAGAGACGCCGAAAGACACATGAGCAGGTCCTCCAGGACCCCGTGCCGGCCCGGCTATGCGAAGAGACCGCCCTGCCTGGCAAAGGCGCTCCAACGACTGTGAAGACGAAATGACATGGATTTCGCGGACTCACACGGATTCGGCGATAGCCGGTAGGGTGTGCTGTGCACACCACTCTCCGATACCCGGTGAAATGACAGAAATGTCATCCCTCGCACCAGGAGGAGAAGTGGGTATGTCGGTCCGGTATCAGGGATTCGATCTGGCTCATCAATCACGTTCATCATCAGAGCCAGAAGTTGGTGGATGTAACGCGATCTTCATCACAGCCCTATGCCACAACCCGGCACTATATGGAGTCTGTACATTTGCCATTGCTTTGCTCATCTCAGACAGTTGCGTCGCCCCAAGAACCTTAGAGACGCAAGATTTTGCGCCTCTAGAACAGATGCCCTTACGACCACACTACAAACGCGATGCGCTTGACGATGCCACCCACCATGTTGGGGCGACTTTGCGTTCGCCCTGATGCGACCTCTTGAGGGCTTGACATTGTTGTTATGTCCGGCAGTTCGATCCGTCGGCCGGATTGACAAGGGTGACGATTCCTGATACCTTTGGGACTAGAATCGGTTAACGCTGCGACAACGATGGCGCGGGCCGTTCGGGCAAGGCTCACCATGGAGTGGAATCATTGACGATGCAGGCAGAAGGCGACATTCTGGCGTTGTTGGAGGCGAAAGGAGCCCAGGTGGCCAAGGAGACACAGCGGGCCGTCATTCTCCAGCCCGGGGCGCTGGGCGATTGCATCCTGACGCTGCCGCTGGTCAAAATCTTGAAGGAGGGGTTGAACCTCGGCGGGGTCGATATTATCGGCCACACGGAGTACATCGGGATTTTCCCCGGCCGCAGTTGCGTGGACGGCGTCCGCTCCATGGACTCGACGGAGCTGCACCGGATGTTCGTCGAGCCGGCCAAATTCGACCTGGCCGACTGGGACCCGTTGATCAATATCTTCGCCGCATACTCCTGGATCGTGACCTTTCTGGGCGAGCCGGGAGGCAATTTCGAGCAGAACCTGATCTTCACCACCAACTGCAGCCACAGCGCGGAGATCATCACGCTGTCCATGAAACCGTCCGAAGACAACAAGGTTCACGTCGCGGAATCCTATATTCAACAGTTCGCGGACCAAAGCGGCCTGTCCTCCGAGCAGGCGAAAGTGGCCATGGACAAGGTCCTGATCCGAGTCACCGAGGCGGATCGCGATACCGGCGTCGAATTGCTCTACCAGGCGGAGATCGATCTGTCCAGAAAACTGATCGTCATCCATCCCGGCAGCGGTGGGCAACGGAAATGCTGGCACCTGGAGAACTTCATCTGCGTGGCCCAGGGTCTTCGTACGGAGGGGTTTGAGGTCCTGTTCCTGCTCGGCCCGGCGGAAATCGAGCGATTGCGCCCCGCCGAGGAGGCGAAGCTCTACGGCACCGCCAGGTGTATGGGCCATCTGTCGCTGGCCCAGGTCGTCGGGCTGCTCAGTTGTGCCGATGCATTCATCGGCAACGACAGCGGCGTCAGTCACCTCGCCGCGGGAATAGGTTTGAGGACCTATGTCCTGTTCGGGTCCACCGACCCAGCCCTCTACAGACCCATCGGCCCGGCCGTGACCCTATTCCAGGGCCCCCAGGAGACGTTCGCCGAGCAACCTTCGCCCGACCTCCAAGAGCGGGTCCTCGCCGCCGTGGCCGCCATCGCGTGAGACCGTCTCCATACAACCGGGGCAGGATGTGTGCGACCGAATACCGTTGCGGTCCTTCCATTTGTCGTGTCGAGCGAAGCGCAGCGAAGTCGAGGCATCTGGCAATGCAGATGGCGCATCGCTCGATCTCAGCCAGACCTCTCGACTGCGCTCGGGGTGACAGAAAGGGCCTGTTTCGCCATAAAGTCCAGTCGCACACGGCCGGGTTGACCTCGCCGTCGCCCCGGATAGAATTAGCCCTTTGACACTGTTGGACACTTGATGAGCTATGAAAGCACTATCATGCAGGAACGAACGCTTGGCGAATTAGCCGAGTACGTGGGCGGTCACGTCTGCGGCGATCCGAATATCGTGATCCGCGCGGTGGCCACGCTGGGACGCGCCAAGGAAGGCGACATCAGCTTCCTCACGAACCGCAAGTATGAGCGGCAGCTTCAGGCCACCAAAGCCAGCGCGGTCATCGTGGCCCAGTCCGCGGATGCGCCGGTCGCCCTGCTGGTCGCCGAAGACCCGTACTACGCCTTCGCGCAGGTGATGGTGCTCCTGCACGGCCAGCGCAGGCACAAGGAGACGGGCATCAGTCCCCAGGCGTTCATCTCAGATACCGCCGTGCTCGGCGCGGGCTGCCATGTGTACCAGTTCGCCACAATCGCCGACGACGTGCAGATCGGCGAGCGGTGTATCATCTATCCGTGTGCGTACATCGGCGAAGGCGTGACCATCGGCAACGACTGCATCATCTATCCGAGCGTGACCATCTATGAACGATGCCGGATCGGCCACCGCGTCATCATCAACGCGGGCTCCGCGATTGGCACCGATGGTTTCGGCTACGCCACGCACGAGGGCGTACACCACAAGATCCCCCAGATTGGCGGCGTCGTGATCGAGGATGACGTGGAGATCGGAAGCTGTTGCGGCGTGGAACGAGGGACGCTCGACGACACGATCATCGGACAGGGCAGCAAGCTCAGCGACCTGGTGACGATCGGACACGGCACGAAGATCGGTCCCCATTGCCTGCTCGTCGCCCAGGTCGGTATCGCCGGCTCCGCCACGCTCGGCCATCACTGCGTCGTCGGCGGCCAGGCCGGAATCGTCGGCCACATCACCATCGGCAACAATGTGACGATCGGCGGGCGAGCAGGGGTGATCAACAGCGTTCGCGACGGCCAGACGATGCTGGGGGCCCCCGCCATCGAGGCCGACGAGGCCCGGCGGGCGTACGCGATGTTCCCCTACCTGCCCCGGATGCGGCAGGACATCCGCGAGCTTCAGAACCGGCTGCGCAAGATCGCCGCCCTGCTCGAGCCGGATTCCGACGACTCGAAGGACCAAACGCGTGGATGACAGGTCGTGCGATGAGTGAATCGAACGCGGTAGGATTGATCGCCGGCGGCGGGCGGCTGCCTTCCATGGTGGCCGCAGGCGCCAGAAAGGCGGGATGCAGAGTGATCTGCGTCGGGCTGGCTGGCTATGTCGAGCCTGCCTTGGCGGGCGAGGTGGACGTATTCTACGAAGCCGCCGTAGCCCGTCCGGGAAGCTGGATACGCAAGCTCCGAAAACACGGCGTGACCCGCGCGATCATGGTCGGACGCGTGACGAAATCGCACTTGTTCACCCCTTGGCGGATCCTGCGATACCTGCCCGACTGGCGTGCCTTTCGCATCTACTACTGGCGTCTGCGCGGCAGGGACAAACTCACCGATACTCTTCTATCGGCCCTGGCGGACGAGCTGGCCAGCGGCGACATTACCCTGGAGAACTCTATCATGTACTGCCGGGAGCACCTTGCTGATGCGGGAGTGATGACCAAACGCAAGCCAACGTCGCGGGTCGAAGAAGATGTTGCGTTCGGATGGCCGCTGGCCAAGAAGCTGGGCGAGTTCGATATCGGGCAGGCGATCGCCGTGCGGGAGCGGGAGGTGATCGCCGTGGAGGCCATCGAGGGCACGGCGGAGATGATCCAGCGGGCGGGCCGGCACTGCAAAGCGGGCGGCTGGACGCTCATCAAGACCGCCAAGCCGCAGCAGGACATGCGGTTCGACGTGCCCTGCGTCGGGCCGGAAACCGTACGCGACTTGGCGGAAAACGGCGGCACATGCCTGGTCATCGAGGCCGGCAAGACGATCGTCATCGACAAACCCAAGACCCTGGAGCTTGCCGACGAGCTGGGAATCTGCGTCCTCGGACGCTGATCGAAAGTGTTTGACAGCACCGTCCGCAAGCGGCTATAGTATAGGAGATTATTGGCGCACGGGAGTGTAGCTCAGGAGGTAGAGCAACGCACTTTTAATGCGTAGGTCCTGGGTTCGAATCCCAGCACTCTCAGTTCAGGCATGAAGAAGGGATCGATATGAAAGTCGCGAAGTTCGGTGGGACCTCTCTGGCCGACGCCAGGCAGATCCTGAAAGTCGTCAACATCGTCAAGTCGGACAGCGCCCGGCGGATCGTCGTCGTTTCCGCTCCGGGCAAGCGTAACCCGACCGACATCAAGGTCACGGACCTGCTCATCGCGCTGGCGAGAGCGGTGCTGGCCGGCAAGCCCTTCGAGAATGAACTGGCGGCGGTGACGCAACGATACGGCGAAATCCAGCAGGAATTGGGCCTGGATGGGAGCATCGTCAAGGAGATCGAAGAGGACCTTCGCCGTCGCATCCAGGGACGCGCCGACCACGAGGCGCAATTCGTGGACGCGATGAAGGCCGCCGGCGAAGACAACTGCGCCAAGCTCGTCGCCCGCGTTTTCGTACAACAGGGTGTCCCGGCGCGGTATGTGGACCCGCGGGACGCAGGCATGCTGCTCAGCGAGGACTTCGGCAACGCCCAGGTGCTGCCCGAGTCCTACTCGCGCCTGGCGACGCTGAAGGACACGAAAGATCTGGTCATCTTTCCCGGATTCTTCGGGTATACCGCGCGGGGCCAGGTCGTGACGTTCCCCCGCGGCGGGTCCGACATCACCGGGTCCATCCTGGCGGCGGCGGTTCGGGCCGAGGTGTACGAGAACTTCACGGACGTCGATTCCGTGTTCGCCATCGACCCTCGCATCGTCCCGGATGGCCGGCCAATCCCCGTGCTGACCTACCGCGAGATGCGAGAGCTGGCCTACGCCGGCTTTGGCGTGTTCCACGACGAGGCCGTCGTGCCCGCCGTCCAGGCCAAGGTCCCCATCTGCATCAAGAACACGAATCGGCCGGAGGCGCCCGGCACCCTGATCGTGCCGGAACGCAAGTACAAGCACGGCGAGGTGGTCGGCATCGCCAGCGCCAGCGGATTCAGCACGATCTACCTGAGCAAGTACATGATGAACCGAGAGGTGGGGTTCGGCCGGCGCCTGCTCCACATTCTCGAACAGGAACAGCTCTCCTTCGAACATGTCCCCTCCGGAATCGACAGCATGTCGGTCATTCTCCGCAGTGCGCCGTTGACCAAGCACAAGGAACAGCACGTGCTGAGGCGAATCCGGGAGGAGTTGCAGCCAGACGACGTGACCATCGAGCACGACCTGGCACTGATTATGGTCGTAGGGGAAGGTATGCGGTATGCGGTCGGCGTCGCCTCCATGGCCTGTGCCGCCCTGGCGGAAAAGGGCGTGAACATCGAGATGATCAACCAGGGCTCCTCGGAGATCAGTATCATGTTCGGCGTGAAGGAAATGGATCGCAAAGCCGCTGTAGAAGCCCTTGGCCGGGCCCTCATCGCTCATCAGGAACACCTGAAATAGTAGACCCAGGGCAGACGTTTCAGCCCACTGTGGGCCTGGTTCGGAACTGTGTAACACTCCTGGCCGGTGGCGCCGCCAGACTTGGTGGCAACGCTCGAAATCCTTGAGATCCCCGTGACATGGGATGGGTGGCATGGTCAAACGCAGCTTGGCGATGGCTCGATTGAGTCGGAAAAAGGGCCGTCGTCAATTCGGGGGATGACCGTTACTTCCTGCCGCCGTGTTGCCTTTATCTATGGACAAGATAGAATAGAGTCCGGACGCCGAGAGGCGAACGCATGGGCTTGTCGGTAGGTGCGGCCCTGCGACGCAGAAGGAGTGAACACGTGATAGGAGCTATAGAAATGGCATACGCAGAACGATTCAGCCGACAACAAACCCAAGTCAGGCCGGCACTGGCCCTGATGTCGCTTATTCTCCTGGCAGGCGCGGCCGGATGCGGCCCGAAGGCGTGGCGCGGTGGACCCGGAACGGAACACCCCCAGCTCGACGAGCCGGCGATGAGCATCACGCTCGACCGCCGGGACATCGAGTACCTCGTTTCCGAGAACATCAAGGCGTTTACACAATCGGCGATCTGGAACGAGACGATCATCAAGTCGGACGCCCCGCCGTTCGTGGCGATCTGGCCGCTCCAGAATGCGACCACGCAGCACATCGAGGACCAGGCGAGCGCCATACTGTCGTCCATCGAGACGCACCTGGTCAACTCCCGCCAGGTGCGCGTCGTAAGCCGCGAGAGGCAGGCGGAATTGGTCACCGAGCTGCGGCTGCGTCAGAGCGACATCTATGACCCCGCCACGGCCGGCAAGCTCGGCCGCCAGTTGGGGGCACAGTACTTCGTGACGGGCAGGATCACCTCCGTCGACGAGCGATTCAAGGGCACGCACCGGCTGCAGTACAGCCTCATCCTCCAGGTCATCGAGGTGGAAACCGGCCTGATCCGGTTCCAGAACGAAGCGGTCCGCAGCAAGGCGTTGGCCCGCTGAGCCGGTGAGCGCGGGGGTGCTGCGGCATGAATAGTCCGGCAGCGGCAAGATATGGCAGATGTGCGTTCGTCCTCCTGGTCATGCTGTGTGGCGGCTGCGCCACGTACAGCGACACCGTCGGCAAGGCCCACCGCGTAGTCGAGAGAGGCGATTACGAGACGGGCATCGGCGAGTTGAACGATATGCTGGGGGTCGACAGCTACGAGCAGATACCCGATGAATGGACCGCGCACCGGCCGCTGGCCGCATTGGAACGTGCGGTCCTGCTGCAGGCCATCGGGCAGTACAAATGCAGTGCGAGAGACCTCAGCGCCGCGGAGACGGAACTGGACTACCTAGACCTCAGCGCAGATACGCTGGGCAAGATCGGTGAATACGTCTACAGTGGCAGCGCGGAGAAATATAAAGCGCCGCCCACCGAGCGATTGGCGATCAACGCCTTCAACATGCTCAACTACCTGGCCATGGGCGCCCTGGAAGGCGCCGGCGTCGAGGCCCGGCGATTCACGGTGACTCGTGACTATCTGCAGTCGATCGATCGGACAAGCCACGGGGCCTTCGGCTCCTACTTAGCGGGCTTCGTGTTCGAGAAGCTCGGCGAGCCCGACCGAGCCTTGCGCTACTACGAGGAGGCGCTTGAAGCCGGGGACATCGAGTCGTGCCGTGAGCCCATCCTGCGGCTCACCAGGCTGTCCGATTACCGGGGCGCCAGGCTGAGGCAGTACCTTGAGCAGGTGCAGCCGTCCATCTCGGAGGAGGGCGAGGAGCAAACCGTGGGCGAGGAGGCACGCGGCGACATTCTGATCGTGTTCGGCTTGGGCCGTGTCTCCTATAAGATTCCCAAGCGAATCCCCGTCGGCGCCGCCATCGGCTATGCAGGCGTCTCCGTGACCGGCGACCCCGAAACCCTGGGCTATACCGCATTGAAGGTGCTGGTCTATCCGGAATTGGTCCCGCGGGACAACTCGGTCACAAATGCCGGCGTGAATCTGGATGGCCGGGCCGTTCCTGTGGAACTGCTGACGAACTTGGATGCGGAGATTGTCAGGGAGTATGAGACGATCAAGCCGAAGATCATCGCGGCGGCTGTGACGCGGATGCTCGCCCGCGCTGCGGCCGCGGAGGGCGCCCGCCAGTTGCCTGACAAATCGAACAAGACCGCACGCTGGCTCGCCGCCCTCGCCACAGAGGCCGCCCTCCTGGGCCTGGACAAGCCGGACACGCGGTCCTGGACATTCCTGCCGGCCAAGGTGTACCTCTGCCGTGCCCTAGTCCAAGCGGGGCCGCATGAGATCCGCGTCAACCTCTCGGGCAAGGCCCAGGAAACGCGCGTGATCCCGGTGGATGTCCCCCCGGGAGGATTCAGCGTCATCGCACTAACCGAGCCACGATAACGCAAGGAATCACCTATCGCCCATGCATATTCAAAGGACATGTCGTCGGGTGGCATCGGCAAGCGACAGCTTGCCGATGGCTTGTGCATATGCGTAATACCATCGGCAAGCTCCGCAGGCTCCGCTTGCCGCTGCCACCCGTTGTCCGTCACTTTGACAGAGATGGGCAAGCCCTCTTTACATCTATGCACCTCCGTAGGACCTGGCGACAACCTTGCGGAGGACTTCGAGCTTTGCCTCGGACCTGGCAAGGGGATGCTCAAGGGCCTGCTGCCAGAGTTTCCTCATGTTCGGTTTGCCGGCCTCCCGTTCTTGGGCCCATTCCGCGTGGAACCGGCCTGAGGTGATTCCCTGCATGGCCGCATCCACAGAGGCCAGAAGCTCCGGCGGCGCCATACGATCCATGCGCGACAACTGGCCGTACTGACTTGTTTGCGAGTGCAGCTTCAACTGGCCGAAGAAGCCGTGAGTGATCATCGCCTTGGCAATCTCGACGAACTCGCCGGACAGATGCAGCTCCGTCGTCACAATCTCCGGGTCGCAGCCGTTCTCGACCAGTTTCTCGAAGTAGAGCAGGCAGAGCTTGATGATCCCCGGCCACAACATCTGCTCGGCAAACAGATCGATCACGACCTCTTCCCGGAACGAGGACTGGAACGCCCCCAGTCGGGTGCCGCCGATGGCCCTGGCCAGCGCCAGTGCGATGGGCAGATGCTGGGGATCGTCCCCCTCTCGGCAGGCCACCAGACAGGGGAAGCCGAGGCGCTTCGTGTACAGTTCGCGTACGGCCGCACCGATCATGCGAGGCGCCACCATGATAGTGCCGACTCCCGCAGGAGGCTCGATTGTCCTGTAGAACACATTGTAGCCGCTGGCGAAGCACAACACGTCGCCGGCCCCAAGGTGAGGCCTTATCTGGCTCTCATAGACCTGCGGCTGCACCTCGTCCGGTATGAGCATCAGAATGATATCCGCTTTCTCCGCTACATCGCCGATCGTATGAACCGCAAAGCCATCCTTGATCGCGATGTCTTTGTACCGGTCGTCCCGGTTGCCGATCAACAGCCCAAAGCCGCTGTCCCGAATGTTCAGGGCCTGCGCGCGACCCTGATTGCCGTACCCAATGATGCCGATTGTTCGCCCGCTCAGCACCGACAAATCAACATCATCATCGCAGTAAATCCTGGGCATAAGACCTTCCCTTCTTAGCACATCCTCTCAGGACGCTATGGCCGCTTGCAGCATCGCACGGGCATAGGCGACATTGTACACGATGCCGGCGTATCCTCCGCCGCCCGGATAGCCGCTTCGAAAACCCGGCTGCTGGCGGTCGTAATCCAACGCTCGCGGATGCTCCGGATAGATCGTCCCCGTGTACTTGTGTCGCACGAGCTCTTTCATCACGGCAAACATATCGACCTCGCCCTCATCCGGAAAGACCTCCGCGTATTTCTCATAGGGCTTTTGCACACGCACGTTGCGGAAGTGGACGTGATTGATCCGTTTCATTTCGGCGAAGTAGCGGCAGACCTCGACCGGGTCCTCCCCCATTTCCTTTGTCACGCCGCAGTCGAACGTGATGCCGTTCGCCGGACTCGGGACGATCTCGATGAGGCGCTTCCACCCCGCCACGGTGGCCATGATCTGCCCGCTGCCCCGGCTCAGCGGCGCGGGCGGATCGTTGGGATGCAGGGCCAGCCGGACGCCCGACTCCTCCGCCACCGGCACCACGGCCTTCAGGAAATACGTGATGTTGTCCCAGATCGCTTCGAGGCTGTGAGCGCCCTCCTGCGGCAGCGGAGGCAGGTCCCTCATGCGGTCGTAATCGAACGCCGTGTATCCCGCCCCGGCCTTGCCGATCTGTTCGTGATATCCCTCCATCGCCCGGTGGGCATAGAAATTATACTCGATTACCGGCGGCACGGATGGACTGAACGACCTTCTCGATTTCCTCGTCGCGGCCGGACCTGCCGTAGATCGTGTTCGGGAATCCGCCGATCATCAGGTTGTACAGGGTCAGGCCCCCGCTTTTGAGACGCTCGATGCGGGCGCGAAGGTCGGCCTCCTGCCAGGGGATTCGCGGCCCCCCGCCCAGCACGTAATCGACGGCAAGCTGCTTGATGCGCTTGATGCCGGCGTCTTCCTGGCCCTCCGGGGCTCGCCCGCCGTCGCCCAATCCAAGACAAAGCTTCGGCGTGTCCGGACCCTCGACAATCGGCCATCGCACGCCAAGGGGGGCCGCCGATACAATAGACGGCGTCAAAGCCATCGTCCCCGCCGCCTGCATCATCTCTCTGCGAGACAGATTCCCAGTCATAAGGTGCGTCTCCAAGTTTACTCCAAGAGGCGTTGTTGGGCACCGGGTGGCAGCGTCAAGCGCAGCTTGGCGATGGCATACTCGTCGAAGCGATAACCATCGCCAAGGCCTTCGGCCTTGACGCTGCCACCCAACCATCTTCATCCTTTTTGGTGGACTAAGGCTACTCAAAGACGAGCGTGCCGAACTTGTTGAACTCGTGAAAGCTCGGTCCGACCCGGGCCCAGTCCCAACTCTCGCTCTTGCCGTCGTCGTAGTCCACGCGGTAGAAATTGGCTCGCCACCGCGTTCCGGGCTTCGGCGGGACGTTCTGCAGGGGCTTGAGCAATTCGTACGGCACAAACACCTCCGCTTTCCAGCCTGTCACTCGGGCTCCGGACTGCTTCGGACCGCCGGTGACCGTGGTGGCCTTCTGCGTCTTTCGCTTTCCCTCATAGTGCCAGGGCCGCCAGCCGAGGAACTCGCCGCCGAAATTGGGGATGAGAATGGGCAGCTCATAGCCCAACGGCGAAATCTCATACTCGAAGTAAACGGAGTATCGCTCGTCCGGCCAGAGAAAGAACTCGAATACGTCCTCGTTCCACAAGTCGAGGAAATCCTCGCTCATCGCGGCGGTGATCGTGCGATCCTCGCCGTCCATGAGCACATACAGCCCGGTCCGCGAGTACAGCATCTTGACGCGAGTCGCATAGGACCGGCCGTCGGCGGTTCGCGGACGCAGCGGCTCCCACTCGGTCTTCACCCAGGCAGGCGCGTCCCCGCTGCCGTTCACAGTGAAATCCTCCGTCTGGCGGACGCGGAGCACCTTGGCCGCCGGGTCGCCCCGATCCGCCTGCTGCGTGTACACCCACGAGCCCCAGCCGACCACCACCGCCAAAACCGGCCACGCAAGCATGCGCATCTTCATGACGATCTCCCCTTCTTCCTTGATGCCGACCGGACCCTGTCACGCCTTCTGCGACTTGGCGAGCTCATCCCTGTTCTCATAGACCTTCGCGATGGCGTCGGCGATGTCGGCGATGTCGCTCTTCTCCCCGAGGAGCATATTCTGCGTGAACCAGACCGCCTCTTCGCAGAGCTGGTCGTTGCCCGGATACTTCAGTTCCTCACGGTACCGGTCCAGCCTCGCCTTCGGGAACGCCCGCCTGAAGCTTTTGGAGTTGAGGGCCGCCTCGATCAGGCCGTCCCGGTACTGGGGACCGTATCCGCCGGAACACGGAATCCCTTCCGCACTGAGGGCGGCGAGGAATCGGCTCCTGGGCAGATTGTTGAACTGCTCCTTCTTGTACCGGAATGGATAGAGGTGGTACACGGGTCGGGTCGCGCCCTCATACAGCTTATGAGGCACGATCCCCGGAATGTCCTTGATCCGCGAGGTGAGGTACTTGGCGTTCTCCACGCGCTTGGCCGTATCCGCCTCAAGCCTCTGCACCTGGTTCAGCAGGATCGCCGCCTGGTACTCTGTCATTCGGCGATTTGTCCCTACGATGGGATAGCCGCTGGTCCCTTTCATGCTGCCGTAGGGCCTGCCGCAGTTGTGATACGAGTGACACACGTCCATCAGCGCCTCATCGTTTCCGACGACCGCACCGCCCTCGCCGCAGGGCAGATGCTTCGACTCCTGGAAGCTGAAGCAGCCGAGATCGCCGAGCGTCCCGCACTTCTTGCCCCGCCATTCCGCCAGCCACGCCTGGCAGGCGTCCTCGATGACCTTCAGGTTGTGCTTCTTGGCGATCGCGTTGATTCTATCCATATCGGCGGGCAGGCCGAGGATGTGGACCGGGAGGATCGCCCGGGTGTTCTCCGTGATTCGTTCCTCGATCTTATCCGGATTGATCAGGAAGGTTTCGGGGTCCGTGTCGGCAAAGACCGGCAAGGCGACAGAATTGAGGACCACGTTGTACGTAGCGATGAAGGTATAAGGAGAGACGATCACTTCGTCGCCGACCCCTATGTCCAGCACGTGCAGAGCAGTAAGGAGGGCGTTCGTGCCGTTGACCGTGCAGACGCATCGCTTCGCACCCAGCAGTTCCGCGTACTTCGCTTCGAATTGGGAGACCGTGTTGCCGCTGCCCCGGAACCAGTGCCCGCTGCGCAGGACGCCGAGGACGGACTCTTCGGCCGATTTGTCCCAGACCGGCCAACGCGGAAATGCTTTGGCCCGGATGGGCTGGCCGCCGAGGATGGCACACTTGCCCGCCTTCTTGCCTGCATTGGCGTAAGCAGGAATGGTTCCCGCAACCGCGGCAGCGATGGCGCCGGCCGACGCCGTGGCCAGGAATCGTCGTCTGGTGAAATTGCTCCGGCTCATGATTGACCTCCTTAATTCACAAATAGTGTGATTTCGCCCTGAATCCGATTGTCAACAGGGCATTATATCCACGTGCTTGACAATTCTCCAATCTTAGAAATAGCGAAAGCGCCGATTCCTGCAGCACGAATGGAATGTCCCGATCATTCCGGCTATACTGAGAGCCCGTGAAGAAATTGCCTTTGGCCCGCTGATTCCGTGTTGGGGTGCTGGACGAATTCCGGGAGACCGATATAAAGGAGGCCATGAG
>Ga0214473_10003219_pt1 | contig 19887 bp, 17 predicted proteins | sample RVTome_7_FD_203509 | JGI IMG/M metagenome (GOLD analysis project Ga0214473, IMG submission 203509) | Soil microbial communities from uranium-contaminated site in the Upper Colorado River Basin, Wyoming, United States - RVT98D197 | ecosystem: Environmental > Terrestrial > Soil > Contaminated >... | reverse complement strand
CGGGGCGGGCGGGACCTACCGGAACCCCGTGCTCTTCGCCGACTACTCGGACCCCGACGCGATTCGCGTCGGCGAGTACTTCTACCTCGTCTCCTCGAGCTTCAGCTCCGTCCCCGCCCTGCCCGTGCTGCGCTCGCGGGACCTCGTGAGCTGGCGGATCGTCGCGCACGTCGCGGCCAGGCTGCCCGCGCCGACCTTCGACACGCCCCAGCACGGCAAGGGCGTGTGGGCGCCGAGCCTGCGCCATCACGGGGGCAGGTTTTGGCTCTACTACGGCGATCCGGACCTCGGCATCTTCATGAGCACGGCCGAGCGGGCGGAGGGTCCCTGGGAGCCGCTGAGCCTGGTTCGAGCCGCGCGCGGCTGGATCGATCCCTGTCCGCTCTTCGACGACGACGGCAGCGCCTGGCTCGTGCACGCGTGGGCGAAGAGCCGGGCCGGCTTCAACGGGGTCCTCACCTTGAGGCGCCTGAGCGCCGACGGCCGTCGGATCGTCGGGGAGGGAAGGACGGTCTTCGAGGGAGGCACCCGCCATCCGACGATCGAGGGTCCGAAGCTGTACAAGCGCGACGGCTGGTACTACATCTTCGCCCCTGCGGGTGGTGTGCCGACCGGATGGCAGGTCGTGCTGCGCTCCCGCCACGTGCTCGGCCCTTACGAGGACAGGGTCGTCCTCGCCCAGGGGACGACCGACGTGAACGGCCCGCACCAGGGGGCGTGGGTCGAGACCGCGGGCGGCTGTTCGTGGTTCCTCCACTTCCAGGACCGCGGGGCGTGGGGACGCGTGACGCACCTCCAGCCGATGACCTGGAAGAGCGGCTGGCCGGTCGTCGGCCGCGACCCCGACGGGGACGGCACCGGAGAGCCGGTCGTCTCGTGGACGAAGCCGCGGGTCGAAGGTGTCGTTGATGTCGAGACCCCGGCCACGAGCGACGAGTTCGAGGGCCCCGACCTCGGCCTGCAATGGCAATGGCCGGCCAACCCACGCGATGCCTGGTGGTCGCTCGCCGAGCGGCGAGGCTCGCTCCGCCTGCGCGCCCTTCCCGCACCCGGTCCCCGGGCGACCCTCTGGGACGCGCCCCACCTGCTGCTGCAGAAGCTCACCGGGCCGGCCTTCACCGCGACCACGTCGATCGATCTCGACGCGAGCGCGCCCGGGACCCGGGCCGGCCTCGTGGTCATGGGTCGGGACTACGCCTCCCTCGCGCTCGAGACGACCGCCGGCGGGACGAGGGCGGTCGTCGTGGTGTGCCGCAACGCGGACGCCGGGGGACTCGAGGCCGAGATGGCGAGCCTGCCCCTCGAATCGCCCGCCGCGGAGCTGCGCTTGAGCGTCGACGAAGGCGCCTTCGGCCGGTTCAGCTTCAGCCGCGACGGACGCCGCTTCGAGCCGCTCGGGGAGGCCTTTGGCGTCCGGGGCGGGGTCTGGGTCGGGGCGCGGGCGGGGCTCTTCGCCATTTCGCCCACGGGCGAGACGCGGCCGGCGCACGCCGACTTCGACTGGTTCCGCGTGAAGTAGGCCGGAAAGGGGCCAGGAGCCTCCCCGCCTCAGCGGGTGATCCGCTCGTTCCGAAGGACGCCGTTCGTCCGGACGTTCACGAGCTCGAGGCCCTGGACGCCCTCCAGCACGTCGGGCTTCGCCACGTTCTCGAAGGTCGAGTCCACGATCCGGACGTTACGGATGGGCGCGTGAGCGTACCCGCGGAGGAGGAGGGCGTGCTGGCTCTTCTCGCTCGTGACCCTCCGCACCTCGATGTCCCGGACGACCGGCGGGTACTTCCCGGAGTCGCCTTCCTCGTAGAAGAAGTTGATCGTCACGACGGCCTCCGCGACCTGGCCGACGGTCACGTCGCGCATGTAGACGCCCTCGATGATCCCGCCCCGCACGGAGTTGGTCTTGATGCGGAGCGCGCGATCGAGCCTTGGGCTGTCCATGCGGCAGCGCTCGACGAAGACGTCGCGCGCCCCCCCCGAGATCTCGCTCCCGATGACGACGCCCCCATGCCCGTCCTTCATGGTGCAGTCCCGGACGACGACGTCTTCGCAGGCGACGCCCACGCGCCGGCCGTCGTCGTTGCGTCCGGATTTCAGGGCGATGCAGTCGTCGCCGGTGTCGAACGTGCACCCCTCGATGAGGACGCCGCGGCAGGACTCAGGGTCGCAACCGTCGTTGTTCGGCCCGTGGCTCACGACGGTCACTCCCCGGACGGTGACGTTCGTCGAGAGTACGGGGTGGATCTCCCACATCGGGGAGGCCACGATGGTCACGCCCTCGACGAGAACGTTCTGGCAGCGGTAGGGCTGGATGAAGCTAGGGCGCAGGTAGTGGCCCTCGCCAAACGCGCGCTCTTCGACCGGAACGCCGCGGGCGGCCATCTCGAGGAGCCGGGCCCGCGCCTCTCCCTGGTTCTCCTTTCCTCCGCCTCTCTTCCAGGGCCACCAATGCTCTTCGTCCGCCCGGCCGTCGAGCGTCCCGCCGCCGGTGACCGCCACGTCGCGTTGCTCGAAGGCGTAGACGAGCGGCGAGTAGTTCAAGAGCTCGACGCCCTCCCACCGGGTGAAGACGACCGGCAGGTACTTCCGGGGGTCGCGGCTGAAGCGCAGGGTCGCGCCCTCGGAGACGTGCAGGTTGACGCGGCTCCGGAGGTGGAGGGGGCCGGTCAGGAAGGTGCCCGGGGGCACGACCACGCGGCCGCCGCCTTTCGCGTGGCAGGCGGCGATCGCCGCGCGGAGGGCGTCCGTCGAGTCCCGCACGCCGTCCCCCACCGCGCCGAAGCGGGTGACGTCGATGTCCCGGTCGGGGAACGAGGGCGGCACCACGCGGGCGGCGATGGCGGCGGCGCGGGCCCAGGGATCGGAGAGGAGAGGGAGTGCCGTCCGGGGCAGGAGAGCGGCGACACCCGCCAGCGCGGAGCGCCCCAGGAAAAGACGCCGGGATGGATCGTGGCCGGGCATGAGACGACCCGGGCGTCCCGCCACGACGAGGAGCGGAACGGCCGGGATGAGGAGGAAGGTCTGTCTTGCTCCAGGACCGAGTAAACGATTGGTTAGTGCACGGGTCTACGTTCCTTCGTAGTTGCCTTGGAAGAAAAAGACACTGCTACCCTGATCGAGGACCTTGTGAGACCAAAGCCTGTCGCTTGTCAGGGATCTTCATTCTCCCTCTTGGCCCCTTCGGGACCCTCCGGCTAGAGTGCGACGAGCTCTGCGATGCGGATCGGGCGCCCCTCCGCGACGCTCTTGCGGGCGGCGATGCCGGTCAGGCAGGACATCGCCCCAGCCCTCGCCGAGGGCAGCCGGAGCTCGTCGGGGACCTCCCGCCCGCGAAAGATGATGTCCCGCAGGATGTCGTCGCCGCCGGCGTGCCCGCCCTCGGCCCGGGGAACGGCGACCAGTTCCCGCTCTCCGAAGCTGAGGGTGAGGTGCATCTCGGTCTGCTGGGCCACCTCGAAGGGCTGACGCTCGTAGTCCCTCACCTCCAGGCGGCCCTTCTCGCCGTTGAAGGCGACCCGGTAGCCCTCGAACGGCATGAAGGCGTTCAGGGAGTAGGCCATCGAGACCCCGTTCGAGTACCGCACGAGCGCGGCCATGGTGTCGAAGATGTCGCAGTCCTCGCGAAAGACGCAGCCGTCGCGGTGGTACCCGTCGACCGACTCGCACTCCGCGTAGAGCGCCATGAGTCTCGGATCCCGGGTCATGTCCCAGTGGAACGGGCACCGGTCCTTGTGGGGGCAGGGCCGGCAATGCGAGTGCCGGAAGGGCCCCCGCGCTCCGTAGCGTTTCAACTCGCCGTGGGCCGCCACCTCGACCGGATCGGCGCCGAGCCACCAGTTCATGAGATCGAAGTGGTGCGTGGCCTTGTGGACGAAGAGGGTCCCGCCCTTGGCGCTGAGGCGGTGCCAGCGCCGGAAGTAGTCGGCGCCGTGGTAGACGTCCAGGTACCAGCTGAAGTCCACCGAGCTCACGCGGCCGATGGCACCGGAGGCCAGGATCTCCTTGATCTTCTGGTGCTTGGGCGCGTAACGGTAGTTGAAGGTGACGATCAGGCGGCCGGGCGCGCGCGCCTCGGCGTCGATGACCGCCTGGCACTGCCTCTCGTCCACCACCATCGGCTTCTCGGTGATGACCTCCATGCCGCGACCGAGCCCGTCCACGATGTAGCCGGCGTGCTCGGCGTCGACGGTGGTGACGATCAGCAGGTCGGGCCTGGTGCGGTCGCACATCTCCTCGAAGCCCGTGAAGGTGGGGCAGCCCACGCCCATGAGCCGCCGCGCCGCCTCGGCACGCTTGGGGTTGGTGTCGCACAGCCCCACGAACTCGACCACGTCCGGGTATTTCAGTACGAGGTCGCGACCCCACATCCCGGAGCCCCGGTGGCCGGTCCCGACCATCGCCGCCCGCCTTCTACCCGTCGCGGCCCGGCCCGGCGCCGCCACCGCTCCGGCTACGACCGTACCGGCCGCCGCGGCTCCCGCGGACCGGACGAACTCCCTCCGCGTCGTCGACCGCCCCTTCATGGCTGCAGAACCTCCTCCCGGGGACCCTCGCTCCCTCCACCCACGCCGTCCGCCGCGCGTCCGAGGGGAAAGCCGAAATAGTCCCGCGCGTTGAAGAACGAGACGTTGCGGACGAGACTCCCGAGCGCCTCGCGGTCGTCGGGCAGCCGCCCGCGTCGGACCTCCTCTCCGAGGAGATTCGCGAGCAGCCGTCGGAAGTACTCGTGCCGGGAGTAGGAGAGGAAGCTCCGCGAGTCGGTGATCATGCCCACGAAGCGCGACAGGAGACCCATGTTGGCGAGCGACCTGATCTGGGCCTCCATCCCGTCGAGCTGGTCGAGGAACCACCAGGCCGAACCCCACTGCATCTTCCCGGGCACCCGGCCGTCCTGGAAATTCCCGATCATGGTGGCGAAGAGCTCGTTGTCGGCGGGGTTCAGGTTGTACAGGATCGTCTTCGCGAGCTGGTCGCTCCCGTCGAGGCGGTCGAGGAAGCAGGCGAGCGACCGGGCCTGCTCGAAGTCCCCGATCGAGTCGTAGCCGGTGTCGGGCCCGAGGAGCCGCCGCATGCGGCTGTTGTTGTTGCGCATGGCCCCGAGGTGGAACTGCTGCACCCAGCCCCGCGCGTAGTCGAGGAGGGCGAGGCGATGCAGGAGCGCGGACTTGAGAAGGCGCGCCTCACCCGGCTCGAGGGCGACGCCCTTCCGCAGGCGCTCGAAGGAGGCGCCGGCCGCGGCGTCGGTGAAGGGCTCGGCAAAGGTCCGCTCGAGCCCGTGGTCGGACGCACGGCAGCCCATCGCGTCGAAGAAGGAGTGTCGCTTCTCGAACGCGGCGAGGAGGGCGGCCCAGCTGCCGATGGCGGTGTCCGCGGCCTGCCCCAGCCTGTCGACATAGGCATTCCACCCGGCCGAGTCCTCGACGAGGAGCACCCGGTCCGGCCGCCAGGTCGGGTAGACGCGCGTCTTTGGGTCCTTCCGCTTGGCGAGCGCTTTGTGCGGGGCGAGCGAGTCGGCGGGGTCGTCGGTCGAGCAGACGACCGCCACGCGGAACTGCTCGAGGAGGCCCATGGCGGTGAAGCCGTCCTCCGCGAGCCGCGCGTTGGCGCGCTCGTAGATCTCCCGGGCGGTGGCCGGCGCGAGGATTTTCTCGATCCCGAAGGGCCGTCGCAGCTCCATGTGGGTCCAGTGGTAGAGCGGGTTGCCGAGAGTGTCCGGCACCGTCCGCGCCCATGCCTCGAACTTCTCCCAGTCGGAGGCGTCACCCGAGGCGAAGCGCTCCGCGACGCCGTTCGCCCGCATCGCCCTCCACTTGTAGTGGTCGCCCTCGAGCCAGATCTCGGTGATCGACCGGAAGCGGTGGTCCGCGGCCATGAGCTCCGGCGAGAGGTGGCAGTGGTAGTCGATGATGGGCAGGTCCCGGGCGAAGCGGTGGAAGAGGTCGACCGCCACCGGGCTCTCGAGGAGAAAGTCGTCGTGGATGAAGGGCTTCATGCACCGCCTCCGATCCCGAGCGGCGCGGGCTCGAGGCGCGGCACCAGCAGATGGATGATGGCGAGAGCCACGAGGTAGGTGCAACCGGCGAGGACGAAGAGTACGAAGTAGCTCCCCGTGAGCTGGAGGATCCAGCCGGTGGCGGTGGCGATCAACATCCCGCCGATGGCCCCGGCCATCCCGCCGAAACCGACCACCGAGCCGACCGCACGCCGCGGAAACATGTCCGAGGCGATCGTGAACATGTTCGCCGACCAGCCCTGGTGGGCGGCCGCCGCGAGGCCGACCAGCGCGACCGCGGCCCAGACGCTCGAGACGCGCGACGCGAAGACGATCGGCACCACGCACAGCGCCATCGACAGCATCGCCGTCTTGCGCGCGCGGTTGATCGTGAAGCCGCGCTTGATGAGCGCCGAGGAGAGCCAGCCGCCGCCGATCGACCCCACGTCGGCCATAAGGTAGATCGCGACCAGGGGCGGTCCCATCTTAGCCAGTGTGATGCCGTGCTGCTGGTTGAGGAAGCTGGGGACCCAGTACAGGTAGAACCACCAGATCGGGTCCGTCATGAACTTGCCGATCGCGAACGCCCACGTTTGGCGGTAGCGGGCGAGGCTCAGCCACGGGACGTCGACCGGCGGCTCCGCGGGGTCGCTGCGGATGTACTCGAACTCCTGCTTCGAGAGCCGGCGGTTTCTTTCCGGGGCCTCGTACAGCCAGAACCAGAACAGCAGCCAGGTGAAGCCAAACGCGCCGGTCAGGATGAAGGCCCATTGCCAAGAGAACCTGAGGGCTAGCCAGGGCACCACGAGCGGAGCCACGATCGCCCCGACGTTGGTCCCGGCATTGAAGATGCCGGTGGCGAAGGCGCGCTCCTTCTTCGGGAACCACTCCGCCACGGACTTGATCGCGGCCGGGAAGTTGGCGGCCTCGCCCAGGCCCAGCGCGAAACGCGCGACGCCGAACGCGAAGGGCGTGCGCGCCAGGGCATGCGCCATCGCGGCCAGGCTCCAGAAAACGAGCGCCGCCCCGTAGCCGAGCTTCGTCCCAATCTTGTCGAGCAACCGGCCGGACAGCAGCAAGCCGAGCGCATAGGCGGCCGAGAACGAGGTGACGATGTAGCCGTACTGCACGTCGTCCCAGCCGATGATCCGCCGCAGGTCGGGAGCGAGGATGCCGAGGACCTGGCGGTCGATGTAGTTGACGGTGGTCGCGAAGAACAGCAGCGCACACACCACCCACCGGAAGTGACCCACGCCCGGGGCTGTGGTCGCCGCGCCCGTTGTCTCGGCCATGTCTCGTGCCTCCCTCTCGCCGGGACTGCTAAGGGCCCCCGCCCTCCCTACTGGTTGACGCCGCTCGCCAGGAAGCCGCCGTCGACCGCGATCACCTGACCGTTGACGAAGCTCGCCCCGTCCGAGGCGAGGAACACACAGGCTCCGACCACCTCCTCCACCCGCCCGAAGCGCTTGAGCGGAGTCCGCATCTTCAGCTCCTTGCCCCGCTCGGTGCCGTCGAGCAGGCTCTGGTTGAAGGCGGTGCGGAAGACGCCGGGCGCGATTGCGTTGACGTTCACGCCACGGGGGCCCCATTCGACCGCGAGCGCCCTCGTGAGGCCCGTGACCCCCGCCTTGCTCGCCGCGTAGGCGGCCACCTCGAAGAAGGCCACGAACGAGTTGAGCGATGCGATGTTGACGATCCGGCCCCAGCCCCGCTCGATCATGGGTGGCGCGAAGACCTGGCAGGCGCGGAGGGTGCCGGTGAGGTTCGTCTCCAGGATGCCGGCCCACTCCTCCTCGCCGAGCTCGAGCACCGGCGTCCTCTTGATGCGGCCGGCCGAGTTGACCAGGATGTCCACCCTCCCGAGCCTGGTCAGCACCTCGCTCCGTGCCGCTTCGAGCGATCCGCGGTCGGTGATGTCGACGGTCAGGCGGAGCGTGCGTCGGCCGCGGGCTTCGATCTCCGCGGCGACCTCCGCGACCGGGTCCTTTCGGCGGGCGCAGGCCACGACGTCGGCGCCCGCCTCCGCGAGGCCGAGGGAGAGGGCCCGGCCGATGCCGGTGCTGCCGCCGACGACGACCGCGACCTTTCCTCCGAGGTCCAGAGAGGGATGGCCCAAGTCCTCCTCCTTTAGCGCGTGCCGGAGGCGCCGCCCGGGTCCACCGGGCCCGCTTCCGCCGCATGCGCCCGCAGCGCCTGCTCGAGGTGCTCGGCCATGGCCGCGCGTGCGGCGTCCGGGTCACGGGCCTTGATCGCGTGGTAGATGCGGCGGTGGTGCTCCGCCGATTCCCGCAGGTCCCCCGAACCGTCGGCCGTCGCCCGCCGGTCCTCGTAGACGAGCACCGAGACCATCTCGACGAGGGCGGACAGCACCCGGTTGCCGCTTCCGGCCGCGATCGAGCGATGGAAGCGCACGTCGTGGAGGAGGAAGGCGAGAGGGTCCTCGAGCGCCGCGAACATCTCGGTCACCTCGTCGGCGAGGGTGGCGAGACGCTCGCCCGAGGCGTGCTCGGCCGCGAGGCCCGCGACCCCCACCTCCAGGATGCGACGCGCCTCGAACATCTCGTCGGCGGTGAAGCCGTGGAGAGCGGCGAGCAGGGAGAGCGGCTCGCTGCCGAGGGTGGGCGGCCCTTCGGTGACGAAGGTGCCCGCCCCCCGGCGGGAGGTGATGACGCCCATCGCGGCGAGGGCGCGAAGGCCGGTGCGCACCGACGGACGGCTGACCCCCATGTCACGGGCGAGCTCCCGCTCTGCGGGCAGCCGGTCGCCCGGCCGCAACCCTCCGCCTTCGATGAGGCTGCGGAGATGGCCGACCACGCGGTCCCGAGCGCTGACCGGGAGGCTCTTCTCGGAGGGTTGTCCTGTTGCGGTCATCCCTGCTCTCGCTGTGGTAAGACCATCGGTCACAGCGCCAGACCAGGACCTTGGATAACTCAAAGGGCTTCTGGCGTCAAGTAGGTTTTTTGAATCGAGATAGAAAGAAAGGATTATTCCGCCCGCAGAACGATGGACTTACCAGACCTTTATGGGCCGCACCGGCCTGGTATGTCCATACTGTTGACGCGGGCACCGCGGTTTCCGTACCCTTAGGACCGCTTCGCACCGCGGTGCGGAGCAACTCCCGTACCGTCGCCGGCTGGAGCCGGCCGAGAAAGGCGACCTCCCATGCACGCCCGTCTCTCAAGCCTGAACCTCGACGTCCAGCGGTCTTCCCTCACGGAGGCGGCCGAGGCCGAATGGGCCCTGGTCCGCGGGGGCGGCGCGGCGCGGCTCGCGGTGCTCACCCGCTCGGCAGACGCCCGACTGCTCGGAGAGCTCGAGGGCGAGACCTCTTCGGCCGCCGGCGGCACACTGCTCCTCGGACCCACGAGCCCGCGCAACGCGGCCGCGCTCCGCCGCGCGCTTCCGTGGCTCGCGCCACGGCCCCTCGGCCTCGCGACCTCGGCGGGCCTCGGCGACCGGCTCGGCCTCGCCACCCCCGGCCACGTGCGCGCGGTGCGGGCGGCGGGGGGAAGGATCGCGCCCATCTTCGCGCAGCAGTCGATCCGGGAGATGAGCCGGACCGCACGGACCCCGCTCGAGGTGATGGACGCCGCCACCTGGGGCGCCTTCCAGGAGGGATGGCGCGATCCGGTGGGTGCAGACGCCGACCACTTGAAGACACCCGCCGACATCGACGCCTGCGCCGCCGCCGGGTTCTGCTTCTTCACGATCGACCCGAGCGAGCACGTGGACCCGAGGGCGGACTCTCTCTCCCTCCCCGCCCTGCGGGAGGCCTTCGGCGCCCTGCCGTGGCCCTCCTTCGGCGACTCCGCCGACGGCCTCACCCGACGCTACCTGGGACGGACCTTCCCGGTCGAGCACCTGCAGATCCCCTTCGACGAGGCGACGCTCGTCCGCGCGGGAGTCAAGTACGGCCGCGCCGTCGTCCATGTGGCCGCGATGTACCAACACCTCGTCCGTACGATGGCCGGACGCCCCTTCGAGCTCGAGGTCTCGGTGGACGAGACGGAGACGCCCACCTCTCCCGCCGAGCACTTCTGGGTAGCGAGCGAGCTAAAGCGGCTGGGCGTGTCGTGGGTGAGCCTCGCGCCCCGCTTCGTGGGCCGGTTCGAGAAAGGGGTCGACTACATCGGAAACCTCGCCGAGCTCGAGACGGCCATCGCCGCGCACGCGGCGGTGGCGCGGCACTGCGGGCCCTACAAGCTGAGCCTCCACTCGGGCTCGGACAAGTTCGGCGTCTACCCGATCGCGGCCCGGCTCACCGCCGGCCTCGTCCACCTCAAGACCGCGGGGACGAGCTATCTCGAGGCCCTGCGCACGGTGGCCGCGCTCGCGCCCTCCTTCTTCCGCTCGATCTACGAGTTTGCCCGCGGGCGCTACGAAACCGACCGGGCGAGCTATCACGTCTCCGCGAGCCTCGCCCGCGCTCCGCGGCCGGAGGCGGTCGGGGACGCCGCCCTCGCCGGGCTCCTCGAGCAGTTCGACGCGCGGGAGATCCTCCACGTGACCTTCGGCTCCGTGCTCCGGGAGGGGGTCGTCGACGGTCGACCGCGCTTCTACGCCGAGCTGATGGGCCTCCTGCGCTCGAATCCGGAGGCCTACGCGGCCAACCTCGAGTCGCACTTCCGCCGCCACCTCGAGCCGTTCGTCCCTTGGGCGGCCGGGGGGGTGCCTTCCGGGGCCACGGTCCCGGCCCGGGCGGGCAGGGACTAGTCTCGCGCGGCGGAGCGGCACCGCGCCGGATTCAGGCGGTCTCCCCTTCCGGCCGCGGAGACCGGCGCGGCGAGCGCGCCTTCGCGGCGGGGGGACCTCCGCCCTGGGCGGTCCACCCTTCGAGGGCGAGACGCAGGTGCTCGGCCATCGCCGTGCGCGCACCCGTCGCATCGCGGCGGGCAATCGTCTGGTAGATCTTCTGGTGGATCCGGGCCGTCTCGCGCAGATCGCGGGCGCCCTTGATCGTCACCCGCCTCCGGTCATAGACGAGGACGGAGACCATGTCGACGAGCGCGGCAAGGACGGGGTTGTTGGACCCGGCCGCCACCGCGCGGTGGAAGCTCACGTCGTGGAGGAGGAACTGCTCCTCGTCCTCGATCGACGCGAACATGCCCGCCACCTCCTCCGCCATCCGCGCCCGCTGCTCGGCGGTGGCGCGCTGGGCGGCGAGGGCGGCCGCCACCACCTCGAGCGCGGCGCGGGCCTCGAACATCTCCTCGGAGGTGAAGTCGTGCAGGGCCGCGAGGAGGCTCAGCGGCTCGCTTTCGAGGATCGGCGGCCCGTGCTTCATGAAGGTGCCCGCTCCCTGTCGGGAGCTAAGGACACCCATCGCCGCCAGGCCATTGAGCGCGGACCGCACGCTCGGCCGGCTCACGCCCAGCTGGGCCGCCAGCTCGCGCTCGGTGGGAAGGCGGTCCCCGGGACGCAAACGCCCTTTCTGGATGAGACCCCGGATGTGGCGGACGACGCGTTCCTTGACCGGGACGTCGCGCTCGCCTTCCCGGGCACGCGGAGGTTGAACCATGATGTCGACGGGCGCCTCGATTCGCGTCAAGGTACCAGGTACGGGGCCGTGTCGTCAACGGCTCCCTTGCCGCCGGGCGAGGGATGGCCACATTTGGCATTACCAATCACTTCCCGGAAGTCATTGCGCCCCAGGATCCCTTGACTTTGCGCCTCGCTTGCTGGTAGGGTGAGTGGGCAGTGACAGCATTGGTCCGACCACAAGACCCCACGTCGGTTGGATTGAACGGCCAAAGTGCGGGTAGCCGCGGTCGCGATCCGGGAGTGCCGAGCCACCGCTTCGTGAAGAACGGCGTCGTCGGGCGTGGCCTCACCGAGGGCGAGCTGCCGCCGTCCGAGGTCGAGGCGGTCGCCCGCGCCGGCCTCCTCGAGCTCCCCCTCCAGGGCCGGCGCGTCCTCGTCCTCATCCCCGACGGCACGCGCACGATGCCGATGCCCCTCCTCTTCGACGTCCTCGAACGCGAGCTCGGACCGCGCACGGCCGCCCTCGACTATCTCGTCGCCCTAGGCACCCACGCACCGATGAACGACGCGCAGCTGAGCTGCCTCGTCGGCCGAAAGGTCGAAGGCGGCCGGGCGGGACGGAGTCGCATCGTCAACCACCGCTGGGACGACCCCGCGACCTTCGTGACGCTGGGCACGATCGCGGCGGCCGAGATCGAGGAGCTGACCGGGGGAAGGCTCAGCCAGGCGGTGCCCGTCGTCCTCAACCGGCTGATCCTCGATTACGAACACGTCCTCATCTGTGGGCCGGTGTTCCCGCACGAGGTGGTGGGCTTCTCCGGAGGTACCAAGTACCTCTTCCCGGGGATCGCCGGCCCCGAGATCATCCACTTCACGCACTGGCTCGGGGCCCTCATCACGAGCTACGAGACGATCGGCTCTCGCGAGACGCCGGTGCGGGCGGTCATCGACCGGGCGGCTCGCTTCGTCGACCGTCCGCTCTCGCTCCTCGCCCCCGTCGCCACCCCGGAGGGCACGGCCGGCCTCTACTGCGGGGAGGTGCGCCCCGCCTGGGAGGCGGCGGCCGCGCTCTCCGCCGTGCGGCACGTCGTGTGGGTGGAGAGACCCCTGAAGCGCGTCCTGTCCGTCATGCCTGCCATGTACAACGACTTGTGGACGGCGGCGAAAGGCATGTACAAGGTGGAGCCGGCCGTCGCCGACGGGGGAGAGGTCGTGATCTACGCTCCCCACGTCACCGAGGTGAGCACCGTTCACGGCCGGCTTCTCGACGAGATCGGCTACCACTGTCGCGACTACTTCGTGAAGCAGTGGGACCGGTTCAAGGGATGCCCCGGGGGCATCCTCGCCCACTCGACGCACCTGAAGGGGCTGGGCACGTACGAACCCGCGACCGGGAGGGAGACCGCCCGCATCCGGGTCACCCTGGCGACCGGCATCCCCCGGGAGCGCTGCGAGCGGATCAACCTGGGCTACCTCGATCCGTCCACGGTCGATCCCGCGGCCTGGCAGGCGCGGGGGGGGGACGGCGTCCTGGTCCTGCCGCGGGCGGGCGAGAGGCTCTATCGGGTCGGACGCCCCCCCACCGTGGCGCCGGGCGCATGAGAAGAGGAGCAGCGAGATGAGCTCAGGCCTGACCCTACGTGAAGGCGGCGCCCTGGACTTCCTCTCGCTCGGAGCTCTCGTCAACCGCCTCGACCCCGGCACCGTGCCCTTCCGCAAGGCCAGCCAGTGCGCGATCCACGTGAGCGGCGGCGAGTTCAACGTGGCCGCGAACCTGGCCGACTGCTTCCGCCTCCGCACGGGCGTCGCGAGCGCGATGGTCGACTACCCGATCGGCGAGCTGATCGCGGAGCGGGTGCGCGCGATGGGCGTAAAGCCCTTCTACCGCCGGTTCGCGCACGACGGCGTCCGCGGCCCCAACATGGCGACCGTCTACTCCGATCGCGGCTTCGGGGTGCGGGCTCCGGCCGTCTTCTACAATCGCAGCAACGAGGCGGCGGCGCTGCTCAAGCCCGGGGACTTCGACTGGACGACGATCTTCGGCGCCGGCGTGCGCTGGTTCCACAGCGGCGGTATCTTCGCCGCGCTCTCCGAGACGACCGCCGAGCTCGTCATCGAGGCGATGGCCGCCGCCCGCGCCGCGGGGGCCGTCGTCTCTTTCGACCTCAACTACCGCGAGAAGCTCTGGGCGGCCTCGGGGGGCAGCGCCCGCGCGAAAGAGGTCCTCGGGCGCATCGTGAAGGGCGTGGACGTGCTCGTCGGCAACGAGGAGGACCTGCAGAAGGGCCTGGGGGTGAGCGGTCCCGCGGTCGGGGCACAGTCGAAGCTCGACCCGAGCGCCTTCCTCGCCATGATCGACCGGGTCGTGGAACGGCACCCGCAGGTCAAGGTCGTGGCCACCACGCTGCGCGAGGTTCACTCGTCCAACCGCCACCGGTGGAGCGCGGTGGCGTGGGTCGGGGGGAAGGCGGTCTCGGCCCCGACCTGCGAGCTCGACGTCCACGACCGTGTGGGAGGCGGCGACGGGTTCGCGTCCGGCTTCTTCTACGGCCTCCTGGCCGGCGAGTCCCCGGAGGAGGCGGTGAAGCTGGGCTGGGCCCACGGCGCGCTCCTGACGACCTTCCCCGGCGACACCACCATGGCGACGGTCGAGGAGGTGCGGGCCTTCGCCAAGGGCGGCTCGGCCCGCATCCAGCGCTGAAGTTGCCGGACGATCCCTTTGTTGCGCACACGGGTCGTAGGGGACGCCGTGGTGCGTGCTAGATTGAAAGCCCCGCCGCCGCCCGACGAGTGTCGAAAGGAGCCGACATGACCGTGACCATGAACCCGCTCGACCCCGACCGCTGCGTGGTGCGCGACACCGCCGCCGCGCGGGGCCGCACGCTGTCCGTCGCGCCGGGACGGACCGCCGCCCGCCACCTTCACTACGGCCGCATCATCCTCGCCGCGTCCGACTCCGCCCTTTCCTTCGACACCGGCGAACGTGAGACCGGCCTCGTGTGTCTGAAGGGCGCGGCCGTCGTCACGGCGGGCGGAGCGGAGCACGCCCTCGTGCCCTACGACGCGCTCTACGTCCCCCGAGACTCGAAGGTCCGGGTGACCCCCGGACCGGCGGGCTTTGACCTCGCCGAGATAGCGGCCCCCGTCGAGGGCCGTTATCCCGTCCAGATGGTCCGCTTCGCGGACGTGCAGGGCGATCCCGCGCTCCACTTCCGGACGGGTGGCCCGGGGGCCCAGCGGGACCTGAACGTGCTGCTGGGCAAGAACGTGAGGGCAGGGCGCATCATGGCCGGGGTCACGTTCAGCCTCCCCGGCAACTGGACGTCCTGGCCCCCCCACGAGCACGCGCGGATGCTCGAGGAGGCGTACCTCTACGTCGACATGCCCGCGCCCGGCTGGGGCATCCAGCTCGTCTACAACGACCCCGCGCATCCGGAGGTGATCGCGGTGGTTCGCGAGGGGGACGTGGTCCTCATGCCCCAGGGCTATCACCCGAACGTGGCCGCCCCCGGGGGACAGATCAACTTCGTGTGGATGATGGCGGCGATCCGGGAGGGCGAGGATCGTCAGTTCGGTGTCGTGAACGTGCAGCCGGAGTACGCCGCGGGCGGCTCGGGGCTCGAGGCGGCCGCGCAAGAGCGCCGGTGATCCTCGACCGCTTCCGCCTCGATGGCAAGGTGGCTCTCGTGACCGGCGCCTCGCGCGGGCTCGGGGCGGTGATGGCATCGGCCCTCGCCGAGGCGGGGGCGGACGTGGCGGTACACGGCAACTCCCGCACGCCCCGGGAAACCTGCGCGCGCGTCGAGGCGGCGGGACGCCGCGCGCTTCCGCTCGTCGCCGACCTCGCGGACGGATCGGACGGGCGCCTCGTGGAGGGGGTTCTGGCGGGCCTGGGGCGGCTCGACATCCTCGTGAACAACGCGGGGATCATCCGCCGCGCCGCCGCCGCCGACCACGCCGACGCGGACTGGGACGCGGTCCTGGCCGTCGACCTCACCGCGGTCTTCCGACTGGCGCGCGCCGCGGGACGCCACATGCTCGGGCGTGGCAGCGGAAAGATCATCAACGTCGCCTCGCTGCTGTCGTTCCAGGGCGGCGTTTCAGTGCCGGGCTACGCGGCCGCGAAGGGCGGGGTCGCGCAGCTCACCAAGGCGCTCGCGAACGAGTGGGCGGGGAAGGGCGTCCAGGTGAACGCCATCGCCCCCGGCTACATGCGCACCGACAATACCGAGGCGCTGCGGGCGGACCCCGCACGGAGCGAGGAGATCCTCGAGCGCATCCCGGCCGGGCGCTGGGGAGAGGGTGAGGACGTGGCGGGAGCGGCGGTCTTTCTCGCCTCGAGCGCGTCGGACTACGTGAGCGGGCACGTGCTGGTCGTCGACGGCGGCTGGCTGGGCCGCTAGGGAGGGGGAGAGCGAGACATGACAGGGCTCAGCATCCGAGAGCGGGCCGTCTGCCGATTCGACCTCGTGTCTCTCGGCGAGGTGATGCTGCGGCTCGATCCCGGCGAGGGGCGCATCCACACCGCTCGGAGCTTCCGGGTCTTCGAGGGCGGCGGCGAGTACAACGTGGCCCGGGGCCTCACGCGTTGCTTCGGTCTGCGGACCGCCATCGTGACCGCGTTCGTCGACAACCCGGTGGGACGCCTCCTGCAGGACCTCGTCTACCAGGGGGGCGTCGACCAGTCCCACGTCCTCTGGGTGCCCGACGACGGGGTCGGCCGCACCGCGCGCAACGGGCTCAACTTCACGGAGCGCGGCTTCGGCGTCCGGGCCGCGGTGGGTTGCTCCGATCGCGGCCACACGGCCGTCTCCCGGCTCGAGCCGGGCCGGATCGACTGGGACGCGATCTTCGGCCGGGAGGGCGCCCGCTGGTTCCACACCGGCGGGATCTTCGCGGCGCTCTCCGAGACGACCCCGCTCGTGGCCAGGGAGGCGATGTCGGCGGCAAGGAAACACGGCACCGTCGTGTCGTACGACCTCAACTACCGCGCCTCGCTCTGGAAGTCGATCGGCGGGAAGGCCCGGGCCCGGGAGGTGAACCGCGAGCTCGCACCTCTCGTGGACGTGATGCTCGGCAACGAGGAGGACTTCACCGCGGCCCTCGGTTTCGAGGTCGAGGGCTTGGACGAGCACCTCTCCGCCCTCGACACCCGCAGCTTCGAGCGCATGATCGAGCGGGCGCTCTCGGCCTTCCCGAACTTCAAGGCCGTGGCGACGACACTCAGGAACGCCAGGACGGCCACGCGCAACGACTGGGGCGCGGTGCTGCATTTCGAGGGCCGTCTCCACGAGGCCCGCGCCTATCCCGACCTCGAGATCCTCGACCGGGTGGGAGGCGGGGATTCCTTCGCCTCCGGCCTCGTCTACGGGCTTCTCGAGGGCAAGGGCCCGCAGTGGGCGGTCGAGTGCGGCGCCGCCCACGGGGCGCTCGCCATGACGACACCGGGGGACACGACGACCGCCACCCTGGCCGAGGTCGAGCGGGTCATGAAAGGCGGGACCGCGCGGGTCACGCGCTGAACGGGAGCGGAAGCGACATGAAACCGAAGAGCGAGGTGCTGGCTTTGATCCGCGAGGTCGGGCTCGTGCCGGTGGTGCGCGCCGAGTCGAAGGACGAAGCGGTGCGGGCGGCCGATGCCATCCGCGAGGGCGGTGTCCCCATCCTGGAGATCACCATGACCGTGCCGGGGGCGGTGGGCGTCATCGAAGAGCTCGCCCGCCGGTTCGGGAGCGGGATCCTCGTGGGCGCCGGGACCGTCCTCGACGCGGAGACGGCCCGGACCTGCATCCTGGCCGGCGCCGCCTTCGTGGTGAGCCCGGCCACAGACGCGGGCACCATCGCCTGCTGCCGGCGCCACGGCGTGGCCGTGCTGCCGGGGGCGCTCACCCCCACCGAGGTCCTGACCGCGTGGACGGCGGGGGCGGACATGGTGAAGGTCTTCCCGGCCGGCAACGTGGGGGGAGCCTCGTACATCAAGGCCCTGAAGGCTCCCCTCCCGCAGATCGAGCTCGTGCCGACCGGAGGTGTCAGCCTCGACACCGCGGCCGCGTTCATCCAGGCGGGGGCTTCCGCCCTCGGCGTGGGGGCGGACCTCGTGGACCTCAAAGCGCTGCGCTCGGGCCAGGCGGCGACGATCACCCAGAAGGCGCGCCGCTTCCTCGAGATCGTGCGGGAAGCCCGGGCGTCCTGAGGGTCCCCCGCCGGCCCCGGGCTTCTGCTACGCTTTCCGGCGGGCCTGTAGTTCAGCTGGTTAGAACGGCCGGCTCATAACCGGCTAGTCGAAGGTTCGAGTCCTTCCAGGCCCACGCCTCCTCCCGCCGGCCCCGGGGGCCCGGTGCTAGAATGCTGGTTCACCGTGGCCCCGTTCCCCCCTCGTCCATGAACGCTGACCTCGAGAAGCTCGTCCACCTGCACCGTGTGGAATCGGAGCTGGGCCGTGTCGAATCCGAGCTCGCCGACGTCCCCCGCCTCCGCAAGGTGCTCGGCGACCGGCTCGACGCCGACCGCGGCCGGCTCGACGCCGCGAAGGCCGCCCTCGACGTCTCCCAGAAGACCCGCAAGGTGCACGAGGCCGCCGTCCAGGACTTCGAGGCGAAGCGCTCCAAGTACAAGGGCCAGCTCATGGAGGTGAAGACCAACAAGGAGTACACCGCGATGCTCCACGAGATCGAGGGCGTCGAGCGCGAGATCCGCTCGCGCGAGGACCACATCCTTGAGGAGATGGAGAAGGCGGAGGCGCTCGCCCAGGACATCCGGCGGGAGGAGGCGACCTTCAAGACCGTCGAGCAGGAGGCGAAGACGGAGGGGGCGGGGCTCGACGGCCGGGAAGGGAAGCTCGGGACGGAGGCGAAGCGCCTCCGGGCCGAGCGCGACCTCGTCGCGGCCTCCGTGCCCGAGGACGCGCGCCACCTCTATGAGCGCGTCGCGAAGCTGCGGGGTACGGCGGTCGCGGAGGCCCGCGACGAGATGTGCCAGACCTGCAACATGAAGGTGCGGCTCCAGGTGTGGGTCGAGCTGCGGAAGAACGAGGCGATCTTCCAGTGCGAGTCCTGCAGCCGCGTCCTCTATTACGAGCCGCCGCCGCCTACCGTCGCCGTCGAGCCGTGAGCGGGGCCCTGCGCCTCCACGTGGACGGGGCGAGCCGGGGCAATCCCGGAGAGGCCGGGTTCGGCGTCCACGTCACCGACGCCGACGGGAGCGAGGTCGCCTCCCTCTACGGCTACCTCGGCCGGGCGACCAACAACGTCGCGGAGTACCAGGCTCTGCTGCACGGCCTGCGCTGGGCGCTCGCCCGCGGGATCTCGCGGGTCGAGGTCTTCTCGGACTCCGAGCTCCTGGTGCGGCAGCTCACCGGCCTCTACCGGGTGAAGAGCGGCGGGCTTCAGCCCCTTCACCGGGAGGCGCAGGGGCTTCTCGCCCGTTTCGAGAGCGCGCGTCTCACCCACGTCCCGCGCGAACGGAACCGCGAGGCCGACGCCCTCGCCAACCGCGCGGTCGACGAAAAGGCCTCCCGCCTCTGACCGTCCCGGCAACTGCAGCGGTCAAGGCGCTTTCGCCTCGAAGCCGACGAAGCTGATCATGCGACCCGCGCCCTTGCCGTCGCGGCGGTACGAGGGGTAGAGGTCTTTCCGGCAGCGCGTGCAGTCGGGGACGTGGAAGAGACGATCGGGGCGGGCGCCGGCGTCCAGCATCTGGCGGACGTTGGCGGCTCGCACGTCGAGGTGGGGACGGCCTTTGGGACCGAAGAGAAAGAAGGCCTCTCCTCCGGGACCGAAGGCCGTGCGCACTTCGTCCCCCACCTCGTAGCAGCAGGGGCCGATGCCGGGTCCCATGGCGACGAGCAGATCGCCGGGTCGCGAGCCGCGGGCGGCGAGCGCTTCGAGCGCGCGCTTCGCGACGAGGGCGGCGGTGCCCCGCCAGCCCGCGTGAGCTACCGCCACCCAACGGCGTCGGGGGTCCACGAGGAGGATGGGCAGGCAGTCGGCGGTTTCGACTCCGAGGAGATACCCCGGGGCGAGCGCGAACGCGGCGTCGGCTTCGGGGGTCGCGCGCCAGGGCGCCTCGACCACGGTCGCCCCGTGGACCTGCTTCATCAGCACGAGTCGCCCCCGCCCCCCAAGCGCCCCCGCCACCCGAGACCGGCTCTTGGCGCGAGTCTCCTCCTTCGGCGTGGACGAGCGCTGCTCGAATCCGTGCACGAGGCCGGGGACCGAGGAGAAGGCGTCGATGGTCGCGGCTCGGAGCGCCACCCGCGGATCGTAGCAGCGGGGGAGGGGCTACACTAGCTCTCGTGGGCGACACCCTCGCCGAGGACGGCGTCGTGGCGAGCGCCGTGGAGCTCGTCGAGGTCGAGGAGGCCGCTCGTCTGCTCGCGTTCGGAGGTGGCGGTTTCTTCACCGCGGCCGAGCTCGCCTACG